>Ga0308009_10000661_pt1 | contig 23596 bp, 10 predicted proteins | sample Neamet127_FD_203134 | JGI IMG/M metagenome (GOLD analysis project Ga0308009, IMG submission 203134) | Marine microbial communities from water near the shore, Antarctic Ocean - #127 | ecosystem: Environmental > Aquatic > Marine > Unclassified | place: Southern Ocean | collected 2014-07-24
ATTACCATTATTAGAGTTTTCATGTCTACAACAATATCATTGCCGTTTAAATCAATCTTTAATTTATTTTTTCCCATTTATGGATTATTTATTATTAGTTTGCGTTTCTTTTTCTTAGAAGGTTTACCTTCATTTTTCTCTTCTTTTAACTTGTCTTTATAGTCTTGTACTATTTGTTTTTTAGCTTCTGGTAACTCATATTTATTAATATCTAAACTGTATTGATCCCAACCAGCCATTAAAAATATACTCTGCCAGGTTTTAGTGTCTTCTTCTAAAGCTGTTCTTACGTTATCAACTTTAGTTATAATTCTATCAATAGGAAAGTTTGTTACTGCAGATATAACTTGACCTGTTGCTAGTATAGCTGGATTGTCTATATCTAATCCTAAAGCCATCATTTCTTCTTTGTTGTAATCTACTGCTAAACCAGCTCCTTTTAATCTTTGATATTTAGAAGATATTGGAGGTGAAATACTTAATGCTTTTTCAGCAACCTTAACATATTTAGGTCTATCTTTTTTAGATTGTTTTCTTGCTTCCCACATCATATTTTTAATAGTAGCACCAACCGCACCATATACACCTGAACCACGTAGTATTGAATCTAACATGCTATTAGCAATGCTAAGATTCTTTTCAAGCATACTTTCTTGTGCCTTTTGACATTTTTCTAGTTCTTTACCAACTTTACCCTCGCAAGGATCTTCATCATCAAACAACACAGCGAATAAAGCCTGCTGTAAAGCGTTAAATATATAATTTTGAGCTAATCCATAGTAAGCTATTTTAGATAGATTTGTTTTTAAATCACCTCTACCGTTTTTAGCATCTAAGTAAGCTTTTTTCATTAACCTATTGTATTGCATTGGTGTATTAGCAAAAGCTAAAACTAAACGACCTAAGCTACCAGCTTGTTGACTACTAATTTTATCAGGTCTACTAGATTGTTGTGATTTTTCAGCGTTTTCTTGCATATCAAAAAATGCTTTTTCTTCTGCCTCTAATAAGCTAAAACCTTCTGCTTGATAAGTTTGTGTTCTATTTCTAAAAAACGCAGCGCCACCTGAAGCTATAGCCCAACTATCTACCATTTGAGTTAATACAAAACCATTTCTCATAAACCAGTTAAACATAGCTTTAACTTTATTTCCTTTGCCTTTAACATAAGCAGCGATTTCGTCAGCACTTACATCAAACTTATTACCTGATCTTCTAGATTTTAAAAAATCACTATTAAATATTCTAACAAAGTCACTTAAGAATTGTGGAAAATTAGCAACTGCTAAAGCAGCCTTAGCTGGATTGTTGTCTGTCCAGTTTAAAAAATTTAAATTTGAAATTGATTGTAGTATAGCACTTCTACCATTAACAAACATAACTACAGCTATAGAGTTATTTATCCAATTCATAAAGCCATTAACAATTTTGCTAGTTCCCATAGCTCTGTGTCTACCTGTTCTCATTCTGTAGATACTATCACTTAAAGCTTCTAAAAAATCCATACCAAATATAGCGGATATTTTATTAGCAGTAGGTCCTGTCAATAAACCAATACCATTTATAGGTCCAAATATAGAGTCAGAGTTTTCTAAAAATTCTTTTAAATACAAGTTTCTATTAGTAGTAGTAGCTGCGTTCTGTATGTCAGAATCTATATTACCTACTTCCCATGTCTCATCAGGTTTAACATATCCTTCAGCAAAAAGATTAAACGTCTGATCCGCGTAGTCTTTTAGCTCTTGATTGTCTTCAACAATTCCAATTAATTTTTTAATATCTGTATCACTTAATCCAGGTATTTCATAACCAGCTTTATTCCACATGTATACTCTAGTAGCATCACCATATGTAAATCCTGAGTAATCTGTCTCTTTGTTCAATAAAGAGTTTCTGTAGAAAGGAACTTTTGCTATTTTAGTATATCCACTTATTAAAGGATGTTTAGCTTTTATAGCTTCGTATTGATTTTTAACGCGCATTCTAGCTACATTCATAGCATTTATGCCTCTACCAAATGGTTTCATTAAATTATCTTCAAACCAAGCCATTTGTTCTTCACCTATTTTACCTTTACCTAAAAATTGATATATTAAACCTTCAAAATCTTCAGCCGCTGGAGGTAGAAAGAATTTATTTTGTTTAATTATTACATCAGTTCTTTTAGCTCTTTGTTCTGAGAACACTTCGTCAGTTGGTATTTTAGATACGTCAAACAATATTTGATTAAAGTTTTGATTTAAAGTTTCACTGTTTCTTAACTTAGCTAATTGAGTAGTGCCTTTTACATCATACTTATCTAGTAGATCTTTTACAGCAGCAACGTTTTTAATAGCATCATCTGCAAAGTAAAAATCATTATAACCTTCTGCTATTTTACCTTCTATCCAGCTTGCTTTAGCTTCTGGTTTACCGTCTTCTAAGCCTGTTATGTTCTCTATAGGTATATTTAATCCAACACCATCTAAAAAATCTTTAATAGCTGTAGCTGCCGCTTGCGGTCGAGCTGTTAAAACAAATACGTTTTCTGTTCCTCTTTTTTCTTGTATAGCCTCTGCAACTTCAAACAAAGGTCCTTTTTTACCTTTGATTACTTTGTTAAATTCAGAAAAATCAAACTTAGCTCCTTGAGCCTCAAGGTCTGCTGATTGCTTAGCAAATTCTGTAGCGTTTATTTTATATGTTTTTCCTTTGCTTTTACCTCTTAAACTAAACTCTAAATTATAATCTCCTTCTCCAATAAAATCTAAACTAACATCATAAGTTTTTCCGTTTATATTAAAAGAACTTTTTAAGTTGTCTGCAATGTCTTTTTTAAATTTTATAGCGTTTTTATTGCTTTTTATTTTTTTAGCATCTTTGCCTTTATTTAAAGTAAAGTCTTCAGATGTAATTACATCAGTACTTCCAGTGCTATCTACTGTTTCAAAAACCTCTAATTTCCAACCTAAGTCTTTTGAAAGCTTATTAGCTAATGAGTTATATAATTTAACCCTGCTTTTTTCGCTAAACTCTGAGCTAAAACTTATTGTTTTTATATTATTATTATTTGCAACAGAATTTATAACGCTTTCGTAAACAGTATTAATTACTTTTTTAGCATCACCAGTATTAGTTACGCTTTGCACTGATTCAGGCATAGTAACAGTAACTTTGCTTTTAGATCTAGCTAAAGTGTCATCAAAATCAAATATTCTTATTTTGCCATCACCAATAGTTTCTGAATTACGTAAAGAAGATTCATTGCTTAAAGTAACTTCATAACCTGTTTCTATTTTGAGTCTTTGTGAAAACTCTTCCATAGCAACCTCATACATGTTTTTACCAGTTATTAAATCATACACTGTTTTTCCAATTTTACCACCATCTAATAAAAACCTTAAATTACCTAAAGGACTATTTCTTCCACCTAGTTTATCTAATGTGTCAGCCATTTTATTTAACAAGAAAGACTGTTCAAAGCCACTTAAAATGCCATCAATATCTTGTATGTATGTGTCTTGTAAATAAGACTTAATTATAGATGACGTAACAGTAGAAGAATCGTCTACGTGTTCACCTTTCCATCCTGTGAATTTATCATCAATGTTTTGCTTGCCATCTACAAAATGAAAAGAACTAAAAGCAGCATAAGCTCTAGCAGAAAAAACTGCGTTGGTAGTCTTTTGTAAATTATTAATAGCGTTGTTAACAGCCTCTGCTCTTGACATACCAGCTTTGACTTGAGAATCAATCATGTCGTTTAAACTAGAATGATAAGCCTTCATAAATATTTTACCCATTTTTATAGCTGCAATACCTTTAGTTCCTATTGTTCTTCTTAGTTCTGCTATTTTTTCTATAGCTGATAAATCTTTATTAGCTATATCTTTAGCAATACTTAATATGTGGCCTAACTTGCCGGCACTCTTATTACCTAATATAATTTTATTTATATTAAATTTATCCCAAAGAGCTATAGTTTCTGGACTTGCTTTTGTTTTATTGTTTAATGCTTTATTTATAGCAGACTTTCTTTTTTCTTTGTAAACTTTCTTGCTATGTTCTACGAGTTCTGCATGTTGCTCTTGACTTAAAGCCATTTGCAGTTCTTCAGTTAATAATTCACCGTTAAAATCGTACATAGCAACATTAGTAGCATAAATGCCACTTCTAATGCTACCAACGTTGTGTTCTAATACTTGTTTTATAAAATTACTTTGTTGGTTTGCAACATTTTCAGAAGCATTAATTTGATCGTGAGGTATAAAACCTATAGCTTTAAAAACAAATTTATCTACGTAGTTTTCCATAGCCTCAGACTTAACTATATATCTATAACTGTATTCTGGTACCAACTTACCGTTTGTCCAATTTAAATCTCCATTTTTTTCAGGTACTATTTTTTCTCCAATCTGTATTCTTTTACCTTTACTGTCAAGCCAGTATTCTTTGTAAATTAAATTATACCCTTTTTCTTTTAAATAATTTTCTGTAATAATATCAAGATTTTCCATTGACCCAATGTTGTCAACAAAGCCTGTATTGTTTAATTCTACATCGCCAATAAATTCTTGCAGTTCATTTCTTAATAAATCTTGCACAGTCTCTGGCATAAGAGAAAAGTCTTGATCAAAAACAGAAGGATTATAACCTAGATCTTGTAATTTACCTAGCACTTCAGAATCTCTAAAACTAGGAGTTGGTCTATTTATAGCTTTAGCCAATACTGCAGCGTAAATTTCTAATTGATCGTCATTTGTTATTTCTTGTATGCCTTCAAATCTATTTCTTGCTTCTGGATTATTTTGCATTACATCTATAGTTGCGTCAAATCCAAATTCTGCAGCTAAAGTTTTAGCTAAAGATTCTTTTCTAGTTTGGCTTTTTGTAAAGTACTCAATAAATTCCGTTTGATCGTAAGGTTTTCTAGTGTTTACCTGATTACCAGCTGTTCTGTTTTTTACACTTGGGCTTAAGTCAGATTGTTTAGTAGAAGCTCTTTCTGATATTAATACTTTAAATTGATTATATCTTCTGTTTATAATAGATTGATCAAGTTTTTCGTAAATAGCCTCACCATGTTTTTTCAAAGCATTAGTAAATCTTGTAAGATTTCCCTTGCCTTTCTCATTGTCAACATGTCCAAAGAAATCAGAAAACACAACGTCATATAAACTATTTTCAAAACTTGCTTGTAATTGTTTTTTAAATTCGTTTTGACTTATCATTGGAAGCCTAGAACCTAGAGCGGTTATCGTAGATTCAATAGCTTTTTTATATACAGGATTGTCTTCTTTTATATCTAGTAATTCAAACCAAGTCTTTTGTTGTTCTTCAGTATAAACATCATCATCTATTAATGTGCCTACGTTTTTATCATTTAATTCACCACTAAAAACTTTACTTGTAGTGTTTCCAGAGTTTAAAGCGTTTTTACCTTTGTTAACAGCTTGTGATTTAATCCAAGCAGCTAGATTATCATTTTCAGAAGGATCAAAGTTTCTTATATGAGGTATTAATTCTATTTTTGTTTCAGAAATAAAGTCTTGCCTGCTAAAATCAGGTGTTCTTGTCATTTTTTCTGTTATTCTTGCTCCGACTATTTTATCTAACATAGGGTATATTTCACCTATAACATCATTAGATATTTTTTTCCATTCAGCCTTAGACATTGACTTGTTTTTCATAACATTAACACCACCCATTATACCGCTGGCTACTGCATTGATTTCACTATCTCTAAGTGAAGTATTACTAGAAAAAGTACCACCATCTGTATTAAGATTAGTTCCTCTTCCTCCTCTTAAAAAAGAATTATTGTAATCTTTTAAAAAATCAAAAGCTTGTTTTCCAGTAGATATATTTGCGCCATTTATAACGTCAGGAGTCATTCCTAAAGTATACTTATAAAAATCAGTTATTTTATCAGCAAAATCTTGATAAAACTTTTTGTCAGCTCTTTCCCATGTTATATTTTTAAGCTGCATTTCATCACTTATTGATGTGAATAATTCTTGATAATAATTAGCACTTCCTTTGCCGTATTTTTTTGCAGCATTATCCATTCTGCCTTTAATTCTTTGCAAAGTTCCTTCGCTTATAGTTCTAGTATTAACATCTCCTAAACCTTCTGTTAAATAAGTCTCTAACATAGCACCTACTTCTATCATTTTTTCGTCACTAAAAGATCTATCCATTATAGCGTGTAGTATCTCATGACTTAAAGCAACAGAACCAGTTGTATAATCTTGGTCATACATAACCTTTTGAGCCGCGCCCATAATGTTTTGATTACTAGTAACAACCCATTGTTTTTCTCCTTTTGTGTAACTAGTAATAAAAGCAGAAACGCTGCCGTCATTTTTATTTAAATAATCTTGAATAAATTGACTAGCTTCTTCTTCGGTTGCAAAACCTTCGTTTTTCATAACCCACGTTAACAAACCTTTATTAGTTATTTTATCTGAGTTTTCGTTAAGCTCTATTATTTCAATATCTGAATCTAAGCCTAGTGTTTTTAAGAAATTAACACCTTTAGTTAAACCTCCCATAGTTTCAGACATGTAATCTGCAAAAGTAGTAAACTGATCACCTTTAGACTCAGGAACTATTCCTAGGTTAAGTATAGTATCTATTTCTAATTGTATAATATCAAGGTTTTTCTTAGCGTTTGTTGCTCCGCTAGTCGCTCCTTGTTCCATTATCATGTTTCTTGATTGAAAAAGATCTTGAAGTCTTTTCCTAACGCTAACATTTGATTTTAATCTTCTTTTAGCGCTATTACTTATAGATGTATTTTGATCAATACCTGCATTGATTTGATCTACAATTAAATTATTTTTTAAAATTCTACTGAGATCTTGTTTTGTTATTTTTTTAGCATTAAACAATTTAGTAGCAAATTTTTTAACTTTTTCAGTGCTAAAACCTTGTCTAACTGCATAGTTTAAATTTTTTAGTTTTTCAGCATTTTTAACAGCTGTATTATAATATTGTCCTGTTGAAACTTCTACAGCAACATTACTACTAGTACTACCAAGACCACCTAATATTTCGTTATTAGTATCAATCCAAAACTTATCATCACTAAATCCTAAACCTTCTCCCCAAGCTAAAGCACCCATTTCTCCTAGTCCTTCTGTTGCGGCATCAGTACCTATAACACCTACTGTTGTTACTAATTTTTGAGAACCTGTTTTTAATGCTAAGTTTCTAACCTGCATTTGAGTTAACTTAACGCCAGCTATTGACATAGCAGCTATAGGTATACCTCTTTTTGTTCCTAGCTCAAAAGCTTTTTCTTGAACTTTTTCGTCAGATAATATTTCTAATATTTGATCTTTATTTGTCCAAAATGTTGATTCATCAAATCCTCTTTTTTTAGCTTCTTCTGTAGCTGTTATATTAAAAGCATTACCCATCTCCATGTTGAAGCCAGTTATAGCCTGCCAAGTTAATAAAGCATCTGCTGTACCAGAAAACGCTCCACCTCTTATAACACTACTAGTAACTCCTACGGCTGCGGCAGGCGCAATAGACTCACTAGACCATCCAGTTGTAGAAAACTGACCCAAGGAAGCTATAACTAAATCAGCTATTATCTCAACAGGGTTTTGCCCTAGTAAAGCAAACTGTTGTTGTGGAGTTTTAGCTTTTTTATATCTAGACATGTTCTCAGTTGTCATAAGACCTCTAGAAGCTGCTTGATTTACTATTATTTTTTCTATAGCTTCAGGCATTTCACTGTCATCTGTTACGCCATATATAATTCTATAAAACTCTCGGTTATTTCTACCAGTAGCTCTAGTCATTGTCCAGTCGTTAAGTAAACCTCTAACTACGCTATCAACGTATTGCCCTTCGTAATTAGCAACTTCTGAATCATCTAAAGCTAAAGATAAATTTAAACCTTGTGAAGCTATTTTGTTAGACTTAGTTGATATAAGATCAAACTCGCTTAAAACATCGTTAACTTCATTAACTTGTGTTTGTATAGCGTTGTATTGGTCGAATAAAGCGTTTACTTCATCTAATTCTTTTTGATTTTTAGCAACAAATTTACCATTTGTGAATACAGAAAGATCATCAGTATACTTAAACATTTGATCGGTTATTTCTTTAAACTGCTCATCAAAACCTGCTTCAAGTGCTTCTAGTTTTTCAGCGCTCCAACCCGTGTTAGTTAGTTCTGTAAACTTAGTAACCACTCTATCGTGAGCGTTTTGAAGCTTTTCATAATCAGCATTTAAATTAGCTGTTTTGTATTTAGCAAAATCTTGTATAATTTTTTTGCTTTTATCCATCATGTCCATGTAGATAGGACTACTAAGTGATTCAGCTATTTTTTGTTGTCTAGCATTAACTTCTCCTTGTCTCGCGTCGTCTACTCCAAATATTCCTGTAAAATTTCCAGGTCTATAAGCAGTTCCTGCGCCTGTTCTAGTTCCAGTATAATCAATACGACCGTCTTCAAATTCTTCAAAGTAATCTTCAAAATAAGGATTATCTTTTATTTCTTTTAGTTTTTCTTTATTTGAAACATCACGACCTATACCATAAATTGGCTCGTTAATTGAACTACCTTTGCTGTCTAACATAGGTTTAGTAGGTATAGATAGTTCGTCTTCGTTTCTTAAACTATTCCAAACGGAAAGTATAGCATCTCTTTGTTCAAACTCAATAGCTAACTTAGCGTTTTCTACTTCTAACTCGTTAAACTTGTTCCAATCGTAACCTTGTTGAGTAAATATAACCTGTTCTACAAAATCTGTAAAACTACTTTTACCGTCTTTAGCATTAAAATCAATATCAATTTCATTACCTAAAAAATTATATAAATTCTTTTTATTTTTTTTCTTATAATCTATAGCTTTGTTGTATTCAGCCATAATTCTGTTCATATCCCAAGTATTAATATCTTCTGGAATATTATAAGGAGTTTCTACATCTGTATTTAAACCAGTAACATTGTCAAGTCCTTGTATTTTGTTAATATCAATTTCAACAGGAGGGGCTAAAGCGAAATCGCTTATATCTCTAACGTTTCTAGCAATTTCTACGTCTTTTGGATAATCAATCGTGCCAAATTCATCACCTCTTGGTACACCTACAGAAGTCGGCGTGTTGGAGTCCAAAGAAATATCCAGCGAAGGTAACTCCCCAACTTCGCTGTCTAGCTTTCCCACTTCATCTAACCCTAAGTTAGTTGATTTAAAGCTATCTTTAAGTGCTTTTATTTGAATGTCCATGTCAACAGCTTTAGTTTCTTTTAACTTAGCTCTAAGGGCACTTATTTGTTTTAATTGTGAAAATGTATAATCTGCCATTTTATTTTTATTTAGTTACCTGCTGCAACGTTTCTAACTCGTTTCATTTTTTTGTTGTAATCTTCTTGAGTTATATCTCCTTCTTTTAAACTTATATCATATTGATCTTTATATGTACTAATAAACTTATCTATGTATACTTGAGCTTGTTGCTTGAATTTTTTTCTTTCTCCTACTCCGCTTTGTTTGTCACCTAACCAATCTAATAATGAAAACACGTTTGTAGCCCTATTAGTCTTAATAGTCTCCCAGTTTGGATCACCTGGTTCTTTTTGAAAGAAAAATTTATCCTTTAAATCAGCACCTAATTTGTTAGCTTCTTCAATACCATCATTGTTTGTAATATATCTTTTATATTCCTCAAAACTATACACCGTTTGCTTATCGCTCTGTGGATTTAAATTGTTTAACATATTAGCAACAGGCGTTCGGTCATTCTTATCTATTGTACCCATTGTATCTAAATCAAAATCTACTTCTGGATCAATAAAAAAGTCAACTAAATTACCCATGTTTATGAAATCAGGATTATTAACATCAGGCGTGAAAACCTCTTCTGTTTCTATTTTAAACTTAGTATTATCTTTATCCCAGTTAGATTGCTCAGGATAAGATGGTGTCCATTTACCATCCTTCATTTGTATCATATTACTTTTTTCAAAATAACTATCAATAACATATCCTACTAAAAAGTCTTTAGCATTTTCATATTGTTCGCTTGATTTACCGTCTTTACCTATAATGCTCCAGTTTTTAAACCTAGGATCATCTATAGCTATGTCTCTCATTCCACCTCCAATAACAGTTGTACCATCAGTATCGAATTGTGTAGGCATCCAATCAGCAAATACAGAACTCATTAAAGGATTCTTCATAAACTCATTCATTCCTTGTCCTGTTAATTCGCTTTTTAAATACTTAGTTAAAGCATCTACATCGTAATATTTTATATCTTTGTTTTCATTAGGTTCAACTACAAAGCTACCGTCTTTAGTAAGAGGCTTTGCAAAAGCATCTATGTTTAAATCTTGAATTGTTGCCGCTGGAATAACCACTGTATTCATCTTGGATCTTAGTATTTCATATTCATCTAAGCCTAGTTGATAATCCCAGTTTTCCGTTTTACCAGTTGCTTCATCGCGTAATAAACCTGCTCCTACTAAAGCTAGTTTACCGTTTACGTCTTTTAAAGTTACAGCACCTGAATCTTTCCAAAGCTCATTAAAAAGCATTCTTATATCAGGATCATTAAGTTTAGATAATTTATTAGAACCATTAGGGCCTAAATCTTTAAAATATAAAGCATCAGTTGCTAGCATGTTTTTTACTCTACCGTATTGACTTAAACCTTTTTCTTTAGCCATAATTAATTGAGCTCCTAAAGAAGGATCTAGTTCACCTGAGTCAATTTGATTTTTTAAATCATATATATCATTAGCATCTCCCATAAAATAATCTTTAACGTTTCCATCAAAAGTTTTTTTATCTATATCAAACTTACTTAATTCTCTGTACTGCTCATATTGATTTCTGGCTTCGCTAGCATCTACTAATCTTTGTCTTTCAGTCAAAGCAGAAGCTCCATAGTTTATTAAACTATTAGCTATTTTTTCTGCAGCAGCAGGATCAAAAGGTTTTATTGATTTGTATTGTGGATATTCCATATTTTGTATTTTATTTTATAATAAGCTTCCTAAACCTTGCATGAATCCCATTGCTGAACCTAGTCCTTGCGACTCTGCCATTTGCGAGTTTTGATTAGCTTGCGACAATTGGCCTAATGCTACTTGCATATCTGAATTTGCTCTGTTCTCTAATAGTTCAGTTTCAAACGCTATACCAGCAGCTTCCGCTTGTTGTACTCTTTGACCTTCTCCTATATCTATTGATTGTATTCTTGATTTTTCTGAAACTTTAGCTCTTTGTAGCTCTTGTTCTCCTTGTGCTTTTAGTTTTTCATTTTGAGCTTCTTGCTGTTCTAAGTTAGCTGATACTCCTTTTTTACTTCTAAGTGCTGCTTGTGCTAAAGCAGTTGCTCCACCGGCACTTGCGCCACTTGATCTTAATGTATCTAAAGTATTTGCTAAAGCTAAGTCTGCTTCTTCAGCTTGCATCTCAGCTGCTTGAGTAGCAACGCCAATGCTTTGAAAAGGATTTGACATCATAGCCGAAAGATCTGTAGCTAAGCCTGATAAATTTGTAGTATTTATGTACGGATTTGTAGCGGTAGGTCTACTAGCTTTAGCGCTGTCGATAGCTGCTTGAGCTACTCTAGCGTCTTGCTCGTATTGAGCTTGTTTTCTTTTAGCGCCTATCATTCCGACTCCCGCCGCTGCTACACTCATTATTTGTCCCCACATATTTTATGTTTTATATTATCTTAAATTGTATGTTGCCCCTACTGAAAATATTCTTTTAATAGAAGTTGTATTTGTGTTTCCGTCTGTTCTCATTGTTACATCTATATAATAACCTTTCGTACCCATTAATGAATCACCAAAAAGTACTTCTCCTATTTGAGGAGGTGTGTTGTTTTTTATACTTGCAACATATTTGTTTTGTTTTCTATCAAAACCTTCGTAATACTGTATTCCACCATCTTCATAACCACCGTCATTGTAACTTAATATACCTGATGCAGTGTCTTGATAACTACTCCATCCGCCGTCAAAAAAGTTTTGACCAGTAGATTCAGAAGCTAAATTAATTACTTCCCATCCATTAGTCCCTTCGTAATTTATAGTATTAAAAGTTTTCATTCTAGTTGGTTCAGGGTTTACAACTAATTTTAAAGTTGAAAGTCTGCTACCACCTGCATAAAATTTATTAGGTTGAGCTGGGTTTTGATAATGTAAAAATAATTTATCATTTCTTATAGAATAAAAATCTCCTTGCACACTGAATATAAAATAAGGATCAAACGTGAAAAAGCTAGTCCAACCTAAAACTCTTTCGTCAAAAGATAAAGTCCTATAAGGAAGTGATTCAGGTTGTAAAGATATAACATAATTTTGGTTGTATATATCAAATCCACCTATCACTTTACCAGTTCCTGTGTTTCTTTGAACAAGTCTCAACTGGTCTCTAAAAAAGTCTGACATACCATAATTAGATATTTCAGTTATACCATCGTTAGATAGCCTTAAAACAGCGTTCCTATCAGCGTCAGCAAAGTATTTTCTAGTACCGTAAACCGCAAAAGACTCTGGGTTCCTACTAATACCATACTCACCTCTGTAAGCTATGATTTGACCTATCACTAGGTTAGCTGTAGTTGTTATAGATGCGCCTTCTGCAGAGTATATAGCATCTTTATCTATCAATGCTCTGTTTACTTTGCGCTCTTGAAAAATTATTAAATTTGTATCTTCAGAATATAATTTCTGTATAGAACCATTTATAGGATCTACGCTTCTTGTTATTTCTTCTGCTACACTAAATTGATTGGTTTGATTTATACCTGTTCTAGAATTAAAAACTCCAGAATATATAAGACTACTAGCTCTTCTTGACTGAGCCGCTGTGTCTTCTACTATGTAAGCTTTAACTCCAAAATCAACAGTAGTATTATTGTAACCACCTCTAATTCTAGATTCTTCAATATACCAGTCGCTTTCTATCCTTAATCCAACAGGTACTGTAGCAGAAGGATCAACAGCATAGGCAGCAGATGAAGAAATCTGAGGCATAGCTTCACTTGCTAATCTCTTTACTGTAAAGGTGTTAAAATAACTTAATTCTATCGTTGCTCCCATATTATATTATCACTTGTTTTTACTTATTATTACACCGGTCCTAGATTACATTCGCCACCATAACCAGGTGTTGCATCTCCAAACTGTATAAAAAACTTAGCATCGTTTGCGCAAGCAGGCGTACTACATCTAGGTCCTGTTAAAGGTGTTGTTAGTACTCTGTATTCCCCAGCAACGTCAAATTCAAAAGTTAGAAATGCACTTACGCCATTAGTAGGCGTAACGCTATTAAAAGAAGTTATAGGCACTACTAAATTAGCTCCAAACTGGCCGGTTCCAGCGGTGACTGTTTGTGCGGTAGTTGCGTTTACCCAGGTTGATCCTGATTTATATTGTATTACAAATGTACCTGAAACTTCATTGTTGGTAGAGCATGCTCCGTTAATTGGGTTTTCTATTTTAACAATTATATACATTTGAGCTCCGTCATTTAACCCACCGTTACCTGTGGTTGATCCTATGTTTGCTAAATTATATTGATAAGCTACATTGTAATAAAAAGTTGTACCCCATATTGCGCCGCTAGGTAAATTACCAGTGGTAGTGTTAACTGCGCTATTTCTAAAATGAAACTCTCCTCCGCCTGGCGAACAACTGTAATCAAAATTATTAGAACCTGTTGCTCCACCGTTTGATCGGTAATTGTTACACACAGCTTGATTCACATGCTGTGCTCCAGTTGTCCATGATAAGCTACTAGTTTGTGTTAAAAAACCAACTCCAGTACCATTGCAATCAGAGGCTAAAGCTATTACAGTATATGTAGTATTTAAAACCATAGACTTACCAGCTTTTACAGCTAGTAAACCTGGAACAATAACATTATCTTTAGTCGCATTGATCTCAAAAATATCTACATCCGCGCCGTTTGTATCAACTTGACTTTGTATTGAGTAAACTATTTGGTTAGGTCTGTTAGTTGCGTTAGCAGATCCATTGTAGGCTTCAAAACTAGTTGTTTGTATTACATCTCCATCATCATTTGTTTCCCATAGTATGTAAGTATCGTTTATTTGTATTAATCTATCGGCGTTTAAAACAGGATTACCTATTGTTTTAGTAGCGGGAAACCTTGGTGTGTTAGTATTTGGTGGTTCAATGTTTGTTAGTGAAGCTGTTATACTAATGTTACTGGTATAAACTACACTAGTTACTTGTTCTGTGTAAACTACTACCATGTTTATTTGATAGACGTCGTCTTGAGTAGATGTTGTACTATACCAAAAAGTTTTATCTGGTCCTGTTTTTAATGACCAACTGCCATCAGTGTTGTCTTCAGTTATAGCAAAAGGAACTTCGCTTGTAACATTAACAGATCCGTTATTAGAAAATACACTCAATATAGTAGCGCTGTCTACGTTTCTTTCTGTACCACCTCCATCTAAAAACTTCCAAGAAGCATCTATGACTGTATTAACAGCAGCGCTTTCTGGAAATGTAAAGTTATCTTCATCCGTTCCAACTATTCCTGGGTCTTGAGCGTCAATTAATGCGTTTAAACCAGGTAAATAGCCTGTTGAAGATGTTTCCCAGAATATTTCTAGTAAAGATTCTATAGGATTTGTTTCTGCTACAGTTAATATACTTCCAAAAGAATACGGCGTACCGTTTACTGGAGTTTGAGGACTAACAACATGACCTGTAGTAGTGCATATAGCGCCTAAAGGATTAGTTGATAGATTTCCTACAGATATTTGAGCAGTTAAAGGATTGTTTTCTAAATTATAAAAAGGAGCTGCTTGAGGAGACGGAGGATTAGTAGCTCCAGGTGTAGTTCCCCAAGGAATTTTACCACTACCTTCTCTTGTAAATTGATTAGTTCCTGCTACTCCAGTTTGAACAACATCATTATAGGTGCCTTTGTTTACTCCTGAAATAAAAGGAATTGTTGCGAGCTCTCCATCTATGACACTTTGTATGTTTACTATAGTGTCATCAAGGTTTCCAGGAAAATACTGAACATTAAAAGGAGTGTAATTATATTTACCTGCATCGGTTTTATATTCCATGCTAGGATTATTAACTCTAGTATAAAGTCTAACACTACTTCTGTACTGTGTTTGATTAGGTCCAACTTCATTTAAATCTCTAGGAACCTTGTTAACATTGTCCCCAAACAATGGTGTAAAAGCTGTTATATTTCTTTCTTTATCAGTAGTAATAGGATAACCATTAACAAAACCAGGTAAATAAACATTGTAGTAATCTTGCTCTTGTTGTTTTATTACTATTTTATAAGAATACCAACCTAAAGGATTTGTAGAAGAGTACCAACCTGGTTCACCAGTTTCAGGGTTAGGGTTTTGCACTGCTATAGATCGCTCAAAAGTAATTCTTAAAGCGTCACCTATCCATGAAAAAGTTTGACCATTTGCTATCTCGTCTTCATCTCTGTAGGAATGAAATATTGTAGAACCAGAAGCGCCTAGTATGTCATCTTGACTAGATAATATAACGTCAGATTGTCTACCATATTGATCTGATAAAACAACCCCGACTTGATAAGTTCTGTTTTGTTTTAAAGAACTGTTAGGAAATTGAGTGTAGTTATCATACACAACGTCTTTTTCTTGAACTGATGTTATGTAATCAATATTTTCAGGCGCAGTGTGTTTGTCTATGTAGTTACCGTATACAATTCTACTACCTATAACTTCTTGAGCTAAGGCTTTTATTGGAACTTTATCATAAACTCTTACTGTTTGAGCTTCTGGTAAAGTTTTATAAGGTTTTATTGATTCGTAATTGTAGTCATAAAAATAACTAATACCACCTGGATGAATTAAATCTTGATACTTAAAGTTGGAAAAACTAATATTAGAACTAGTAGATACGGTGTCTAATACTTTTACAGATAACTGATCTGCTTCTTTATATAAAATATCTATTTCAGTTATATGAAAATAATCATACAATGCTATTGGTGTTGCTATTTCCGACTGATCACTTTTTCTAGGAATAGGTATTCTTAATTTAATACTATCTACGTTGTTTTCAAACCAAGCTAGTATAGTAGACTTATAAGCGTCTTCCATGTCTTTGTCAGAAGAGTTTTGGCCTTTGCCAAATATACCTTGTTGTTTAGGTATAAACATTATTTGAGTAAAAGGAGCCATTAAAGAATACTCGTTGTCGTCAAACTTAAATCTATAACTAAACCTTACGTATTCTCCTTCTAAAAAAGCAGGGTTACCTTTCCATTGTGAGTTGTAATCTGGATTATTACCTATTGTAATTTTTTGGTTTTGGTTAGGAACTTGTATTGTATTAGCTACATCTAAAGTAAAGTTAAAAGTCTCGTTTACTCCAGTTCCTTCAAACGCAACGGTTTGTATTATACCTGTGTTAGCTGGAACATCACCTAAACCGGTACTTATCCTTGCAGCCTCTTGACATGTAACAAGCATTCCTATCTCAGGTCTTGCTTCTCCTAATGCGCTTTTAATGATTTTTAAAACACTACCAGCTGCTCCGCCACCAGTAGCGGTAACTACCGTTGGGCCTACAAAATTAGAAACAAACCTATCATTTTTATTAGTCATAGAAGGTCTACTAAAATCTAATCGACTATTAGTTATAGCAGTAAAAGGTTTTGACACGTGTATCTCTAACGTTCCTGCGTTATTAATTATCTTAGTGACAGTTATTAAAGTGTTTATGCTAGGTATTTCTGAGCTAAAATCTTTGTCAACATTAGTAACTATATCACCTGTTCTTACTGTAGCAGGCATAGTGCCTTGTATTTCTATTATACTACTATTACTATGTGCACCATTTATTCTAGCGCTAGATCTTTCCATAGCTATTATAGTCTCATAAGGATAGTATTTAGCTACAGATATTTGTTCTTCTACTGTGTACTTTGTAGGAGCAGACGAAGCACTTGGATTTGCTAAAGCAATATTTATTTTTCTAGGCTGATTAGTATTGTCTGTAAAAAACAATAAATCTTCAATTAAATTAACGCCATATATAGGAAAATTTTTATCAAAATTTAAAAAGAATCCTTCAACTAGCTTAACAGGACTTACATTAGTAGGCGTGTTTAAGTTTAACCTATGTATAAAGCATTTATTAGCGGCAACAGCTCTTGGTATTGTTGACGTACTTGTAAAATCTGTAGAAAAAATATATAAAAAACCTTTGCTATTATCTGCTATTTGCCCTATTATACTTACAGCACCGCTTGGATCTAGATTAGTTAGAATTTCACTAGCGCCTGGTATTTGCTCAAACTCTCCAACAGTAGAACCTTCTGATCTACTTATTTGTAAATTTTCAGCTTCTCTATATTCTCCATTAGGAAGAATTCTAGCGTCTAAGTCTTGATTCATTTTGCCCTTTAAAAAAGCATTTGTAACTTCTGCCATTTAATTTAGTTTTTAAGCCATTTAGATTTACCTCTCATAACTTGAGTTATTTCTCCTAGTTTAATATTAGATATTCTAATTTTAGCGTTTCTAAGCTTTGCGCTTCTTTCTCTTTTAAATCTTTGTACTATATATTCTGGTATGTTTAATCTACTACCTAAGACAGCGTGATTAATATGAGCGTACATAGCATCTTCAGCAAACTTAGGGACTCTAGTATCTAAGTCACTAGCTAAACCATCAGAAACATATTCTATAACAATTAATTGATTAGCTAAATTGCTTGAAAAATTAAACGTTCCATCTACTTCATTAATAGTAAACCATCCATTCTTTTGAGTTGTTGCTGGATCCATACCATACCTTTGCCCAAGCTGTTCTACTTGCCAGTCAGGATAATAAGCTGCTGGAAAAGTGTTAGTATTAAAAGCACTACCAACTGGAAACTCTTGCCAAAGCCCTGTTATTAATTTAGTGTTTCCTTTGCTCCATAAACCTGTAGTAGTATCTGGAACTTCTGTATTATCACCATTAGCATCTTGTATAGGTTCTCCTAAACTATCTTGAGTTATAGCTCTAGGATTTATTGTTAGATTATTAGCAGGGTATATAATATGCTTAACGCCTATAGCATCTATATAAGATAGTCTTACATAGTTAACATAATCTTGAGGTATTATTAAAGATAAACTTGGAGGTATTTGTAACTCTAAAGCGTTAACACTTTTTAAAGTATCATAGCTAAATTCTTGTAGACCACGTTTAGCGTGGAAGACCACATCGGTTCTTTTTATATTAGGTATTAATTTGTCGTCTCCAACGTAAGCCATTAAATAGTTATTAACTATATCACTTATTTTTATATATTCATAACCACCGTAGTTATTATCTACAGCCGCAGACCTAAGCTGTAGCATCAACCATGTTCCTGCAGGTATACCATTAGGTATATTTACTATATTTCCTATACGTAAATTGTAAGTAAACAAAGGATTGACATTAGCGTTATAAGGTGTCCATGTAGCTCCTGCGTCAATACTTATGAATAAATCTACGTTGTTTAATGGAAACTGTTGTGCTGTAGGATTATCACTTCTTATTATTAAGTCAGTGTTAAAGGTACTTTGAAAAATAGTTGTGTTATTGTTAGTTGTAAACAACTGCGTCCCCGCGTAGTACTGTAAATTAGTTTCTGTTATTAGTGCCATGTCTTAACTTTTATCATTCATTTGTTCTTGTTGTACTTGTTGAGCTGCCATTTGCACTATGTTAGGATCTTGCAATATAACACCAGCATAAGATAAAACTTGTAGTATAACATTAGTCTGCTCTGAAGGATGCAATTCAAATTGAATAGAATTTGCAGAAGAATACAAGAGTTGACCTACGCTACCTGGTGTAGAAGACCAAAGTATATTTGCTGGTTTTTTAATGTAAGAAACTTGTATAGGACTAGTGTTGTTTGTAGATAAACCTGGGACTATAGTCGTAGGGTATATGTATATTTTTTGATCTTCAAACAAACAGGCTGGATACGTAGTTGTTGGAGCTACTAAAGGTGCTTTCTTTATTAAGTACCATTCGTTTCTATCCATTAATTGAATTTCTGTAACGTCATTATATATAACTGTACCTAACCTATAAAAATCCATAGCATATAAAGATATAGATATCGCAGCCGCGTTAGCAGGTGGCGTTGTAAATGTTACTGTAAGTGATTGGTTGTCGTAAGTCCAGTTAAAAACTTCAACACCAGCTACGGTTATTTTAACTTGAGAATCTATAGAACCTAGAAGAGTGGTCCATGGTGCTGCTAAAGCAAAAGCTGTTAACACCCCGTTACCTGTAAAAGCCTGCGGATCTATTAAAGGAGTATCTACAGCAGTAGGTAATTCATAATAACCTCCTACATTGTTGTATGTAGCAGTTCTAATCTTTTTAAAAATGTCAATTTTAGTTGCGGTGTTTTTAAACCTATTACCATACTCTGTGTCGTTTTGAGGAACACGCATTTGTTGGTTTAAGTCGTTAGCATAGTTTTCAAATATTCCTAATTGAACTTGCGTACCTACTCTATTAAACTCATCAGGCGTCATGTACCCTCTTTGTTGTTGGTTAAGTATTAATAAAACTGTTTTGTAAACAGTGTCCACGTTTATTGCCATTTGTATATTTTTATTATAATATTGGGCCCGAGTGAACGAGCCCTATATTAGTATTACATATTATGATAGCTTTTTATCTATCATTTTGAAAATTTCTACGCCTTCATCTGTTTTAAACCATGCAGCTAAAGCTGAGTATGGATTTTCTTCGTAAGGTATAGTTAGTAATTTTCTATCATTACTTCCCCATAAAAACTCTCTTTGGTTTTGAGATAGCTTTATTATTCCAGCTTCTCTAGCTTTAATTCCAAAGTTTCTTAGCTGTACGTTTTCATCGTTAGCTAAATCAATAAATAACTTAGGATTACCTTTAGCAAATAATAGAACATCTCTTCTTATTTCTTTAGATGTTAAAGAGCTTACATCGCTTCCTTGCTCTACTCTTAGTATTGCTTCCGCGTGCTCTGTGTCTATATCTCTTGCTGCGTTAAGAGCTATTATTTCTAGTTCTAAATCAACTAGCTCGTCTTTAGCTGCCTCAACAGGTTTCCATTCAGTGTATCTTACGTCTTTACCTGGATGGTATAATGATAATAGTTTTTGTAAGTTTTGCATATGTTTAGGAACTACTAGAGCTCCGTCTAAAAATGTAACATGTTGCAAAGTTACTTCTCCTTTTTGTTCTTCTACAAAAGGTGACGCTTGGTTTGTAGCAAAGCGTATTGTTTTTTGTATTCCAGTAATTGGATCAAAGTACATTAAAGGATATCTTTGAGTATGTTTAGATGGTAAAGTATATGTTAGTGGGGTTTTTTGACCTACTAAAAAGTACTGTCTATCTTTTATTTCCCATCCGTCTTCGGGATGTGGATCTTTTTTTACTATGGGTTGATTTTTAATTACTTGTGGTTTGTCCACTACAACCTCTGTTGTTTTTGCATTTTTTGCCATGATATAATATAATAAAAGTTAGTTAAAAATAAAGAGTATCCCCACCGATAAGGCAGGGATAAACTTTAAGTAAATATTAAGCAGTAAATAATACGAAATTATTTGCAGCTTGTGTACAAAGACATCTTTCAGATAAGAAAGAAACTTGCATACTATCTGAAGTGTTAGTGTAAACACCACCTACAGAACCTGTAATCCAAGATTTCATTCTTCTATCGTCAGCTTGTGAAGCTCTGTATCTTACGTGTAGGAATGGTCTACGTATATTTGTACCAAGTAATTGGTCATATACAGTAGAAGTTCCTGCAGGAATCAATACACCATCAATGTTATCACCAGCTGTGAAGTTCGTAGAACCACCTCTAGTAGAAGCATCATTTAGATATTTCCATGAAGTCTTGTAGAAGTCATAAGAACCTCTTCTGAATCCAGAAAATCCTAAGTTCAACGCCATTTCTTCAGAGTTTTCAAATACACCGTAAGATGTACCTCCAGCTCCGTAAGAATTTTGTTGTGCTAACATATTATCAAACGTTAATTCTGTTCCTCTATCTAAGAAAAGCATGTTTTCTTCAATAGCACCTTGAGAATCTAAGTTTTGTAATATTGCATCAAAGTCAGTTAATGTTCCGCCGTATCCAGCCATAACATTACCTCTTGATTGTACAGCATCAAATAAACCTTGTGTACCTTTAGCAGCAATTGCAGCTCCACCAGGACCAGCAGCTCCACCAAATCCAGGTATTAACCCTTGATTAGCAGTAAAACCAGAACCAGCCGTAGCTAGTTTACCTTCAATCATACTCATTTCTAAGTAATCTTCAAATCTTAATCTAGTTTCGCCTTCAGCTTTTAAGTACCATAAGAATCCAGAAGTTCCGTCTTCAGCACCTACTTCAACCCAACCGATTTGAGCAGTATCAGATCCACTAATTTGGTAGTTAGATTTGATAATGATTGGTGAGTTAGCGTATTGTGTGAAAGAAGGAGTAACATTTTCTGTTGATCCAACTGTACCTTTTGCAAATTCAGAACCGTATACAAATACTTTTAATCCAGTAAGCGATAAAGCAACTAAACTAGCAGCAACGTAAGGGTAAACGTTTGCATTTTGACCAGCAACAGCTCCAACGATCGCATGCACAGTAGCAGACGGGTTAATTGGATCCATAATTACTACAGTCATATTTGGTGCTAACACGTTAGTGACAGCAGCAGGTAAATTTATTTGAACGTTATTAGCGTTTCTTCCTACACCATCGTAAGCGATGTGTAATCTATTTTGTTCAGACCAAATTACTTGATCAGACGTCATTGGCATTTCAGCACCAACCATTCTTAAGAAACCACCGATAGTACGATTTCCGTATCTTTCTACTTCAGCTTCATAAATTTCAGGTAAGTATTGTTGTGCAAATGTTCCTCCACCAGCAGCGCCGTTGAAGTTTAAGTAGTTGTTAGCCAAAGTCTGTTGTGACTGTGAAGGCTGTAAACTACCAAATTGAGGAGTTAATATTCCCATTTTGTTTTAAATTTTAATTGTTAAATTTTCTAGTTTTTATTTTCAATGAACTTGAATCAGCACCACTAACTGCTTTAACTTTAAATCCTCCAACAAAAACATCTCCTGAAGGTTGTGGCCTACTTTCGTTGTTTATGTTTTTAGAAGTAGCAACTACATCTTTAACAGCATCGGCTTTGCCTTGCTCGTAAAAATGTTGTGCTATAGTATCAGCGTTTCTAGCAGCGTATATTGCTTTATGATAACCTTCATGATCTGTTACAGCGCCATCTTTATCCAAAAACTTTTGAACAAACGTTGTAATGTTAGATTGAGATTCAGCAACCTCACCAGGGTTTTTAACACCGTACCTAAATTTCTTTTCTCCCACGTTGAAATCAAAACCTTTGAAATCATCTGAAAGTAATTGTTTAGTTTTAGTCTTAAAATCTTCGTGTTGTTGTGTAGCAACTTCCTGATTTTCATTATATCGATTAAAAAACTCTGTTGCCTTTTGTTGATCTTGGGTAACGCCGGGTCTCAACTTGATCTCGTCGTAATATTTACCTTTCAATTCGTCCAAAAAGCCATGAGCTTTTGCAATCTCTTCTTTAAGCGCGAGCTTTTTCTTGCGGATGTCTCGCTCTTCATCCAATTCTTCATCATATGAATAATTATCCTCTATGATAAATCCTATTTCTTCCTCGTTTAAATGAGGCTTAGCTTTTTTATAATATTCTTTTAATAACGTATTGCCATCTATCTGTGAATAGTCAGCGTTAAGTCTTGTGTAATCTTCTATAGTACCACCAGTGTCTTCCATAAAAGTAACTAGCTTTTCAATGTTCTCAGGTAAAGCCTTACCTAATACTTTTTCATCTCTAATAGCTTCTTTTACTTCTCTAGTAACCTGTTTTACTTCTTCTTTGCTTACTTCTTGGATTTGTGTAAACTCTTCAGTAGCTTGGCTGGACTCTGGTACTTGTTCGTCCACTTTAACGCTATCTCCGGTTTGTTCGCCCACAACCACTTTCTTTGTTTCTCCGATTGGAATGGCATCTGCTTCTGGTTTTTTACTTAAATCTACTTTTGTAATATTAGATTTTTCTGTTTTTTTCTTAGTTGATCCAGTTTTTAAATCAACTTTGTAATCTGATTGACTTTGTTCTACAGCTGTCCCTCCTGTTTCAATAGGATTTGAAGCTATCACTTCATCGTTTGTTTTTGTTTCTTCTGACATAATATAATAATATAAAATTAATAAATAATACTATCTAGGGCTCATGCTTGCTAGATCTATTCCACCTAACCCATCTATTCCTGATTCAAAATCTACAGGACCTGAGTCATTGTTTCTTTGTGCAATCATCTCACTTTGTTGAGACGCTTGAATTTTTGTTCTTTTATCTTTACGATCTTCTATTTCTCTTTCTTTAGTGCTCATGTTTTGTTTTTCCATTTGCGCTAATTGTAATTGATAACCAAATTCTATCTCCATTAGCTCTTTCTTTATTTGAGCTTCTTTCTCTAGTTTTTGTATTTCAAAACCTGCTTTACCTTGTTCTATTTGTAATTTAGAAGCGGCCATAGCTTCGTTCTTTTGAAC
>Ga0308009_10000664_pt1 | contig 23494 bp, 17 predicted proteins | sample Neamet127_FD_203134 | JGI IMG/M metagenome (GOLD analysis project Ga0308009, IMG submission 203134) | Marine microbial communities from water near the shore, Antarctic Ocean - #127 | ecosystem: Environmental > Aquatic > Marine > Unclassified | place: Southern Ocean | collected 2014-07-24
GACTCGATCACGACGCTGCGCCTGCACTTGAGCGTCGCACTCGCAAGCGCTCTGGGGCACTGCCCTCATTGCAAGTGGGTAAGTCGAAAATTAAATTTATGACACAGTAAGACTAGGAGTCTGGGCGGCAGAAGGCGTCGAAGCTTTGCAGCCGACGTTCCTTCTGCCGCCCAGGCTCCTAGTTTTTAAACAGATCGAGGATTCGTTTTCTTTCATCGCTAGGGGGCGGTGACTGAATCGCGGCGCCAGGCGGTACCGGCTGGCCCTGAACCGGGTTGTCCGCGCCCGCACCGGGGGCAGGCTTGTCGCCCAGACCGACACTGCTGATGCCCGAGCCTTTGGCGTATTCGTCGTAAAACCATTCGCCGCCGATATTGACCACACCTTCTGGCGGCGTGAATTCGGTGACCGGCACACCCTTGAGCGCGTATTCCATGAAATTGATCCAGATCGGCAGGCTCAGGCCGCCGCCGGTTTCGCGGTCACCCAGCTTCTTGGGTGTGTCGTAGCCCATCCAGACGGCGGCCGTCAGCGTCGGCTGGTAACCGACAAACCAGGTGTCGATCGAGTCATTGGTGGTGCCGGTCTTGCCGTACAGGTCGGGACGTTTCAGCGTGGCCTGGGCTTTCGCGGCGGTGCCCGTGCGCGCCACTTCCTGCAGCAGGCTGGACATGATGAAAGCATTGCGTGCTTCGATGCCGCGCACCGACTCATCCAGGCCGGGGGTCGGGGTTTCGATGACGGTGCGTCCTTTCTGGTCGGTGATTTTGGTGATCAGGTAGGGGTTGATGCGGTAACCGCCGTTGGCGAAAACCGAATAACCGATGGCCATCTGCAGCGGCGTCACTGAGCCGGCGCCCAGCGCCATGGTCAGGTAGGCCGGGTGTTTTTCGGCGTCAAAACCGAAACGGGTGATCCACTCCTGGGCGTTTTTCGCGCCGACGGCCTGCAGCACCCGGATGGAAATCATGTTTTTCGATTTGGCCAGACCGCGCCGCAGGCTCATCGGACCGTCAAAGGTGCCGTCGTAATTTTTCGGCTCCCAAGGCTGGCCGCCAGTGACGCCGGCATCAAAAAACAAGGGCGCGTCATTGACCACGGTGGCCGGGGTAAAGCCTTTTTCCAGCGCTGCCGAATAAATGAAGGGTTTGAAGCTGGAGCCGGGCTGGCGCCAGGCCTGGGTGACGTGGTTGAACTTGTTTTTTTCGTAGTCAAAGCCGCCGACCAGCGCCCGCACCGCGCCGTTGCGCGGGTCGATGGCCACAAACGCGCCTTCGACCTCCGGCAACTGCGTGATCTCCCAGGTATTTTTGGGTGTTTTGGTCACGCGGATCAGAGCACCACGCCGGATCTTGATATTGGGCGCGGCTTTGTCAGACAGGCCGGACTGAGCGGGTTTCAGGCCATCGCCGGTGATTTCAATGGTTTCACTGTTCTGGCGCACTGCGACAATTTTCTTTGGGCCGGCTTCGAGCACGATGGCCGACATCACGTCGTCGTTGTCGGGGCTGTCGGCCAGGGCATCGTCAATCGCGTCTTCGGTTTCCTGCGGGTCTTTGGACAACTCGATGAACTTCTCGGGCCCGCGGTAAATTTGCCGCCGCTCATAGTCCATGATGCCTTTTCGCAAGGCCTTGTAGGCCACCGTCTGGTCGGCGGCGCTCAGGGTGGTAAAGACATTGAGGCCGCGGGTGTAGGTTTCGTCACCGTACTGGCTGAACACCAGCTGGCGAACGGTTTCTGCCACAAACTCAGCGTGCACCCGGCCCGCGTCCGGTCCGGACCTGACCTTGAGCTGCTCGGCCTTGGCCACCTCGGCCTGGGCCGGTGTGATGAAGCCGTTGTCCTGCATGCGGTCAATGATGTAGAGCTGGCGTGACTTGGCCCGCTTCGGGTTGCTGACCGGGTTGTAGGCGGACGGTGCCTTGGGCAATCCCGCGAGCATGGCCGCCTCGGCGATGCTGACGTCCTTGAGCGGTTTGCCGAAATACGCCTCTGAAGCCGCCGCAAAGCCGTACGCGCGTTGCCCCAGGAAAATCTGGTTCATATAGATCTCGAGGATCTGGTCCTTGCTCAGCAGGTGCTCCAGCTTGAAGGTCAGCAGCATCTCGTAAATCTTGCGCGTGTAGCTCTTCTCCGTGGAGAGGTAGACATTGCGCGCCACCTGCATCGTGATGGTGGAGGCGCCCTGGCTTTTGGCGCGGCCCATGTTGGCCAGACCGGCACGGATCACGCCGATGTAGTCCACACCGCCGTGTGAAAAGAAGCGCGCATCTTCAATGGCCAGTACAGCGTCCTTCATCACCTTGGGGATGTCGGCGATCGGGGTCAGGTTGCGGCGCTCTTCGCCGAATTCGCCCAACAACACGCCATCCGACGAATACACCCGCAAAGGCAGCTTGGGCCGGTAGTCGAGCAAATCGGACACGTCCGGCAGGTTCGGATAGGCCACGGCCAGGGCAATTGCAACCACCATCAGAACCGACACCGCACCGGCCAGCAACACGCCGAAGCTCCACGCGGCGGCTTTCAGCAAGGCAGGCAGCCAGGGCAGGCGATGGGCGGTCGAAGCGCCGGGGTCAGAGGACGGGGAATTTGAAGCCATGGAGGTCTAATGTAAGTGCGCGCCAGCATTTTAAAAAATGCCCGTTTTTGAGGAATGGGGGACGGGTCGGGGATTTCACATTTTGCATTTATGGGCGGCAGCTTGCTTGTTCACCAAAAACCACCAAAACTCGTCAAAAGCGTCAACTTTTGACAACGGTGATAGTAAGTCAAAAACGAAAAATCCTTTGTCGTACAAGGGTCTTACTGATAGCATTCAAGTGATTTCTTAAGTTTGTAGTGCTACCCGTTAGCCGTCATTTGGGGACCGTCTTGATCTCTTTGGGATCCTTATTTAACCGCCAATCGTCCGCCTTGCTGGGCCTGGACATCAGCTCGTCAAGCGTCAAGCTGGTAGAGCTGAGCCGTGACAAGGCCGGTAACCTGGTGCTTGATCACTGCGCGATTGAGCCCTTGGAGAGGGGCTGGATCACCGACGGCAACGTCGAAAAATTCGACGAAGTGGCCGAGGCGGTGCGCCGGGTCGTTAAAAAAAGCGGGACCCGGACCAAAAATGTGGCCATGGCCCTGCCGGCGTCGGCCGTAATCACCAAGAAAATCATTCTTCCGGGTGGCTTGAGCGAGCAAGAGCTTGAAATTCAGGTCGAAGCCGAGGCCAACCAGTACATTCCGTTTTCCCTGGATGAGGTCAGTCTGGACTTCTGTGTGGTGGGACCCAGCGCTACCTCAGCAGGCGATGTGGAGGTGCTGATCGCTGCGTCGCGCAAGGAAAAAGTCAACGACCGGCAGGGGCTGGCCGAAGCGGCGGGTTTGAAACCGGTGGTGGTGGATGTCGAGTCCTACGCATCGCGCCTGGCAACGGCACGTTTGATAGAGAACCTGCCGAACAAGGGGCTGGACACCATGGTGGCCCTGTTTGAAGTGGGCGCCCTCACGACCAGCATGCAGGTCATCAAGAATGATGAGGTACTGTATGAGCGCGACCAGGCGTTTGGTGGCGCCCAGCTGACCCAGCTGATCGTGCGCCAGTATGGTTTTTCTCCTGAAGAAGCCGAGAGTAAAAAACGCAGCGGCGACCTGCCTGATGACTATGGCGTCAGCGTGCTCAAGCCCTTTGTTGACAGCATGGCGCAGGAAATCGGCCGTGCACTCCAGTTCTTTTTTACCAGTACGCCGCACAACAAGGTAGACCATGTGATGCTGGCTGGCGGCTCGTCAGCTCTGCCGGGTTTGACCGAGGCCGTGACCCAGCAAACCTCATTTGCCTGCATGGTGGCCAATCCTTTTGAGGGCATGACACTCGGCGGCAACATCCGTGAAAACAAGATGAAGCGCGAAGCAGCGTCTTACCTGACGTCTTGCGGTCTCGCATTGCGGAGATTTTTCCAGTGATTCTGGTCAATTTACTTCCTCACCGTGAAGCGGCGCGCAAACGCAGGCGCGAGGCCTTTTTTGTGGCTCTGGGCATTGCAGCCCTGATGGGCGGTCTGATTTGCGGGGCTGTGTATTCCTGGTACCAGGCCCAGATTTCGGGTCAACAGGCTCAAAACACCTTCCTCAAGTCGGAGATCACGCGTCTTGAAAACCAGATCAAGGAAATCGCCGGGCTGCAGCAAGAAATTGCTGCGCTGCGTGCTCGCCAGAATGCCGTGGAAGATTTGCAGGGGAACCGGAATTTGCCGGTCTACTTGCTCGATGAGTTGGTGCGGCAATTGCCTGATGGGGTGTACCTGACCAGCATGAAGCAGGACAACCAGGTGGTGTTGTTGACGGGGGTTGCGCAGTCCAATGAGCGGGTGTCTGAACTGTTGCGGAACTTGAGCAACAACAGCCCGTGGCTGACCCGGCCTGAACTGATTGAAATTACCGGCAAAGCGCTTGCGCTTAGCGCGCGAGACCAGCGGCGTGTGTCTAATTTTTCGATGCGGGTGGCCCTCAAACGTGCGACCGACGCGCAAAAAGCAGGGACCGCCGTCAACCCTGCGGCGGGCAAGCCCGCAGCGGCCGCTCCTGCGGCGGCCAAGGGCTGACGGCGTGGTCAGCAACAGGCACTGAATATGGCTAAAGTCAACATCAATTTTGCTGCGATTCAGGACGGCGTGAAGGCCCAGTTCGTCGGGCTCAATCCGAACGATCCGCCCTCTTGGCCGGCGTTTCCGCGTTATCTTTTGTGCGTTTTCGTGACTGTGGCGGTTGTCGCTGCGCTGTGGTTTGTCTGGCTCAGCACGTCCGATGAAGAGCTCAAGGCCGAACAAGCCAAGGAGCTGCTGCTGAGAGAAGACTTCAAGAAAAAACTGGCGCTTGCGGCCAATCTGGAGGGTTTGAAGAAACAGCGCGAGCAGGTTCAGCAGTACGTCACCCAGCTTGAAAAGCAGCTGCCGAGCAAGGCCGAAATGGACGCGCTGCTTTCGGATATCAATCAGGCCGGCCTGGGCCGCAGTTTGCAGTTCGAGTTGTTCCGGCCGGGGCAAGTGAGCGTCAAGGACTACTACGCCGAATTGCCTATTGCGATCAAGGTCACGGGCCGGTATCACGACATCGGGGCATTTGCGGCCGACATCGCCAATCTGTCGCGCATCGTGACCCTGAACAATATCGCGATTGCGCCGCTCAAAGACGGCACCATGAGCATGGACAGCACGGCCAAGACTTTTCGCTATCTTGATCCAGAAGAGATTTCGTCGCAGCGAAAAGCCGCTCCTGCTGCGAAAGGCCCGAACAAATGAAACAGCTTCGCATCAGGAGGGTGATGTTTTTGCTGCTCGCCCTGGGTAGCTGTTTGGGCTTGGTTTCTTGCAGCTCCTCAGAACACGAAGAGTTGCAGCAGTGGATGGGTGAGCAACGCAGCCAAACCAGGCCCAGAATTCAGCCGCTGCCTGAGCCGACCAAGTTTTCGCCGCAAGCCTACACCCAGGAAGGCGCCATCGAGCCCTTCAGCAACCAGAAACTGTTGCAGGCGCTCAAACGCGACTCCAGTCAGGCGAGCTCCAATGCGGCACTCATCGCGCCAGAATTGAACCGTCGCAAAGAGCCGCTAGAGGCCTTGCCGCTGGACGCGGTGGCCATGGTGGGCAGCCTCATCAGGCAGGGGCAACCCGTGGCCCTGCTGCGTGTGGACAATTTGCTTTACCAGGTACGTGTTGGCAATTACCTCGGTCAGAACTACGGCCGCATCATGAAAATTTCTGAAACCGAACTGGCGCTGCGTGAAATTGTGCAGGACGCCGCAGGGGAGTGGACCGAGCGGATGGCGAACATACAGCTTCAAGAGGGATCAAAATGAACAAGAACGCATGCACCACCGGGGCGGGGACGTTGCACCGCGCGTGCGCGCAACTGTCCGCGCGGGCAGTGATCGGCGTGACGCTGTTGACCGCTTCTTTGCCGGCCGCGTTGTGGGCGCAAGCACCCAACGCCATAGAGGCCGTGACGGGTTCTGTTCAGGGCGGTACCGAGGTGATTCGCATCGACCTGACGGAAGCCTTGACGGCCGTGCCGACGGGCTTCACGATCCAGACGCCAGCGCGTATTGCGCTGGATTTTCCGGGCGTCACTAATTCCATGGGTCGTTCGGCGGTGGACCTGAATCTCGGCAATTTGCGTTCTGCCAATGTGGTACAGGCCGGTGAGCGAACCCGTGTGGTGCTCAATCTCAAGGCGTCCACGGCCTACAGCACACAAATACAGGGCAAGTCCCTGCTGATCACCCTGGCCCCGGTTGCGCTGGTAGCGCCATCGGTGGTTGCCGCGCCGGTTTTTGCAGAGAACCGCAACCGCGATACCTTGCCGCTCAAAGACATTGATTTTCGCCGAGGCACCGATGCGTCGGGCCGGATCGTGGTTGACCTGGCGAACAACCAGGTCGGCGTCGATATTCGGCAGCAGGGGCAGACCCTGGTCGTGGAATTTTTGAAAACCGCCTTGCCTGAAGGCTTGCGCCGCCGCCTGGACGTGTCGGACTTTGGCACGCCGGTGCAAAGCGTGACGACGTCCCAGTTTGGTGACAAGGTCCGCATGGTGGTGGAGCCCAAAGGCTTGTGGGAGCACAGTGCCTATCAGAGCGACAACCAGTTTGTGCTGGAGGTGCGTCAGCAGAAGGTCGACGAATCCAAGTTGTCGCAGGGGCCAGGTTACACCGGCGAGAAGTTGTCGCTGAACTTCCAGAACATCGAGACCCGCTCCCTGCTGCAAGTCATTGCAGACTTCACCAACTTCAACATCGTGACATCGGACAGCGTCACGGGTGCCGTGACACTGCGCCTCAAGGATGTACCTTGGGACCAGGCGCTGGACATCATCCTGCAGGCCAAGGGCCTGGGCATGCGCAAAACGGGAAATGTGCTGCTGATTGCACCCAAGGATGAGTTGGCTGCGAAGGACAAGCTTGATCTGGAGTCACGCAATGCGATCCAAAGCCTGGAGCAGGTTCGCACCCAGGACTTCAAACTGAACTATGCCAAGGCGGACGAGATTGCCAAGGGATTGTTGGGTACCGGAGCGCCGGGCGCCACCAAAATACTATCGGTTCGCGGCAGTGTGATCTCGGAAACCCGCACCAATCAGTTGTTCGTGACCGACATTCCGTCGAAGCTGGAGCAGGTCCAAAGCCTGATTGCCAAGCTGGATATCCCGGTGCGGCAAGTACTGATTGAGGCGCGGATCGTGGAAGCCTCAGACACCTTTGGCAAGTCTTTGGGCGTGAGGTTGGGTGGACGTCCTTTCACACTTAACAATAGCCAGAATTCACAGTTTGGCGCGACCTACATCACGCCGAATATTCCGGCTGGTACGGCGGCCCAGCTGGGGACCAATTTTGGAACAACGGCGGGGAATTTTGTCAACTTGCCCGGCGTCGGTCAAAATGGTTTTCCCGCTGCAACTTTCGCGGTTTCTCTTTTCAATTCATCGCTGACCAGGTTGCTAAACCTTGAAATTTCAGCAATGGAAGCCGATGGCAAGGGCAAAATTGTGTCCAGCCCCCGAATCGTGACGGCCGACCAGGTCAAGGCGCTGATTGAGCAGGGCACGGAATTGCCTTACCAGCAGGCGACGTCAAGCGGTGCCACTTCGATTGCTTTTCGCAAGGCCAACTTGAAGCTGGAGGTCACGCCTCAGATCACGCCAGAAGGCAACATCATTTTGAATGTTGACGTGAACAAGGACAGCGTGGGCCGCGCCACCGCCAATGGTTTTGCGATTGACACGAAACACATCCAGACCCAGGTGTTGGTGGAAAACGGCGGCACGGTGGTGATAGGCGGTATTTTCGAGCAGAACGAGCGTGAGGATGAAACCAAGGTTCCGCTTCTGGGTGATTTGCCGGGAATCGGCAACTTGTTCAAAACCAGAACACGCACCGCCAACAAGTCTGAGTTGCTGGTTTTTATCTCGCCCAAAATGATCAGCAACGGCGCTGCTTTGCGCTGACGTTTGCCGATGGGCTGAGGGATCGAGGGTTCGCATCGCACGGTCGCCTTGAAGCCTGTGGCCCCGATCTCGCCCGCTATTGGCTTGACCTTCTCTTTCGATGACCAGACCAGAACTGACATGGGTGCTCCCTCGAATTTAATGGCCCATGTCGCCTTTGTCGGCCTTCCCGGCTCAGGCAAGTCCACCGTCGGACGCCAGCTCGCGCGGCGCTTGGGCTGGACCTTTCTGGACACCGACCAGGTCATCGAGCAACGCATCGGTCTGTCCGTCCGTGAATTTTTTGAACGCGAAGGCGAGGAGCCTTTTCGCGACCTGGAGCAGGCCGTTATTGATGAGTTGACCGGGGGAGGAGAGCCCTGTGTGCTGTCCACAGGCGGCGGCGCGGTGCTCCGACCGGCCAACCGCGAGCATCTCAAGCAGCGCAGCCATGCGATCTACCTGCATTCGTCGCCGGAAGACGTTTTTCGCCGCTTGCGCCATGACCAGAACCGGCCGCTGCTTCAGGTGGCCGATCCGTTGGCTCGTTTGCGTGACCTCTATGCCTTGCGCGACCCGCTGTACCGTGAGAGCGCGCGTCTGGTGGTCGAGACCGGGCGTCCTTCGGTGCCGGCTCTGGTCCACCTGATTGCGGATCAGCTCGAAGCGGCGGGGTGGGTGCCGTCTGCGCGTGACTGAGGCACAGCCAAGAGGATGGTTGTCGCCGGGCAAGCGTCAAAGCGAAGCCTCTACACTTCAAGCATGCATGCAAATTTATATCCAGCGACGCAGCAGGTAAGCATCGACCTGGGCGAGCGCAGCTACCCCATCATCATTGGTGCCGGCCTGCTGGGCGATACGGCGACTTACCAGAATCTCCCGGCGGCCAGCACCGCCCTGATCGTCTCGAATGCCGTGGTGGCGCCGCTGTATGCCGACGCTCTGCGCAATGCCTTGCAGCCGCACTACCAGCGCGTCCTGCAGGTGGCTTTGCCCGACGGCGAGGTCCACAAGGACTGGCCCACGCTGCAACTGATTTTTGATGCGCTGCTGGAAAACGGCTGCGACCGCAAGACCGTGCTGTTTGCACTCGGCGGCGGCGTCGTCGGTGACATGACGGGGTTTGCGGCGGCCTGCTACATGCGCGGCGTGCCCTTTGTGCAGGTGCCGACCACGCTGCTGGCACAGGTGGACTCTTCCGTCGGCGGCAAGACCGCCATCAACCATCCCCTGGGCAAAAACATGGTGGGCGCGTTTTACCAGCCGGAGCGGGTGATTTGCGACCTCAATGTGCTCCAGACACTTCCCCCGCGCGAGCTGAGTGCCGGGCTGGCAGAGATCATCAAATACGGTCCCATCGCCGACATGGCATTTTTTGACTGGATAGAGGCCAACATGGACGCCTTGCTGGCTCGCACGCCTGAGGCCCTGGTGTACGCGATCCGGCGCAGCTGCGAGATCAAGGCGGCAGTGGTCGGCCAGGACGAACGCGAAACCGGCCTGCGCGCCATATTGAATTTTGGCCATACCTTCGGTCATGCCATCGAATCCGGGCTGGGTTATGGTCAGTGGCTGCATGGTGAAGGGGTGGGTTGCGGCATGGTGATGGCCGCCAGTCTCTCGCAAAAACTGGGACTGGTTGATGCCGCTTTTGTCGGTCGCTTGCGCACCCTGGTTCAGCGCGCCGGCCTGCCAGTGGTCGGGGCCCGGCTGGCGCCGGGTGACAACGCAGGCCGCTACCTGGAGCTGATGCGGGTCGACAAGAAGGCGGAAGCTGGCGAGATCAGGTTTGTGGTGATTGATGCGCCTGGGCGAGCCTCGGTACGCAGTGCGCCTGATGCCATGGTGCGCGAGGTCATCGACGCTGCCTCCGAGGTAGCATGATGAAGAGTTGCTATCAAAATAGTAGCTACTTACGCAATCTGCGAAAGGGCCAGAGCCCGATTTGGTGTTGAATTCATGACGGTGCTAGCTGTTTACGCCTGTGACCCGACGCATTCGCGGGGTCGGCGCCATCCTGAACTTGCCGCGCCCACTCGTTCCGATTTTCAGCGCGACCGCGACCGGATCGTGCACTCCACCGCATTTCGCCGGTTGGTGTACAAAACGCAGGTTTTTTTGAACCACGAAGGTGACTTGTTCCGCACCCGTCTGACACATTCGCTGGAGGTGGCGCAGTTGGGGCGCTCGATTGCCCGCACACTGCAGCTCAATGAAGATCTGGTTGAAGCGATTGCCCTGGCTCACGATCTGGGCCATACGCCTTTTGGCCACGCCGGTCAGGACGCTTTGAACAGCTCGCTGAAAACCCACAACCCCGACAGCGCCGGGTTTGAGCACAACCTGCAAAGCCTGCGCGTGGTGGACCGGCTGGAAGAACGCTATCCGGATTACGACGGCCTGAACCTGTCGTTTGAAACCCGCGAAGGTATCCTCAAACACTGCTCGCGCCACAACGCCAGGCGCATCGAGGCCCGCGAGCCTGGCGGTGTGGCGCACCGCTTCCTGGCCCGAACGGACGCTGGTTCGCTGCCGCTGCAACCCAGCCTGGAGGCCCAGCTGGCCAATCTGGCCGACGAGATTGCCTACAACGCCCACGACATTGACGACGGCGTACGCTCCGGCTTGCTCAGCCTGGAGCGGCTCAAGGATGTGGACCTGTTCGACCGGTACAGCCGCGAGACGCTGGCCCAGCACCCCGGCTTGCAGGGACGCCGCCTGCTCTTTGAGACCATACGCCGCATGCTCAGCGCACAGGTCTACGATGTGATGGACGCCACCCGCTCGGCCTTGCGGGTCGCGGCTGTGGACAGCGTGCAGGCCGTGCGACAAAGCCCGCCGTTGGTTTGCTTTAGTGATGAAATGGCTTCAAAATCCGCATCCCTCAAGCGTTTCTTGCTACAAAATTTATACCGCCATCCGCAGGTGGTCGAGACCACCCGAACCGCCCAGCAGGTGGTGCGCGAGCTGTTTGCCGCCTACATGGCAGCTCCGGCCGAAATGCCGCAGGCGCATACCGACCGCTTTGACCGGCTGGAGAGCAGCCCGCTGGCCGGCGCCGGATCGCCAGCCAAACCCGAGCGGGTGGTGGCCGACTACATTGCCGGCATGACCGACCGTTTTGCCGCCAAAGAACATGAACGCCTGATCGGCCGCGTGGCCTTCCCCGCTTGAAGCTGACCCATCCCGCCGCCTGTGTGATTGCCGCCGGGGTGGTGGCCGCACTGCATGTCGCCAAATTGCCGCCGGCGTTGCCGGTGCTGCAGCAGGTCATAGGCGTGTCCTTGTTGCAGGCCGGATTTTTGTTGTCGCTGGTCCAACTCGCCGGCATGACGCTGGGCCTGCCGGCCGGCTTGCTGATCCAGCGCTGGGGTTCGCGGCGCAGCGTGCTGACCGGCCTGCTGCTGCTCGCCGGAGCCAGCGCACTGGGGGGTGCCGCGCAGACAGTGACGGCCCTGCTGCTGTCGCGCGCGCTGGAAGGGCTGGGCTTTCTCTGTGTGGTGCTGCCTGCGCCAGGTCTGTTGCGCATGCTGGTGCCAGCCGGGCAATTGAGCCGGGTGCTCGGCGGCTGGGGGGCCTACATGCCGCTGGGTGCCGCGCTGGCCTTGCTGGCTGGCCCGGCCGTGATGGCGCTGGCCGATGCCGCCTGGGGTTGGCGGCTGTGGTGGTGGGGCCTGTCTGCCTTGGCGGTGTTGCTCGCGCTGCTGGTCTTTGTGCGGGTGCCGGCCGCCGTGCCTGCCCATGGTTTGCCCGCAGATCCGCAGCAAGCGGCCGCGACTTCCCCTGATTGGCGCAGTTTGCTCCAGCTCACCTTGCGCTCGCGCGGCGCCTGGGCGGTGGCCCTGAGTTTTGCGATGTATTCAGGCCAATGGATGGCCGTGGTCGGATTTCTTCCGTCGATTTCCGCGCAGGCCGGTGTGGCAGCGGCGACCACCGCCTGGCTCACGGCGCTTGCGGCCGGCGTCAACATCATCGGTAACCTGGCCGCTGGCCGGCTGTTGCATCGCGGCCTTGCGCCTGTTGCGCTGCTGGCGACGGGCTTTGTGGCGATGGCGCTGGGCACCCTGATTGCTTTCGGCGTGGACGACAGCCCCCGGCTGCAATACCTTGCTGTGCTGGTGTTTTCCATGTTCGGTGGTCTGATCCCCGGAACGCTGTTCAGTCTCGCGGTCCGGCTCGCGCCAGGCCCGCAGACTGTGGCGACCACGGTCGGCTGGGTGCAGCAGTGGTCCGCGCTGGGCCAATTTTTCGGACCGCCGCTGGTGGCGGGGGTGGCTGCGCAGGCCGGCCACTGGCAATGGACCTGGGTGGTGACCGGGGCCTGTTCGATCGCCGGGCTGTTGCTGGCCTGGCACATCCAGTTGCTGCTCAGGCGCTCCTGAGTCCTGCGAATTGTGGGCGGCGTCTGCATAGCCTTATGACGTGTTGGCATTCGGCTCCGCCCTTTTCAAGGGGCGGAAGAACTAACCTTCTGCCATCGTTCAATTGCTTACAAAAGACGCGTCATGGGGTACGGCACCCAACTTGCGTACGCAGCGGTTATTCAAAAAGGCTTGTATGAAAATCAATCGTCGTGCACTCATAGTGAGCGCTGTGTCCGCTGGCGCAACGCTTGCCTGTCCCGCCGTCTGGTCCCAGGCGGGCAAAGGGGGCCGCAAGCTGGTGATCGGGCAATCCGTTCCCCTCACCGGCGCGGCAGACCAGATTGGCTTGGCCTACCTCAACGGTGCCAAGCTCTATTTCGATGCGATCAATGCCAAAAATGGTGCGGCCGGTTACAAAATCGAGGTCAAGGCGCTGGATGACGGCTACAACCCGGCCAAAGCGGCTGCAAACGCCCAACAGTTGATTGATGACGAGGTGGATGCCTTGTTCGGTTTTGTCGGAACGGCCAGTTGTGATGCGGCTTTTGCGGTCGCCAAACCGACCAGCACGCTGTTTTTTGCACCGTTTGCAGCGTCGGACAGCCTGCGTGACGCGTCCTTGAGCAATACTTTCCACATCCGGCCCGCGCTGGCCGACGAAGCCTACAAGATGGTGCGCCATTGCGCGACGCTGAATCAGAACCGCATTGCGGTGTTCGCCGAAGACGACGCCATGGGCCGCGCCGGACTGGCGGCCGTCAACCAGGCACTGGTGGACCTGAAGCTGCCGCCGCTGGTGGCCAGCGCTTTCTCCCCGGTCAACAGCGACAAGGTCGGTGCTGCGGTCGCCGCGCTGGCCAAATCCAATGCCCAGGCGATCATCCAGGTCAGCCTGTTCAATACTTCGGCCGCCTTCATCCGCGCCATGCGCAAGACCGGTTTTGCCGGCCAGTTCCTGAACTTTTCCGTGGTCGGGATTGACCCGCTGTTCACAGCGCTCGGCAAGGAAATCGGCGGCGTGGTCATCTCCCAGGTGGGGCCGTCGCCGCGCAGTGCGGGCACGCCCATCATCAAGGAATACCTGGACGTGCTGAACCAGACCGACCAGAACCCAAGCTACGAAAGTGTCGAGGGTTATATCGCCGCCCGCACCTTTGCCGAAGGCGTGCGGCGCAGCGCTGCCGGCGGCAAGGTGGACCGTGCGGGGCTGCAAAAAGCTTTTGAATCCATCACCGACTACGACGTCGGCGGTTTTCGTGTGAACCTGCGGGCCAAAAAGTATGAATCTGTGCGCCTGGTTGATCTGGTCACCATCACGCCTGATGGCAAGGTGGTGCGTTAAGCTGATTTAAATGGGGGACAGATCGGCTTTATGATGCGCTGAACCTCAGCACATCACAGCATGGCTCGTCTTCCCCGTCTCAGTCTTCCGGGATTCCCGCAGCACATCATCCAGCGCGGCAACAACCGGCAAGTTATTGCCACGTCTGTGGCGGATTACCAGACTCTGCTGGCCCTGATCGACGAGAACGCCAGAAAGTTTTCTGTCGCCATCCACGCTTATGTGCTGATGGACAAGCACTTCCATCTGCTAGCCACACCCGAGACGGCAGAAGCCTTGCCGCAAATGATGCAGGCCATAGGCCGGCGTTACGTGCGTTATTTCAATGACAGCCAGGGCCGCTCTGGCACCTTGTGGGAAGGGCGCTACCGCTCTACCGTGATCCAGCCCGAAGCCTATCTGCTGGCCTGCCTGGCCTATATGGACCTCAATCCGGTGCGCCATGGCCTGGTGGCACAGGCGCGCGACTATCCGTGGTCCAGCCATGGTCACTACGCCGGTTTGCGGGTGGACAAGCTGGTGACGCCGCACCCGCTGTTTTGGACACTCGGCAACACGCCTTTTGCACGCGAAGCTGCTTACGCAGAAATGGTGCGGGGTGGCGTGGCGGCTGATAGCCAACTGGCACTGACGCAATCCGCGCTCAGTGGCTGGGCTCTCGGGGATGCCGCGTTTGTTGCCGATTTGCAAACCCGGACACAACGGCGAGTCAGCCGGATGTCGGCAGGTCGTCCGGGTCGCGAACCCAACTCTTAAAAATAATTGTTTGATTTGACTGATAAATTCAGCGATTTTTATTATGTCCCTAATTAATTATTGACAGTCATGGTGTGAAATTAATTGGAATCTGACCCTAATTATTTGGCTTGGCATTGTTGTTGCACTGCACTATGCTTTCTAACCCCGCGACATATTACGAACCCAGGCAGGACAGGGTTGGCTGTGCATTTTGCCGCCGCCGCAGTCTGCCATCGACCAGGAGTGCGCCATGACCACGGCTGCTGAAATCAGGCATTTTGAACAAAACGGTCTTTACAACCCTGCCAACGAGCACGACGCTTGCGGGGTTGGTTTTGTCGCGCACATCAAGGGCCACAAAAGCCATGCCATCGTGCAGCAGGGCCTGAAGATTCTGGAGAATCTGGACCACCGCGGTGCGGTCGGTGCCGACAAGTTGATGGGCGACGGTGCCGGCATCCTGATCCAGCTGCCCGACGCGCTCTACCGTGAAGAAATGGCCAAACAAGGCGTGAACCTTCCGCCTCCCGGCGAATACGGCGTGGGCATGGTGTTCCTGCCGAAAGAGCATGCTTCCCGTCTGGCCTGCGAGCAGGCGCTCGAACGCGCGGTGCGTGTCGAAGGTCAGGTCCTGCTGGGCTGGCGTGATGTGCCTGTCAATCGCGACATGCCGATGTCGCCGACGGTGCGCAAGAAGGAACCCATTCTGCGCCAGATCTTTATCGGCCGCGGCAATGACGTCATCGTGCAGGACGCGCTGGAGCGCAAGCTGTATGTGATCCGTAAAACCGCCAGCGCCGCGATCCAACGCCTCAAGCTCACGCACAGCAAAGAGTATTACGTGCCCAGCATGTCCAGCCGCACCGTGGTCTACAAGGGCTTGTTGCTGGCCGACCAGGTCGGCACTTATTACATGGACCTGACCGACCCGCGCTGCGTGTCGGCCCTGGGCCTGGTGCACCAGCGTTTTTCAACCAACACTTTTCCCGAGTGGCCGCTGGCCCACCCCTACCGCTACGTGGCGCACAACGGCGAGATCAACACCGTTAAGGGCAACTACAACTGGATGAAGGCGCGTGAAGGCGTGATGTCCTCGCCGGTGTTGGGCGCCGACTTGCAAAAGCTGTATCCGATCAGTTTTGCCGACCAGTCCGACACCGCTACCTTCGACAACTGCCTGGAACTGCTGACCATGGCCGGTTACCCGATCAGCCAGGCCGTGATGATGATGATTCCCGAGCCGTGGGAGCAGCACACCACCATGGACGAGCGTCGCAAGGCTTTCTACGAATACCACGCGGCCATGCTGGAGCCCTGGGACGGCCCGGCCTCCATCGTCTTCACCGATGGCCGGCAGATTGGCGCCACGCTGGACCGCAATGGCCTGCGTCCTTCGCGTTACTGCGTGACCGACGACGACCTGGTCATCATGGCGTCCGAGTCCGGCGTCCTGCCGATTCCCGAGAACAAGATCGTGCGCAAGTGGCGGCTGCAGCCCGGCAAGATGTTCCTGATCGACCTCGAACAGGGCCGCATGGTCGATGACGAGGAAATCAAGGCCACGCTGGCGCACAGCAAGCCCTACAAACAGTGGATTGAAAACCTGCGCATCCGGCTCGACGATGTGCAGGTCACCACCGTGCCTGCACCGACCGACGGCATGAAGATGGGCGCCGACGAAGCCAGCGCGACTTCGGCGTCAAGCTCCGGCCTGACCGAATCCCATTCGCTGCTAGACCGCCAGCAGGCCTTTGGCTACACCCAGGAGGACATCAAGTTCCTGATGTCGCCGATGGCGGTCAATGGCGAGGAGGGCACAGGCTCCATGGGCAACGACAGTCCGCTGGCCGTGCTGTCCAACAAGAACAAGCCGCTGTACAACTATTTCAAACAGTTGTTCGCTCAGGTCACCAACCCGCCGATCGATCCGATCCGCGAAGCGATTGTGATGTCGCTGGTGTCTTTTGTCGGCCCCAAGCCGAATCTGCTGGACATCAACCAGGTCAACCCGCCGATGCGGCTGGAAGTCAGCCAGCCGGTACTCAATGTCGCCGACATGCGCAAGCTGCGCGACATCGAGACCCATACGCAGGGCAAATTCAAGAGCTACACGCTGGACATCACCTACCCGCTGAGCTGGGGCCGCGAAGGGGTGGAGGCCAAACTCGCCTCCCTGTGTGCAGAAGCGGTCGATGCGATCAAGAGCGGCAAAAACATATTGATCGTCAGCGACCGCGCCATCAGCCCGGCGCAGGTCGCAATTCCGGCCCTGCTGGCACTGTCGGCCATTCACCAGCACCTGGTCAAGGAAGGCCTGCGCACCACCGCCGGGCTGGTGGTTGAAACCGGCTCGGCGCGGGAAGTGCATCACTTCGCGGTGCTGGCCGGCTACGGCGCGGAGGCAGTTCATCCCTACCTTGCCATGGAAACCCTGGCGGAATTGTCGAAAGACCTGCCGGGCGAGCTGAGCACCGACAAGGCCATCTACAACTACGTCAAGGCGATCGGGAAGGGCCTGTCCAAGATCATGTCGAAGATGGGCGTGTCCACCTACATGAGTTACTGCGGCGCGCAGTTGTTTGAGGCCATCGGCCTGAATCGCGTGACCATCGACAAGTTTTTCACCGGCACCGCCAGCCAGGTCGAAGGCATGGGTGTGTTCGAGATCGCCGAAGAAGCCCTGCGCATGCACAAGGCTGCCTTCGGCAACGACCCGGTGCTGGCCAACATGCTGGACGCCGGTGGCGAATACGCCTGGCGTGTGCGCGGCGAGGACCACATGTGGACGCCCGACGCGATTGCCAAGCTGCAGCATTCAACGCGGTCGAATAACTGGAACACCTACAAGGAATACGCCCAGCTGATCAACGACCAGAATCGCCGCCACATGACCTTGCGCGGGCTGTTCGAGTTCAAGATCGATCCGTCCAAAGCCATCCCTATCGACGAGGTGGAGCCGGCCCAGGAAATCGTCAAGCGGTTTGCGACCGGCGCCATGTCGCTCGGCTCGATCAGCACCGAGGCGCATGCCACGCTGGCCGTTGCCATGAACCGCATAGGCGGCAAGAGCAATACCGGCGAGGGCGGCGAGGACCCGAACCGTTACCGCCAGGAGCTCAAGGGCATCCCGATCAAGCAGGGCGACACGCTCAAGAGCGTGATCGGCGAGAAGGTTGTCGAAGTCGATCTGCCGCTGCAGGACGGCGACTCGCTGCGTTCGCGCATCAAGCAGGTGGCCTCGGGCCGCTTCGGCGTCACGGCCGAATACCTGGTGTCGGCTGACCAGATCCAGATCAAGATGGCGCAGGGCGCCAAGCCCGGTGAGGGCGGCCAGTTGCCGGGCGGCAAGGTCAGCGAGTACATCGGCCAGTTGCGTTATTCAGTGCCCGGCGTTGGCCTGATTTCGCCACCGCCGCACCACGATATCTATTCGATCGAGGACCTGGCGCAACTGATCCACGACCTGAAAAACGTCAACCCGCGCGCCAGCATCAGTGTCAAGCTCGTCAGCGAAGTCGGCGTCGGCACCATTGCTGCCGGTGTGGCGAAAGCCAAGTCGGATCATGTTGTGATTGCCGGCCATGACGGCGGCACCGGTGCTTCGCCCTGGTCGTCAATCAAACACGCGGGCTCGCCCTGGGAAATCGGCCTGGCCGAAACCCAGCAGACCCTGGTGCTGAACCGCCTGCGCGGCCGCATCCGGGTGCAGGCCGACGGGCAGATGAAAACCGGCCGTGATGTGGTGATCGGTGCGCTGCTGGGCGCCGACGAGTTCGGTTTTGCCACCGCGCCGCTGGTGGTCGAAGGCTGCATCATGATGCGCAAATGCCACCTGAACACCTGTCCGGTGGGCGTGGCCACACAAGACCCGGTGCTGCGCCAAAAGTTCAGTGGTAAACCCGAACATGTCGTTAACTACTTTTTCTTCGTTGCTGAAGAGGCGCGTCAGCTAATGGCGCAGTTGGGCATCCGCAAGTTTGACGAGCTGATAGGCCGCGCCGATCTGCTCGACACGCAAAAGGGCATTGAACACTGGAAGGCCGGAGGCCTGGATTTTTCGCGCTTGTTCTACCAGCCCAACGTGCCTGCTGACGTGCCGCGCCTGCATGTGATGACGCAGGACCACGCGCTGGAAAAAGCGCTGGACGTGCGCCTGATTGAAAAATCGAAGGCGGCGCTGGAAAAGGGCGAAAAAGTCCAGTTCATCGAAGTGGCACGCAACGTCAACCGCACCGTCGGTGCGATGCTGTCGGGCGAGTTGACGCGGCGCCATCCGGAGGGGCTGCCGGACGACACCTTGCGCATCCAGCTCGAAGGCACGGGCGGCCAGTCCTTTGGCGCCTTCCTGGCCAAGGGCATCACCTTGTACCTGATCGGTGACGCCAACGACTACACCGGCAAGGGCCTGTCGGGCGGGCGCATTGTGGTGCGGCCAAGCATTGACTTCCGGGGTGACGCAGTCAAGAACACCATCGTCGGCAACACCGTGCTGTACGGCGCCACCACCGGCGAAGCGTTCTTCAGCGGCGTGGCGGGCGAACGTTTCGCCGTGCGCCTGTCGGGTGCCACGGCGGTCGTCGAGGGCACCGGTGACCATGGCTGCGAATACATGACCGGCGGGACCGTCGCCGTGCTCGGCAAGACCGGACGCAACTTCGCAGCCGGCATGAGCGGCGGCATCGCCTACGTGTACGACGAGGACGGCCAGTTCGCCAAGCGTTGCAACACCGCCATGGTGTCGCTGGAAAAAGTCCAGCCCGTGGCCCAGCAGGAAGCCGACGGCGAGCAGGGCCTCTGGCATGGCGGCCAGACCGATGAAGCCCAGTTGCGCAAGCTGCTGGAAGACCACAACCGCTGGACCGGCAGCAAGCGCGCGCGCGAGTTACTGGACAACTGGGCCGAGGCCAGGGGCAAGTTTGTCAAGGTGTTTCCGTTGGAATACAAACGCGCGCTGGGCGAAATGGCAGCCCGGAAAACAGCGGCTGTCGCCGTCAAAACAGCCGCCAAGCCGGCGTCTAAAGCTGCCAAAACCGCAGCCTGAACACAAGAAGCATCTGGAGTAGCCACATGGGAAAAGTCACCGGTTTCATGGAATACGAACGCATCGAGGAGGGCTACAAGCCCGTCCCTGAGCGCCTGAAAAACTACAGGGAGTTCGTGATCGGCCTCGATGACGCGCAGGCCAACAAGCAGGCTGCGCGCTGCATGGACTGCGGCACGCCGTTTTGCAACAGCGGCTGCCCGGTCAACAACATCATTCCCGACTTCAACGACATGGTGTTCCGCGCCGACTGGAAAAGCGCCATCGACACGCTGCACAGCACCAACAACTTTCCCGAGTTCACTGGCCGCATTTGTCCGGCGCCCTGCGAGGCGGCCTGCACGCTCAATGTCAATGACGACGCGGTGGGCATCAAGTCGATTGAGCACGCCATCATCGACCGCGCCTGGGCCGAGGGCTGGGTGCACCCGCAGCCGGCGCAGCACAAGACCGGCAAAAAAGTGGCGGTGGTGGGCTCCGGCCCGGCCGGCATGGCAGCCGCGCAACAACTGGCGCGCGTGGGCCACGACGTGACCCTGTTCGAGAAGAACGACCGCGTCGGCGGCCTGCTGCGTTACGGCATCCCCGACTTCAAGATGGAAAAAATCCATATCGACCGGCGCGTGACGCAGATGCAGGCCGAAGGCGTGACCTTCCGCACCGGCGTCATGGTGGGCCATGCCAAAGACCCGCTGGGCAAAGACTCCAAAGTCACCAACTGGGCCAAGGAAACCATCACGCCCGAGCAATTGCAGAAAGACTTTGATGCGGTGCTGCTGACCGGCGGTGCCGAGCAATCACGCGATTTGCCGGTTCCGGGTCGTGACCTTGCAGGCATCCATTTCGCGATGGAATTTTTACCGCAGCAAAACAAGGTCAACGCTGGTGACAAGGTCAAGGACCAGTTGCGTGCCGAGGGCAAACACGTGATCGTCATTGGCGGTGGCGACACCGGCTCCGATTGCGTGGGCACCAGCAACCGCCACGGCGCGGCCAGCGTCACCCAGTTTGAACTGATGCCGCAGCCGCCGGAAGAGGAAAACCGCCCCATGACCTGGCCTTACTGGCCGATCAAGTTGCGCACCTCGTCGTCCCATGAAGAAGGTTGTGATCGTGAGTTCGCGATTTCGACCAAGGAACTGATCGGCGACGACGGCAAGGTCACCGGCCTGAAGACCGTGCGCGTCGATTGGAAAGACGGCAAGATGGTCGAAGTGCTTGGTTCGGAACAAACGCTCAAGGCCGACCTGGTGCTGCTGGCCATGGGTTTTGTGGCGCCGGTGTCCGCCGTGCTTGACGCTTTTGGTGTGGAGAAGGACGCGCGCGGCAACGCCAAAGCCAGCACCGACTTTACCGGTGGTTATGCGACCAACGTGCCCAAGGTGTTTGCGGCCGGCGATATCCGCCGCGGGCAAAGCCTGGTGGTATGGGCGATCCGGGAAGGCCGCCAGGCGGCCCGCTCCGTTGACGAATTCCTGATGGGGTACAGCGACCTGCCACGCTAAGGCCGACCTCTCGGTAGCTGCCGAAACGCTATAAAAAATATAGCTGCTCACGCCCGTCGATAAAGGGCGAGAGCCCGATTTGATGCATAAAACTTGCGTCACCAGTCATTTGCGGGCATTTTTAGGCCGTTTTGCTCGGTAGGCGTCCTCGTTCAAGGGGGTGGCTTTAGAGGGACAAGCCCTCTGTCCCTGCAGCCTCATCAGGGCAAACCCTTTATCATTGGGGCCATTGCAATCGAAGCCGGTACTTTCGCTGGCTTTTTCTTCCCCCTCATGACCGACAGCGCACCATCTCCCCTGGTTGAATTCAACCATGTGACCTTTGCCTACCCAGGCGCCACAGGTGATCGTGTGATCCTGAGCGATGTCACCTTGTCCGTGCCGCGTGGCAAGGTCACTGCGCTGATGGGCGCTTCGGGCGGCGGGAAAACCACGGTGCTGCGCCTGATCGGCGGCCAACAGAAGGCCAAGCAGGGCGAGGTTCTGTTCGATGGCCGCGACGTGGGGCGCCTGAGCCAGAGTGACTTGTACGTTGCACGCCGGCGCATGGGCATGTTGTTCCAGTTTGGCGCACTGTTCACCGACCTGAGCGTGTTCGACAACGTGGCTTTTCCGCTGCGCGAACACACCTCGCTAACCGAAGAGTTGATCCGCGACATCGTGCTCATGAAGCTCAACGCGGTCGGCCTGCGCGGTGCGCGCGACCTGATGCCAAGCGAAATTTCGGGTGGCATGGCCAGGCGGGTGGCGCTGGCGCGCGCGATCGTGCTCGACCCGGAGTTGATCATGTACGACGAACCCTTTGCCGGCCTGGACCCGATTTCACTCGGCACGGCCGCGCAACTGATACGCCAGCTCAACGACACCCTGGGCATCACCAGCATCGTGGTGTCGCATGACCTGGAGGAAACATTTCGCATTGCCGACAAGGTCATCATCCTGGCCAACGGCGGCATTGCCGCCCAGGGCACACCCGAAGAAGTGCGTCATTCCACCGATCCGCTGGTGCACCAGTTTGTCAATGCGCTGGCCGAGGGACCGGTGCAGTTTCATTACCCGGGACCGAGCGAGGCTGACGATTTTGGTTTGCCGACTGCGCTGGGCAGGGGAAAGCGGCCATGAGCATCGTCAAGCTGATTGCCGACCTGGGTTTTGCCACGCGCAGCAAGCTGCACGAGCTCGGTTATGGCGCGCGCATGATGGCGCGCCTGCTGGCACTGACCGGGCCGGTGTTCGCGCGTTTTGGCCTGATCCGCGACCAGGTCTTTTTCCTGGGCAATTATTCGTTGGCCATCATCACGGTGTCGGGGTTGTTTGTGGGCTTTGTACTCGGCCTGCAGAGTTATTACGCGCTGCAGCGTTATGGCTCCTCAGAGGCGCTTGGTTTGCTGGTGGCCCTGAGCCTGGTTCGCGAACTCGGTCCGGTGGTGACGGCGCTGCTGTTTGCCGGACGCGCCGGCACGGCGCTGACGGCCGAAATTGGATTGATGAAGGCCGGCGAGCAACTCTCGGCGATGGAGATGATGGCGGTGGACCCGGTACGCCGCATTCTTGCGCCGCGTTTTTGGGGGGGCGTGATCGCCATGCCGTTGCTGGCAGCGGTGTTCAGCGCCGTCGGCATTCTTGGCGGCTGGGTGGTTGGCGTGGTGATGATCGGCGTGGATGCAGGCGCTTTCTGGAGCCAAATGCAGTCCGGTGTCGATGTCTGGCGCGATGTCGGCAACGGGGTTGTCAAAAGTGTTGTGTTTGGCGTGACGGTGACCTTCATCGCCCTGTTCCAGGGCTTTGAAGCCCAGGCCACGCCGGAAGGGGTGGCGCGCGCCACGACCCGCACCGTGGTGCTGGCCTCGCTGGCAGTGCTTGGACTTGACTTCATCCTGACGGCCCTGATGTTCAGTGTGTGACTTTTATCACCCCGAAAAACAGTCCTTCCAATGCGAAAATTCCACCCATCCCACTGCCTGGCGCATGCCACCGGCGGTCTTTTTAAGGAACCCTGATGCAACGCTCCAAAAATGATGTGTGGGTCGGTCTGTTTGTGTTGACTGGCGCGGTAGCCTTGTTGTTTCTTGCGCTGAAGTCTGCCAATCTGCTGACCTTGAGCTTTGACAAATCGTATGCGGTGGTGGCGAAATTTGACAACATTGGTGGTTTAAAACCACGCGCCGCCGTCAAAAGTGCGGGCGTTATCGTGGGACGCGTTGAAAACATTACATTTGATGACAAATACTATCAGGCCAGTGTTAATCTGGCGATGGAGTCCCGGTATGTTTTTCCCAAGGACAGCTCGCTGAAAATACTTACCAGTGGTTTGTTGGGGGAGCAATATATCGGGATTGAGGCGGGTGCTGACGAGAAAAATCTGGCGGCGGGCGACGTGGTCAAACAAACCCAGTCGGCCGTGGTGCTGGAAAATTTGATCAGCCAGTTTTTGTACAGCAAGGCGGCGGACAGCAGTGGCTCCACGACGACTGCGCCGCCGACAGGGACCAACGAAAAAAAATGAAAACACGAAGCACCATTAAATTTTCCG
>Ga0308009_10000665_pt1 | contig 23452 bp, 22 predicted proteins | sample Neamet127_FD_203134 | JGI IMG/M metagenome (GOLD analysis project Ga0308009, IMG submission 203134) | Marine microbial communities from water near the shore, Antarctic Ocean - #127 | ecosystem: Environmental > Aquatic > Marine > Unclassified | place: Southern Ocean | collected 2014-07-24
TGTTGCCAAAGATCTTTATGAGGTAGGCGGCGTGCCCGTCGTAATGAAAGAGCTGCGCAAAGCGGGCCTGATGCACGAAGATTGTATCACCGCAACGGGCCGATCCATGGGTGAAGAGCTTGATCTTATCGAACGCGAGGCAGACGGCAGGGTAATCTATCCAGTCGAAACACCAATCACCAAAACTGGTGGCGTTGTTGGTCTCAAAGGTAATTTAGCTCCTGAGGGTGCGATTGTTAAAGTGGCTGGTATCAGTGCACAACATCAGATTTTTGTGGGCCCGGCTCGAGTGTTCGAATGCGAAGAAGAGGCGTTTGAGGCTGTAAAGCAGCGCTCATACGAAGAGGGTGATGTGCTAGTTATCCGCAATGAAGGCCCATCTGGTGGTCCTGGTATGCGCGAAATGCTCTCGACCACTGCGGCGCTTTCGGGCCAAGGTATGGGCAAAAAAGTAGCGCTGATTACGGATGGCCGCTTCTCTGGTGCAACCCGTGGCTTCTGTGTTGGCCATGTAGGCCCAGAGGCTGCCTACGGCGGTCCAATTGCCTTGATTAACACAGGAGATGTCGTGACGATCAACGCAATCTCTGGTGAGTTGTCGGTGGCTCTGAGCGATGAAGAATTAGCTGAGCGCAAAGCCAATTGGAAAGGTCCCCGAGAAACGATCTATGCCAGTGGAGCACTTTGGAAATATGCGCAGCTGGTTGGCGCGACCTACCAAGGTGCTGTGACCCATCCAGGGGCTAAAGCAGAACGACACGAGTACTTTGATCTCTAGTGTCATACCGGCAGTCAGCCAAGTTTTGTTAGCTGGCTGCCAAATAGGCAGACTTTCTCTTTATGATAGTCTTTTCAGATATGTAGGGTCATCTGTTGCAAACCCGCCAATGATAACACACTGCTAAGGCGCTGAAAGGCTATTGTTTAGATCGAAGATAATTGATTTTCATAACTACGAGATATTTAGAGTAATATCTCTTGTGGGGTTTAAATGAGTCTGAATGCCAAAGTCAGTCGGTTGGGATAAGTACAGCCTCAACGCGACGGTTCATTTCTCTACCTTTAGGACTGGAGTTGCTGGCCACTGGGGCAAAATATCCAAGCCCCTCAGACGTGATCCGCTCTGGTTGTATGTTAGGGAATTGTGCAAGCAACATTGACTGTACAGCTTGGGCCCTTTCTTTGGACAATTCCAGGTTTTTGTCGTGTGACCCGCTAGAGTCTGTATGTCCCACTAAAACGATAGATTGATCTGGCTTTTTGCTTAGAAACTCAGCAAGTGTTTGCAAAGATAAAAATGTGTCACCGTCCAAGGTGGCTGAGCCTGCCTCAAAGGTGAGATCTGGTAGTATGAAGTGCCCTACCTCAGTCAGTTGAGTCTCCAGTTGATCAGTATTCGTAGGATCGGGAAGGACGGAAAGTGGTACTGTCGCATCAGTTGTAGGGCTCAGCTGAGTAATCTGCATATGTGTCTGCTGCAATGAGCGGCTGACTAATATCCACACCGCACGATTGTTGCCCTTATAGGCGCTTAAGAATATATAGTTTCCAAGGTCCACATACATTGCCGGTGGAGCTATAACAGGCAAAGAAAATTTAAAATCATATCCGCCACAAGCCTGATCTGTGCATTGCAAAGCCAATGTGTAGCCTTGTTTGGTAAGTTGCTGAAGTATTGCTGCTGCTACAAAGTCAGGCTTAGTGGTGACATCGGTTTGGAAAGCCGTATGGATGACTTTGCCGGTAAGTTGCCGACTTGGCACTTCAGATCCATCCCAAACACCCAATGGCAATGCTATGGTGGCCAATGCACTTTCATCTTGGGCAACTTTTTCTAACCCAACAGGCAGGTCAATTTCAAAAGCCTGAGTTGGGAGCGGCAATAGCAGCAGGAATACGAGGGTACGAAACATTTAAATCCTAGCGGTTTTGAGCGTGGTATTCTGGGTTTGGTCGCATATCAGTTGCGCTGGCCACGCGGTTAGTCATGTTGAAAAATCCTGCTACCGCTGCAATATCCCAAATGTCACGGTCAGAAAAACCAACTGCGCGTAGTGTGCCCCGATCGGACTCTTCAATATCTTGGCTGCTTTCTGTCATAAGGGCTGCAAAGTCTAGCATGGCTTTCTGTCGTGCGTCTAAATCGGCAGAATGGTAGTTCATCACTAGCTGCTCGCCCAGAATTGGGTTGTTGGATAATTGGCGAACGGCGGCACCATGTGCGGTGAGACAGTAAAAGCATTTATTAATGGAAGAGACTACAACAGCGATCATCTCACGTTCCAGCTTCGACAGCCCGCTGTCTGCCAGCATCACATCGTTATATAAGGTTGTGAATGCATTAAGCTTATCAATGTCAAAAGCATAGGCTTGCAGTACATTTGGGACTATCCCAAGTCTGTCTTGGCAAATGTCAAAATATTTCTGTGTTGCTGTTGGAAGTGGGTCAACCATTGGTAAGTCCAAGGCGGTGGGGCTCTCAGTCATGCGCTTTCCTTTATGCGGTAGTGATAGTTCCCTATGGGTTGCATTCCCATGGATTGGTATAATTCATTGGCACCCAGATTATGTGAGGTCGTCGCCAAACTCATATAAGTCGCCCCGTTATCTTGCGCCCATTTGGCTGCTTGCGCCATCAGTTTTCGCGCGACGCCTGTACGCCGAAAGCCTTGCAAGACTTCCACCGCATGGATCATGGCAATATCGCCATCCAGTGCCAGAAATGCAGTACCTGCCGGGGTGTCAGCACTACGCGCAAGCAGGCCTGTCTTGGGTCCTTGAACCCGATGCATCAGGGCAATTCTCTGGGCATTGATGCCACCTGCAGCCCAAATTTCACACATTACCTGCAAAGGCTCCCATACCGCATAGCTCTGCGCAGTGGGTATAAATTTTGGTACTAGCGCTTTGTTCTCGCAGATATAGAGTGTTACCGGATCAATTATCTTATAGCCACGTGCCTCAAGCGCCATGTCGAGTTCGGTATCGCTCTGTCGGATCATAAACAACCTGTTTTGCCCCAAATCTAGCATGGCTCGCTCTGCCACGGCAATATTAGCCACGCCCTCCTGCGCCAAGGTCGCGGCTGATGCGCGCTTGCCGCCACCCCCACCATTTTGAATATTCCAACCCTCATGCTCCCGAACGCTCAGGGCGGGCCATGTAGCGTTGGTGGCGGTATACAGCCTTTGAATATCTGGAAAGTTCATGAAGGAAACTTAGCTTTCAATCGCACCATTGCTTGATCGAGTATTTCAGGGTCCGTGCCACGCATCACGATATTTGCGCCAAATAACCCGTCTTTCTGGAAGGGGTAACATCCTATTGAGAGGGTCGGGAACGCACTAGCCAAAGCTCCGATTGGCGCGGCAATATCGCCTTCGCCGCGCTCAATCCTGTAGTTTTGTGAGATTAGGGGTTGGCCGCCTGTCAAGCTGGGTAAGATGCTGGCGACCATGGCCTGGAAAATCGAAGGGACCCCAGCCATGACGTGCACATTTCGCAACGTAAAACCGGGAGCCTTACTGATCGGATTATCAATCAGAGTTGCCCCGTTAGGGATACGGGCCATTCTCAGGCGTGCATCATTGAGTGGAAGTTGTTGGGCATGATAATGAGCTTGAAGAATAGCTCGGGCATCGTCGCGAATGCCAATGGTCGTGCCAAAGGCCTTGGCGATGCAATCGGCGGTGATATCATCATGGGTGGGGCCAATGCCACCGCTGGTGAACACATGGGTATAGCAGTCACTCAGAGCGCGCGTAGCGGCGATAATGGCTAACGGGCTATCGCTGACCACGCGAACTTCCTTTAGATCAATGCCGTGTTCGTTGAGCTGTCCTGCCAAATGATACATATTGGCGTCGCGGGTGCGCCCGGACAGGATTTCGTCTCCAATGACAAGCATCGCAGCGTTTGGATTAGTCATGTGGCATCCTTGCGTTCGAATATTCTACAGGTATAGGCCTGTAACATGCGCTTTCAAACCCCTCTTGTGCCCGGCCGGCTGATCCAACGCTACAAACGTTTTTTGGCGGATATCGAATTAGACGATGGACGAGTGGTCACAGCGCATTGTGCCAACCCTGGTGCGATGATTGGCCTAAAGGATCCAGGCTTACGGGTCTGGCTAGAGCCCAATGATGATCCCAAGAAAAAGCTAAAGTTTGGCTGGCGACTGGCGCAATTGGCTGGTGGGGCTTGGGTTGGTATTGACACCAGTGTCCCGAATAGGGTGATCAAAGAGGCATTGCAGGCCAAAAAGATTATGGAGCTAGCCCGCTATGACGCTATTCTTCCTGAGCAAAAATACGGTACCAATTCGCGGGTGGATTTTCTTTTGCAAGAGCCCAGCCTGCCAAATGCTTATGTTGAAGTAAAAAATGTAAACCTATGGCGGCAAGAGGATTGGGCTGAATTTCCAGATACGGTCACCTTGCGTGGTTTAAAGCATTTGGGTGTTTTAGGAGATATGGCTGAGGCTGGGCATCGTGCTGTGCTGATCTATTGTGTCCAGCATACTGGTTGCAGTAGGTTTCGCTTGGCGGAAGATCTTGATCCCGCTTATGCTGCGGCCTGCCTGCAAGCTCAGGCGCGGGGTGTTGAGATGCTGTGTTATACATGTGATTTGAACATCACTGAGATCACCGTGCGCGGTGCTTTACCGTTGGATTTTGTTAGCTTGGCGCGGTGATAAATTTCTCACTGAACGGTATGGTCGTGTCGAAACGCTTACACTATACAAAGCAAATATTTTAATTAGGAGCCTTTACGTGACCTCAGCTCGTGGACGATTAACTAAAGATGGTATCCGGATTTATGAGCCAGGCGATTTTGCAGGGATGGCAGAGGCTGGCCGTATCGCCGCTACGATTCTAGATGATATCATACCACAAATTTTTATGGGTCAAACTACTACTGAAATTGATCGAATTATTACCGAAATGGTTACAGACCATGGCGCAAAATCTGCGACCATTGGCTATAAGGGCTATCAACACGCAAGTTGTATTTCGGTTAATCACGTGGTCTGCCATGGCATCCCGGGCGAAAAGAAAATTAACGATGGCGACATTCTGAACATCGATGTGACCGTGATTGTAGACGGTTGGTTCGGTGACACGAGCCGGATGTATGTGGCGGGCAAGTTACCCCGCAAGTCGGAGCGCTTAATCGAAGTGACCCATGCGGCACTGTTCAAGGGGATTGAGGCTGTCAAGCCTGGAAATACCTTTGGCGATATTGGCCATGCTATACAAAGCTTTGTGGAGGGCCATCGGATGAGTGTGGTTAAGGACTTCTGTGGTCATGGCCTTGGCCAAGTGTTCCATGCGCCGCCCAATGTACTTCACTACGGAAGGGCTGGAACTGGTCCTGTGCTGGAGGAGGGGATGCTTTTCACCATCGAACCAATGGTCAATCTAGGACGCTCTGAAACCAAAGTTTTGGCTGATGATTGGACGGCTGTAACTCGTGATAAATCACTCTCGGCTCAGTTTGAGCACTCCGTGGGAGTAACGGCGACAGGGGTCGAAATTTTTACCCTGTCACCGAGAAATTTGTTTCACCCAACATATGGGTGAGCATAGCCTTTAATCTTGTGGGCGTCTTGGCTTGGCATTTCCGCCTACATTAGGCTTACCTTTGTACTGGCCCGGACGTCCACTGGGTTTTCCACCCCGACCTTGAGGTCTGCCGCCTGGTTTTCCAGCAAATTTAGACGATGCCGGGCCGCGATGATTGCGTTCGTTATTTGGTACAGCACCCTGAGTTAAATCAGCTGATGCCCCGTGGGATTTACGCGCTTTAGGCTTTGGCGCTTGCATGGCAGGGCCGTCATTGGTTGGATCCCAACGACCTTCGAGAGCTGGCTTGGCGTCATAGCTTGGCTTGCTGCCTGTGAATGGTTTGCCACCTCCAGAAGGTTTGCCGCTGGATTTAGCGCTGGGACGGCCACCGCGTGCCTTGTCTTTGCCCCAATTGTCATTGTCGCGACGCTGGCCAGCTGGCCCACCACGTCCAGTCGGCTGCTTGCGTTTGGGTTTGCGGGTGTCGACGCCGGGTACGAGATCCCAACGTCGGCCACTTGCAATTGGAATTTCCGCCTTCAATACTTTTTCTACATCCTTCAATTCACCCATTTCATCGGGGGCGACAAACGCAATTGCGCGGCCATCACGGCCCGCACGCGCAGTTCGTCCGATCCGGTGAATATAATTTTCAGGCACATTTGGCAGATCATAATTATAAACAAAGCGCACATCTGGAATGTCCAAACCGCGGGCTGCCACATCAGTGGCCACTAGGACTTTTATTTTGCCGGAGCGTAGTGATAGTATCGCGCGCTGGCGTTGACCTTGAGATTTATTGCCGTGGACTGAATCTGTGGCATAGCCTGATTTTTCTAGAGCTTTCATTAACCGCTCAGAGCCGTGTTTGGTCCGGGCAAAAACGATTGCTGCATCATCGCGGTGCTCTGCTAGTTTCTCGATTAGGAATTCGGTTTTAGCAACACCGGCTACAAAATGCACTTCCTGCGTGATCTTATCGGCAACTTCACCAGCACGTGAAACGGCAACCCGCTCTGGGTTTTTTAAGTAGGTATCTGCTAATTCGTTCATGTGTTTTGGCATGGTAGCCGAAAATAGCATGGTTTGACGTTCTTTCGCCAATAATGGTGCGATTTGGCGCAGGGCGTGGATAAAGCCCAGATCTAACATTTGGTCGGCTTCATCGAGCACCAAGAATTGTGTCTGTGACAGGTCGACCGCTTTGCGCTCGATCAAATCGATCAGGCGCCCGGGGGTGGCTATCAGTAGATCCGTGCCACGGGCCAATCGGTTGATCTGCGAGCTAATGGACATACCGCCCACGACCAAACCAACTTTGATATGTGTTCCTTGTGAGTAGGCTGATAGATTATCTTTGATTTGACCGGCTAGTTCTCGGGTTGGGGCTAAGATTAAACCACGCACTGATTTTGGTGTGGGCTTGCTGCCCACTTTTAGTAAATGGTTCATGATGGGCAGACCGAAGGCCGCCGTTTTACCGGTACCAGTCTGCGCCAGACCCATTACATCGCGCCCTGCGAGGGCGTGTGGAATGGCTTGGACTTGGATTGGGGTTGGGTCAACGATGCCTTGGGCAGTCAGTTGTTCCACGAGGCGAGGCATTAAGCCCAGTTCTTCAAACGTCATAATATATCCCTTGCGCCGAATAGCGCATAGTTGGCGGATCACTTCGATCATTTGGGCGGGATTGCCCTTTGACTGTAACACGCATCCCCAAGGAAAAACCTTGGGTTCGGTCAGGTCAAAGTGCTGCTTGAGCAGTCAAAATTGCCAACCGGACAGGGGCGCAGGTAGGCGAGGACTTGTAAGAAGTCAATCCCACCTTTGGGCGTGCGCTTAACGTGGGCTTAACAGTGTCAGGGTTGTGGCACCAAACTTACGGGTATCTTGCATAATGAAACCTTCCGGCGCCATGGGTGATGCTTCTTCGAACACAACAAGCGCATCCGACGCAATCCAGCCTTGTTCCAGAGCACTCGCCAAGGCGCGCTGACCAAGTGACTGGCCGTAGGGTGGATCAAGAAATATTAAATCACATGCGGTACCAGGGGCCAGTTTGGTTGCATCTTGTGGCAGGATCGTGGAGCGGTCTGCGGCGCGCAGCAGTGCGATGTTTTGCTTGATCAGAGCCTGCCCCACCCGACCATTTTCGACAAAGGTCGCATGCTGGGCACCACGTGACAGGGCCTCTAATCCCAGAGCCCCAGTCCCAGCAAACAGATCCAAAACTATGAGGCCCTTGAAATCCAACCAATTTCGTAGCACGTTGAACAGACTCTCACGTACCCGATCTGCTGTAGGCCGCAGATGCGCCTGCATATCACCATTGCCCACATCGGCGAGCTTAAGCCCGCGATTTTGACCTGAAATTATTCTCATGCCTGCAGCAAGGCTTTTAGGTCACTTTGTGGGTCTGCGGCTATGGACGGATCTACTGACTTGCCCGCCTCAATAAGACGTTTTGCTACCATATAGGCACGAGGATCGTTCATGGCATCAACTGCCAGCAATGCACCGGACTTGTAGTACCAGTGTGAGCGTGTAGCGCCGCTGTCGCGTACTACAACGTCTGTAAACCCGGTGTTCAATCCAGCGATTTGCAGCTTTACCTCATATTGATCTGACCAAAACCACGGGGTGGCGACATAGTCCTTTCCAGCACCCAGCATATTTGTGGCTACAATTTCTGCTTGGTCAATGGCATTGGGTACGCTTTCCAACCGGATGCGGTCGCCTTTATAGGGAAAGCTGGCACAATCGCCTGCGGCCCAGATGCTTGGTATAGAGGTTTCGCTGTGGCTGTTGGTCTCGATGCCATTGTTGAGCGTGAGACCTGCGGCCTCTGCCAAACTGGTGCCCGGCAAAATGCCAACACCAACAATCGCAAAATCAATATCAAGAGCTTCTCCATTACTCAGTATGGCCCTGTTGACATGGCCCTCGCCGGTCAAACGCTCCAAGCCAACCCCCTCAAGGATCGTCACCCCATGGCTTTGGTGCAGGGTACGGAAGTAATCTGAAGTTTCAGCACAAGCCACCCGTTGCAAGATTCGGTCTGCCATTTCTACTAATGTTACCTTTAGCCCCTTGGCCGCAGCTACGGCCGCTGCTTCCAGTCCGATATAGCCGCCACCGATAATTAGCACATGCCCACCACTCTCGAAGGCTGGCTGCATCGCGCCCACATCAGCTAAGCTGCGTACTGCAAATACGCCGTTCAGCCTGCCGCCGATCGCTGCGGGCAGTAGGCGGGGAGTTGATCCGGTGGTCAGTGCTAAATGATCATAACTGATGGTCTCGTCACCGATTGAGATAGTTTTGGCGGTGGGGTTGATCGCTGTGACATGGGCGCCAAGACGTAGTGAAATCAATTGTTCCGTATAAAAATCACGTGGGCGCAGATACAGGCGATCTAATGCCATATCGCCCAAGAGGTATTTTTTTGATAGTGGCGGCCGCTGGTAGGGTAGAAATTTTTCCTCACCAATTAAGGTTACGTCGCCCTTATAGCCCAAAGCGCGCAATTTAATTGCTAATGATGCACCTGCCTGACCGGCTCCGATAATAACAATTCCTGACATTCAGCACGACCTCTGGTAAGTTTTTTAAGTATCATATAACGGTGCCAGAAAAGGTTACAATGAATGAAGGATCAATGAAATGGTAATTTCAACAGGCGACACACTTCCATCTGAAAGCCTTGTTCGTATGGGCGCAGAAGGTCCCGAGCAGGCGACGATTGTAGAGCTGACTGAAGGTCGGAAAGTGATAATTTTTGGGCTGCCTGGCGCGTTTACGCCAACTTGCTCATCGGCGCATGTTCCGTCCTTTGTTCGTACCAAAGATCAATTCACGGCCAAGGGTGTAGATGAGATTATTTGCGTTGCAGTCAATGATGTATTCGTGATGCAGGAATGGGGCAAGGCGACCGGGGCAGTGGAGGCGGGCCTATCGTTTTGGGCCGATCCCGCTAGCGCCTTCACCACTGCTATAGGTATGAATTTTGATGCAGCCCCTGTTGGGCTGTTTGGCCGATCTGCTCGCTATGCGATGTTGGTGGAAGATGGTGTGGTTAGCATCCTACATCAAGAAGAGGCGCGCGGCGTCTGCGAGATGACCTCAGGGGAAAGTATGCTCGCCGATATGGCTTGAATTTTGGGTTAAAATTAGCTGGCCGCGGCGTCCATGCGCGTGGCCAACGTCACATCCATCTCTGACAAGCCATCACAGTCATGGGTGGATAAAACAACCTGCACATGGTTGTAGGTGTTGGACCATTCCGGATGGTGATCCAGTTTTTCAGCCCATAAGGCCATTTCGCTCATCCACGCCCAAGCCTGACGAAAATTTTTGAATTTAAAATCTTTTATTAAAGCGTCACGCCCGTCCACCATTGACCAACCCGACTTGAGTAACGGTTCTAAGGCGCTGCGATCTGTAAGGGATTTGGTCATTGTTGTTCCTCAATTTCTACTTTTTTGAATGGGCCGTAACTGGTCAGTATATCAATTTCGTTGTTTACAGCCTCGCGTTCGGCTTGCAGGTACCGCGCCACTGCATCGGAGAACCCTGCGTCGCCAAACCAATGCAGCGAATGGGTGACCACGGGCAGATATCCGCGCGCCAGCTTGTGGGCGCCTTGGGCACCAGCTTCGACACGCATCAGGCCCTGAGTAATGGCGAAGTCTATTGCTTGATAATAGCATAATTCGAAATGAAGACAGGGAAAATCCCGTGTGCAGCCCCAATAGCGACCATATAGAGCATCTCGGCCAATAAAGTTAAGGGCGCCAGCAACATAGTCGCCGTCAATTTTGGCCAAGATCAATAGCATATCATCGCGCAGATGCGCTTGGGCTTCGTCGAAAAATTGGCGTGTCAAATAGGGTGTGCCCCATTTGCGCTTACCAGTGTCTTGATAAAAAACCCAAAAAGCATCCCAATGATGTGGTTGAATATCATCGCCAGTTAGAATTTCGATATCGCCACCAAAATCTTGAGCTTGGGTGCGTTCTTTGCGGATATTCTTGCGTTTGCGGCTGCTTAGGTTAGCCAGAAAGTCGTCGAAACTGTCATAGCGGTTATTGATCCAATGAAACTGTTGCGATTTTCGGGGATGCAAGCCCATTTGGGCTCCAATCTCCGCTTCGGCTTGGGTGCAAAAGGTAATATGCAGGGATGATAATTTATGTTCTGCAGCCAGCTGCACTGCACCTTGCACTAAAGCAGACTGGGCAATCTGAGCATACTCTGGTTGCACTAAAATCCGCCGTCCGGTGGCAGGGGTATGGGGAACGGCCATCTGCAACTTTGGGTAATAATTTCCGCCGGAGTTTTCATAAGCCTGAGCAAAATTATGATCAAAAATATATTCGCCTTGGCTATGAGTTTTTTCATAAAGCGGCGCCACGCCGATAGTTTTCCCGTCTCGTTTTGCATGGAGGTAGTGTGGCGTCCAGCCGGTACCTGGACCAACTGAATTGCTGTCTTCTAGGGCTTTCATAAAGCGGTACGTGGTGAAAGGATCTATGGCACAACCGTCTTTGGCTTCGGGGCAGGCGCAGCTGTCCCAGTCCGCCTCAGATATTTGAGAAAGGCTCGTGAGCACGTTGATTTCGATTTGCGTCTCTTGGCCCACGTTGTTCTCTCTATATTGCTTTTCTTCAAACTGCGGCATGACGACCAAAGGTCAAGCCAGATAACTGTCGAAGGTAATATTGTTAGCAATGGTTCGGGTTTTTGCCTCATCTGCTTGTGACTGGACTGTCCAACAGAGAATAGGTACGCCTTGAGCTTTCAGCTTTGCGACTACTGGATCGCCTAGTTGCGTATGGTTGTGCGATATAAAGCAGGCGCCTATACGTTCAAAATCAGAAATTTTACTGAGATGGTCGCGTGTGCTGGCTGATAGGTTGGGCCAATCTGCTATAGTGAAGCGATCTGTCACCAATCCGACAGGTATTTTTGGCTGAAGTGCAGAAAAGGCTTCCACCGCGTTGGGATTGAAGGACATTACAGCAACATCACCTTGATAGTGCTTTAACGTTTTTGCCACTATAGCTTCAAGTGCGCCTACATTGCTGCCCATGTTGCCGTCTTGATCTTTGATTTCGATCAGCAATGGAACGCACCCTGCAATCAAAGACAAAGTTTGCTCCAAGCTTGGGATGGTATCTTGCCCACCAGACAACGTAATTTTTGATAGGGCCTGTGCACTTTGTAGCGCAACGGCACCGGTCTCAGCTGTCAGGCGGTTAAGATTACAGTCGTGAAAGACCATCGCCTCTCCATCGCTTGATAGCTGAACGTCAATTTCTATTCCGTAGCCCGCTGCAATAGCAGCACTTAGCGCTGCAAGCGAATTTTCGGCCCGCCCGTCTGCTGCATCATGCAAGCCGCGATGCGCAATCGGGCGGGCTAAAAAACTGGCGGGTAGAGCTGTCATGCTATTTGAAAGATCCCTTCGATCTCAACGGCAACGCCCATGGGTAATGAGGGGGAAGAGACGGCTGCACGGGCGTGTTTTCCGGTGTCGCCAAGGGCCGCAACTAAGAAATCTGAAGCGCCGTTGATGACCTTGGGCTGTTCGATATAATCTTGAGTTGAGTTCACAAATCCTGAGAGTTTCACCACGCGGACCAAGCGATCCAGATCACCACCACAGGCGGCTTTGACTTGCGCCAGTAGAGCTACAGCGCAGGTACGGGCAGCGGAAGCGCCGTCTTGAGTTGACATGTTGTCACCGAGTTTTCCTATAATGAAGCCAGTAGTATCTTGGCTGACTTGGCCTGATACATAAACCAAATCACCAACCTGTACATAGGGGACATAATTTGCAGCGGGTGCGGGTGCATTAGGCAATGTGACTCCTAATTCAGCGAGCTTTGTTTCGAATACCCCAGTCATTTTTTGATCTCCCAATAAACTTTCCGTATTAGGGATAAGCTGAAAGATTGATTGAGAAAAGGGACAAATTCACTTTAACTGCTGCGAAGGCGTAATGAAATTTATTGTTCCCCTAAAATTTTGGGTTTTTTGCTCTGTAGAAAGAGTGCAAAAAACCTCCGTAGACGTTTCATGCTTTAGGGATGATTGTGATAGAAGGTCAAGTCGCGCCGGATGCTTCACTAAGGCTTTGAATGCATATTATGGCGATCACTCATGGGCCGTTTCGGAAGATATCACTAAGGCTCACCTACTAAGTGCTTTCAAGCGCCTTGGCTCTCAATCTAATTACGGTTGGTAGTTATTCTGTGGCGTTTCAAAAGCTCCGAATTTCCAATTTTTTTAAAGTACAGTCATGGTTACCACTGCAGTAAAATAAATGTGAGATTTGGAGTTAAACGCGAATTATTCCATGTTCCCCACACTAAAGTAAATTTGTAATTTTTGACTGCAAAGCTAGAGATTACAGTTGGCTGTAACTAGTTTGCAACAACTACAAGTGAAAATTTCTTGCCATTTGCGGAACTGGACACGAGAAACTAAAACAGTCACTAACTGCGAGGGTTGGTTAAATGTTCAGATTCGAAAAATACACAATAATTTTCTCCTTCACGGGTCTTTTAGTACTGCTGTCCGCCTGTAGTCCCCAATCCGGTGCGTTGGTTGATGATCCGTTCGAACGGATGAACCGCGGTACGCATGAATTTAACAAAGGGTTAGATCGAGACATTTTATCTCCAATTTCCAAAGGGTATGGTAACTTCGTGCCGGATTCGGTGGAAGATATTGTGAGTAATTTCTCAAGTAATCTGAGTCTACCCGGCAAAGTCGTAAATAATGTTTTGCAATTAGACATGCCGGCCGCTGTCACCAATACTACACGGTTTGTGATTAACAGCACTTTAGGACTGGCCGGACTTTTTGATCCTTCCGATTCGATTGGACTTGTGGGGCTCGATGCAGATTTTGGGCAAACGCTCCAACGTTGGGGGGCGGAAGAAGGTGTCTATATCGAGATACCATTTTTTGGCCCGTCAAATGTCCGCGATGGTATTGGCCTTATCGTGGGTATGGTGCTACTCGACCCTGCTAGTTACGTCTTGAAAGCACCGGTTGCCACCTATCGGGCGGGATCAAACGTTGGTGCAATTTTACAAAACCGACATACTTATGGTGACCAAATCGATGAAGTCCTATACGAAAGCGCAGATAGCTACGCGCAAGCGCGACTTGTATACTTGCAAAACCGTAGATTTAAATTGAAAGACAGTACACGCGATGCTTATATTGACCCCTATGACGAGTTTGAATGAATTTAAAATTCTACGCCGCGGTTTTTTAGCCGGTATGCTCACTACAGCGCTAGTAGGCCCGGCTTATGCATTAGATAATGTAACCGCGACAAAACTAGTTGACGAAGTGGTCTTTGAGATCAATCAAGTGATCAATTCAGGTGCTTCAGAAGCCAAGTTGATCAAAGCGTTTGAGGGCATCTTCGCTAAATACGCAGATGTGAACATTATTTCTCGATCCGCGCTAGGTCCACGAGCGCGAACGGCAAGTGCTCTAGAGCTAAATAAATTTAGCTTTGCTTTCCGCAGTTACATCGCGCGGAAATATGGTCGGCGGTTCAAAGAGTTTGTTGGTAGCGTCATAATAGTTAAAAATACCACTAACCGTGGAAAATTCTTTGAGGTCGGTGCCATGGTACAGACTCCAAGCTCCGCACCCTTTGAGGTGACGTTTCGGGTGTCGGATCGTTCTGGCAAGCAATTATTTTTTGATATTATTATCGAAGGCATTAGCCTGCTGTCGTCAGAGCGGGTCGAGATTGGAGCGTTGTTAGACGCTCGGAATGGACATATTGGTCGTTTAACTCAGGACCTTTCCGATTTAAGTTAATTATTACCGGTTAATATTCCAAATAAAGTATCAAAAATTGTCCTACCTGACTTAGATTTTTTGGTATGATCTATGGGCTCAACCTTCTGTGAAATTCGGGCTGAGCCGCGCAGCATTGGAAGGGGACCCGGGACTGACTGGCTTGTAATAGAAATCATAGTTTCGCGCCAAATATCAGTTGGTATACCGCCTCCAGTGACGCCTTTCAGGGGCGTGTTATCGTCATATCCCATCCAAACGCCTACCACGAATTCAGAAGTGAATCCAATGAACCACGCATCACGTGCTGCTTGGGTGGTGCCAGTTTTGCCTGCGATTTCAATTCCGTCAATTTTGGCTCTCTGGCCTGTACCACTTTGGACAACTTCATACATCATATAGGTGAGGGCTTGAGCCGCTTTTTCATCGATGACCCGTTCACCTATACCGCCTGCACGACCGGCGAGGGGTTCGGCGTCACCCAGAAGCCTGATGCTGTTTAAACCGTAGGGCAAGACTGATGACCCGCCGTTCAATATTCCAGCATAAGCACCAGTCATCTCGATCAATGTGCTTTCAGAAGCTCCAAGCGCCAGGGCGGGACCTGCGGCCAATTTATTAGTAATACCAAAATCTGTCGCAATTTGCCGTACCAAGTCACGGCCAACATGCTCTGAGATTTTGATGGCTGGGATATTCAGTGATTCAGCCAAAGCTTGCGTAAAGGTTACATCACCCACAAATTCTTTGTTGTAATTGGTCGGCGACCACGCACCGGAACCTGCAATATCATATGTCACAGGTTCGTCGCGCACGATATCGAAGGGTGTGTATCCTAGCTCAAGTGCAGTAGCATAAACGAATGGTTTAAAGGCTGACCCAGTTTGCCGTTTAGCTTGTGTCGCTCGATTAAATGCACCGGTGGTTCGGGTATCACGGCCGCCAATCATGGCGCGCACCGCCCCGTCCGCACTCATAACAACTACGGCCACCTGTGCTTTAGAGCCTTCGTCTATTTTCGTGTCGAAAATTGAGCGTACCGCCTGTTCCGCTGCCGTCTGAATTTTTTGATCCAGTGTTGTATTGATCAACACATCCTCAGTAGTGTTACGGGTAAAAAATTGAGGGCCCGAAGCCATCACCCAATCTGCAAAATAGCCACCGGCGCGGGCAGTCGCGGCGGCGCTGAGGGTTGCGGGCTTTTTGATTGCAAACTCTGCCTCGGCTTTTGAAAGATAGCTTTCCTGCTCCATTAAACCAATCACAATTTCAGCGCGTGCTTGGGCACCGGTCAAATTGTCGGTTGGCGCTAGGCGGGATGGGGCTTTCAAAAGACCAGCCATCATTGCTGCCTCGGTGGCGTTGACTTGAGTTGCGGATTTACCAAAATATCGTTGGGCAGCAGCCTCGAACCCTCGGGCGCCAGCACCCAAAAAAGCTCGATTCAAATAAATGGTAAGGATTTCATCCTTGGAAAACTTAGCTTCCATCGCAAGTGCAAAGATGGCCTCTTTGATCTTGCGCCATAATGTGGTGCGGCGGCATTCGCGCTCATAAGCACGCTCAGACTTCCAAACCTTGGGATCATAATTCACGCCAAGGCATATTAGCTTGGCAGTTTGTTGGGTGATGGTTGACCCACCATTACCCGACAGTGGCCCGCGACCTGCTCGTAGGTTGATCCGGACCGCGGATGCGACCCCACGTGGGCTTAACCCAAAATGACTATAAAACCGCCGATCCTCCGTAGCGACAACTGCATTTTTTAAAAAGGGCGATACGGTTTGTGCCGTTACAATACCTCCAAATTGATCACCTCGCCAAGCGAAGACATCGCCATTGCGGTCCATCAAAGTCACTGAACCTTTGGCACGCCCGTCGATCAGTGCGTTGGGCTCTGGCAAGTTGCTGGCAAAATAGGTGATCCCAAGCCCCACGAGCAGACATATTACTAGCCCCAAACGCCAAAATATGGCCCAAACCATCCGGAATGGTAGTAGTAACGCCTGCCATAACGCTTTACGAAGCCGGCCAAATATTTTGGGGGTTTGCTTTTGCGATACGGCTTTACCTCTCCGCTGTGTTGGGGAGGGCGGTGTTTTGCGATCTGCTGTGAGACGCTGACGTGACCTTGTTTTTTTTTCTGTCATATGGCTATTCGGTTTTTGCCCCCTATGGCTAAGGTTAACGTGCATTTCTGGGATTGTTGAGTATTATTTCACACGATCTGCCACTCTTTACCATTAGAACAAGAATATGAGATAAAAGTGGCTCCTAAAGACACCAGATTAAATCTTATTACTGTCAAGGCTATAGCCAATCAGTCTTATTTAATTGTCTGTGCCAGTGCATTAGCCAAAATAGGCACGGTTTGCGCATTTAGACCTGCTATATTTATCCGGCTGTCACCAACCATATAAACGCCGAACTCTGCCCGAAGTGTTTCGACTACCTCTGCAGATACGCCTAAACGTGAAAACATACCACGGTGCGTGGCCAGAAAATCAAATCGATCTGAACCCATACGCTGCCGGAGTTCATCTGCCAATTGCTTGCGCAGGCCAAGCATGTTGAGGCGTGTTTGCTCCAACTCGCTAGCCCAAATGGAGCGCAGGCTGGCATCTCCCAAAATCATGGTGACTATGCGCGCACCGTGATCTGGTGGAAAGGAAAAATTCTGTCGGTTCAAAAATGCCATATTTCCCTGTGTAACGGCCTGTAGCGAATTTTTTGGAGAAATAGCCATTAATATACCGGTGCGTTCGCGATAAATACCAAAATTCTTTGAGCAGCTGGCAGCAATCAAGCACTCCGGTAATTGGCTAGCGATTTTACGTGTAAAGCGGGCATCTGCGCTCAAGCCATCGCCAAAGCCTTGATAGGCAATATCAACGAATGGGATAGCTCCACTAACTGCAAGAGCAGAAATTATTTGATCCTCTTGCTCAGAGGTTAGGTTTGCGCCGGTGGGATTATGGCAGCACCCATGTAGAAGCACGATGTCGCCGGCTGGAATTTCGGTTATGTCTTCCAGCATACCATTGAAATTCACCTTCCCAGTCTCCGAGGCAAAATAGCGGTATTCCGCCAGAGGCATGCCTAGGTATTTAACAATGGAGGGATGGTTAGGCCAAGTGGGGTTTGATAACCAAATTGTTGCTTTTGGAGAAGCTATTTTGACCAGCTCTAAGGCCTGGCGTACGGCACCAGTGCCGCCTGGGGTGGCAACAGCAGATAAGCGGTCTGCAGACACGACCCCATCTAAAATAAGTTCAGACATTGCAGCCAAAAACGCAGGATCTCCCGCAAGACCAACATAGGATTTAGTGTTTTGAACCTGCCAAAGCATCTCTTCGGCTGATTTGATTGCGTGCATTATTGGTGTGGCTCCGGTGGCGTCTTTGTAGACACCAACTCCAAGGTCAATCTTGCCTTCGCGTGGGTCAGCCCGGTAGGCGCCCATTAGTGCTAAAATTTTATCTTGAGGTTGTGCGGTAAGGTTGCTCAGCATCAGCGATCTCCAGTGGCAACATTAAGGGTTGGGAATTGGCCCCATTCGGTCCAGCTTCCGTCATAAAGGGAATGGTCAGTCTTGCCTATACGCTCCAAGGCTAAGGACAGAACCGCCGCGGTTACACCTGAGCCGCAGGTGGTGATAGCAGGTTTTGATAGATCCACACCGGCTTTTTGAAACTCACTAGCCATTTCATCGGTAGTTTTCATAGTGTGGTCACCGTTGAGTAACTGCGTAAACGGTAGGTTTTTGGAACCTGGAATATGGCCAGCGCGCAGTCCCTGGCGCGGTTCGGGGGCCTCGCCGCGATAGCGGGCCGCGGCGCGAGCATCAATAATTTCATGGTCCTGTAGCTTTGCGGCATGGGCAACCTGCGTTACATTTCGCACCATATGTGGCTTTTGCTGCACGGTCATATGGCGATCACGGATTATTGGGGCTGCGGTGCCCACTGGATTGCCTTCTGCAATCCATTTGGGCAGGCCGCCATCTAAAACAGCAATTTTTTCATGGCCCATTATTCGAAACAACCACCAAACGCGTGCGGCGGAAAACAAGCCTTTGCTATCATAAACTATGATTTGATGACCATCACCTACACCGAGTGCCCGCACCCTAGACATGAATTTTTCAACAGGTGGGGCCATATGCGGCAGGTTTGATCGATGATCGGAAATATCATCTATGTCGAAAAAACGGGCTGTTGGGATATGACGTAGAGCAAATTCTGTGGCTGGGTCGCGATTCTCGGTTGGTAAATGCCAGCTTGCATCCAAAACGCGCAAGTCGGGATGTTTCAAATTTGCTTTAAGCCAATTTGTTGAAACAAGTGTTTTCGGATCATCTTGTGCCATGCAGCCCCCTTAGGATCAATCCGGATTTAGCGGGGCTTGGATAACAAAACAAGAGGTATTGCCCTAAGGTTAAGCAAATGATCAACACTTGATGTTTTAAAATTCGAAAATAGTAGGCCTTTAGCTTTTCGCTTGATTGAGGATAACCTACAAACTTCTAAGGCTTGGACATTCTTCCGGCATTGCTGACACTCTGATATTCAAAGAAAATATGTGACGCTTTAGATGCCCTGTTTCAAAAGCCTCTGCTTTTGGCGGCCCCAGTCACGCTTGGCTTCAGTAGCTCGTTTGTCATGGTTCTTTTTGCCTTTTGCGATACCTAATTTTATTTTGACCCGACCAACATGATTGAAATACATCACCAAGGGAACGAGGGTCATGCCCTCGCGCTGGGTGGAATTCCAAAGTCGTGATAATTCGCGTTTGGAAACAAGCAATTTACGTCGGCGCTTTTCTATGTGGCCCCAAGTTTTGGCTTGCTCGTAAGGGGCAATATAGGAATTTACTAACCAAAGTTCACCCTCTTCAACGGCTGCATAGCTTTCGGCGATGTTACCAGAAATTGCGCGCAGAGATTTAACTTCGGATCCCATAAGTATGACGCCGCATTCAATATCGCTTTCAATCGCATAGTCATAACGTGCACGACGGTATTCAGCGATAATTCGATAATTGGGATCTGATTTTTTGTTTACCATAATGAAATACATATATGGAGGCTAAGCAACCTTGCCAATGGGTCTAAACAAGTTAGCGTAAATTGGTTATTGATCTGGAGATAATAGGCAAACTGCCAGCAGATCAGTGGCTATATTAAGACTGTATTGGGCCGAGTGGTGCCCAGCCCAGTCTTAAATCAGTCAATCAAGCCTGCGAAGCGTAATGCAGCATCCATTGCTACCTTGGCCTCATCGGTGAGACCAATTAAAGGCAAGCGCACCTCTTCTGAGCATAGGCCTAATTTTGAAAGACCATATTTGGCACTTACCAAGCCGGGTTCTTGGAATGTGGCAAGGTGCAACGGCATCAATTTATTGGTAATATTAAGTGCCATTGCATAGTCTCCCGCTAGGGTTGCCTCTTGCATTTGCGCGCAAAGGGCAGGGGCCATATTCGCTGTCACAGAGATACAGCCGATGCCACCATGTGAGTTAAAGCCAAGCGCAGTTGCATCTTCCCCAGATAATTGAATGAAATCTTCTCCACAGCTAAGCCTTTGTTTTGGGACACGTGAAAGATCCCCAGTCGCATCTTTTACGCCAATGATGTGCGTGTGCTCTGCCAATTCGCCCATGGTCTCAACACTCATATCGACCGCGGATCTGCCGGGGATATTATAGATTATCACATCCATGCCACAATCGGCTGCGGCCAAGAAATGGGCCTTTAGACCTGCTTGCGTAGGTTTGTTATAGTATGGTGTCACAACCAATGCGGCGGTTGCGCCAGCGGCATTGGCGGCCTTGACAAGACGTACGGTCTCAGCAGTGTTGTTAGATCCAGCACCAGCGATCACTGGTATGCGGCCCGCTGCTTCTGCTATTACAACTGCTACAACAGTATCATGCTCTTCATGTGTAAGGGTAGGGCTTTCACCAGTAGTTCCCACAGGCACCAACCCATGGCTGCCTTGGTCAATATGCCAGCCTACAAGTTTTTTGAGCGCATCGATATCCACTTTTCCGTCTTTAAACGGCGTGACAAGTGCAGGCAAAGATCCTGTAATCATAGCGCTTCCTTTCAGGTGGGGCATGAGTGCTCACGGGTTAGTCGGCGGACCTTAGCTTGCTGAGTAAGGTTTGCCAAGATTTACGATTGAAAGTTTTTGATATAGAGCGCAAATTAGTATGTATGCGTTTCCCCCTTTTTCTTTTGCTGCTATTTTTTTTTGATAGCTCTGCCATAGCGCAAAATGCTGTGGCATTAGATGCTTTACGTGCGGCTTATTTGGCCAAAGAAAAGGGAAATTGGGATGAGGCCTTACGCCTTGCGCGCCCGGCGGGAGATGTGGGTGTTGACCTGATCGAATGGGACCGGTTGCGCGCTGGCAAGGGTGAATTTTCTGCTACCGTAGAGTTTTTGGCACGCAGGCAGGATTGGCCGGGCTTGCCCTACCTGCGTAAGCGCTCTGAAGCCACGATTGAAGCAGATATACCGCCAGAGGATGTTATTGCGTTCTTTGAAGGCCAACCGCCCGGCACGGCGAAGGGGTCTCTGCAGTTGGCGAAGGCTTTAGCCATAGAAGGCAAGGCCACAGCAGCCATTGCAGCGGCGCAATGGGGTTGGAGTAGTTTCAGCATGGATGCGGAACTTGAGCAGGAATTCCAAGAAAGCTTTGGTGAGAATCTGGCAGCTATGCATTCAGTCCGTTTAGATATGTTGCTGTGGCAGGGTGATAAATCATCGTCTGAAAGAATGCTGTCAGTTGTGAGCTCTGACCGAAAAAAATTAGCTAAGGCTCGCCTGGCATTGCAGAGAAACCAAAATGGCGTAACGGCGTTGCTGGCAAATGTACCACCAAGCCTAAAGTTGGACCCAGGTTTAGCCTTTGATAGATTTCAATGGCGCCTCGCGCGCAAGCAAACGGATGGAGCGATTGAACTGCTTTTGTTGCGATCTGTAACGGCAATTAGTTTGGGCCAACCCGAGAAATGGGCGCGGCGGCGATTATCTTTAGCCCGTGATTTGCTTTGGGATGAGAGATATCAAAAGGCATATAATGTGGCCGCTAGCCACCATCTCGATCTGGGCAACGATTACGCTGCCTTGGAGTGGCTTGCAGGTTTTATTGCTTTACGTAAATTGCAGAAACCAAAGCTAGCGTTGGTACACTTCAAAAATCATGAAGAGGCGGTGGGCAGTGAAATTTCTTTAGGGCGCACGCATTATTGGCAGGGTCGGGCATTGAAGGCTATGGGGCAACTCGAGAAAGCCCAACAGGCCTTTGCCACTGGTGCTGAGTACCAGACATCTTTTTATGGGTTGTTAGCTGCAGAAGAGGCGGGCTTTCCTATGCAATCGAGCCTTGTGGGGCCTGAGCTGGTCTTGGATTGGAAGCAAGCGGGTTTTGTCAATTCTAGCGTGTTTGAGGCGGCCTTGTTGTTGATTGGCGTTGAGCGATCTCGCTTTGGTGTACGGTTTCTGACCCACTTGGCTGAGAGCCAAAGCCCTAAAGGTATGGCGCAGTTGGGTAAGATGGCAAAGGATTCGGGTAGCCCTTATCTGGAGTTGATGTTGGGGAAACGTGCGTCGCTCTATGGTACCATGATGGAAAGCCATTTTTACCCCTTGTCAGATTTATTGGTGCAAACGGATGAGATTGCTCCTGAACTGGCCCTTGCGATTGCACGCCGTGAAAGTGAATTTTTTGCTGGTGCGGTGTCAGGCGTTGGAGCCTTAGGCTTGATGCAGGTCATGCCGCGGACTGCGCGGGAAATGGCGGGTAAATTGGGCCTAAGTTATTCACGCACCAAAATGCTGAGGGATCCAAAGTTTAATGCTAAGATAGGCATCCGCTATCTTGAGGAACTGACTGAAGAATTTGGTAATAGCCCGGTTCATATTGCAGCGGCTTATAATGCTGGTCCCAGCCGTGCGCGCAATTGGACTGAAAAGCTTGGAGATCCTCGCCTAGGAGATGTGGATGTGATCGATTGGATCGAACAAATTCCATTTAATGAGACCCGAAACTACGTGATGCGGGTCACCGAAAGTCTGCCCAATTACCGCGCCCGGTTGGCTGGGAAAACCGTGCCTCTTAACTTTTTGGCAGAGTTAAAAGGCAATTATCGGCTACCGCTAGTCTTTGCAGCACCTGCTACATCGCTGCGCCCCATTAGTCGGTTGGAGTAAGTGCGACCCTTGCCCGCCAGAGTGTAAAAAGCCCAGCAGTCACAACAAGCGCCGCCCCCATGGCCACATTGAGTTTGACCACCTCACCAAAAATCAACACGCCTATTGTAGAGCCAAAGACTAGCTGCAGGTAGGTGAAGGGCTGTACTGCGCTAGCTTCGGCTACTTCATAACAGCGGATAAGCAGCCAATGGCCGGTGGCGCCAGTGCAACATAGGCACAGCATTAAAACCCAGTCGCTGGATGTCATGTTTTCAAAATGAAACGCCCCGACCATGGTCATCAAAACACAGCCCATGACACCGGTCCAGAAAAAGCTTGTTGCGGTACTGTCCAAGCGGGCCGCATACCTGGTGAGCAGGCTATAAAGAGCAAACATAAATGCTGATATCACAGGAATTATTGCGTAGGGGGAAAATACTTCTATTCCAGGTTGTAGAATGATCAATACACCGCAGAACCCAACTCCAATGGCTACCCAGCGTCGCCAGCCCACGCGTTCTCCTAATATTGGACCAGAAAGAGCGGCGACGATCAATGTATAGGCCGAAAATATCGCTAAGCTTTCCACGAGGCCTAGCAAAGTGAAAGCTGTAACCATTATGCATATTTCAGCGGCTAATAGTACTCCCCGAAACCCCTGTAATATTGGTTGCTTGGTCCGCGCCGCATTGCGTAGACCTCCGGCCTGTTTAGCTGAAACGGTCATTACAAAAGCGGCAAAAAACCAATAGCGAACCATTACAACCATATAGACGTTATAGGTAGATGACAGATGTAGGCTGAGACCGTCCTGTATGGCGAAAACTATAGTTGTCCCCACCATCAATAAAACG
>Ga0308009_10000666_pt1 | contig 23435 bp, 21 predicted proteins | sample Neamet127_FD_203134 | JGI IMG/M metagenome (GOLD analysis project Ga0308009, IMG submission 203134) | Marine microbial communities from water near the shore, Antarctic Ocean - #127 | ecosystem: Environmental > Aquatic > Marine > Unclassified | place: Southern Ocean | collected 2014-07-24
CTTCTTGGAAATGGTTTGAATTTGAATTTCAACCGACAAACACTAGTAATCGAGTGGGGTTCAGGCAAGATATCAGTGCAGCAATAGGAACTACGATGTCCATATCTGATGTAAGTCTGGTAGAACTTGAATATGATTCAAATAAAATTTCGACATCATTCAATGAATATGCTAGATTAAATGAAAATGAACTAAAAGAACATGCTATTGAGAGCAGAATAAATCCAAGTATCTTAAAGTTTGCACTAAAAAATGGAACAGATTCAAGGAACAATAAATATCTCCTGAATATGAATCCAAGTTTAGGACCAGATAACATGTCACCTAGTATAGAACAAAGTGATAGAGATCCTATTAAATATAACTTAGAGTATTTTAACTTAGCAGAAATATTAGATTCTAATAAAATCAATGAAGAAACTGGATTTACTAGTTATGTTGATGAGTGTAGTTCATGCGGTACTATAGATACTGATATGTTAAAAGATACAGACACTGACTACTTTAGTAGATACTTTAACTATGACGGTTATTATAATGGATCATTTTGGGTTGATGATAATAAGTCTAATCAATATACTATAATGGATGGAGGAAGTTCTGATAATTTTAGTTCTACTGTTTTTAAAGGGTTAAGATATATCTATAAAGATAGAAAGGAAACTAATAATAGTTCGCCAACTGAGTTTATTAAATCTAGTAGAGCTAATGGATATAGAACATCAACTGTTCTTAAGTATATTAAAAGTACAATAGAAACTCCAGTACTTTCAAACAGTACATCAATCGAGGTTATTAAAAATGAAAGATTTAAATTCATATGTACTGTTATCTCAATCTATGTTGTTGAAAATGATTTAGATCAATTAAGCTTACATAATATGTATACTGAAAATGATATTTTAGATGGCGGATCTGTAGTTAATTCAGATTTGGACGGGTTACACTTTAAATTGGGTAACATAACTCCTGCACCTAACGGTAGTATAACGCTTACAGCAACTGACGAATCAATATCAAGCGGTTCTACAAATCTAATAAGTAAAATAACTAAAAATAGCCTTGGTGAATATGGTTATTTTAGAATAAATGATATAATCGGAGGTGGATCATATATATTTAAGGTTTTAAGTATAATAGATAACGATACAATAACGTTTGACGGTTTACCAACAAGTGAAAGTAATAATGTTCAGTTTAATACATTCAATACACAGGTATCTAATAACATGGAATATGTATATCTTAAGTCAGGTGATAATGGATTTAACGAGATATTTAATAGCATAACGTCTGGAAGCTTTGCATCTAGATTTAATAAATTCGAAGACGTTAAATATACTAGAGTAAAATATAATGGTTCTGAAACTCTAAACGATTTTGTGATTAGTATTGAAGATGGTATTGAATTTATAAAGCCAGTTGTTATTGATACTGCAAGCGATATTGATAAACCTAAATCATATTCACTACATCAAGGTTCTATCGGGAGTACGTTAAAACACCGAAACGATGGTGGATATCTAATGGCGATGCGTAGGATGAGCGGTTTTTATGAACCTTTATTTAGAGATGTTATAAACTTCACTGATATTTATAATTCATGGAATATATTAGATGGTGCGGATATAGACAGATACAAATTTATATTCGAGAAATTTAAAGGTAGGGGTATTTCGTTTAACTTTAAGGGTGATGCTCTTGGATTAGTTGAAAACTACTTCTTTCATAAAGTTAATGATGAGAATTCTGAAAATATATTAAAACTCTCAATATCATCAGATAAGTTACCGTTATATCCAGTTATTGGTGAGATCGCAATAGATAAGAAAACGTTAAATGTATTTAAATCAAAATATGATGTTGACTTTTTTACTAGAAGCTATTCTGATGGAACTCAATTAAACGTACATGGAACATTAAGTCCTATTGAGAAGAAGGCATTTATGTCATCAACCTTGATGAAAGTAGATGATTCATATGAAATTTTGAAATACACAAGTACTCAAGAAGATTCATTAAGCAACTTAGATAATATTAGAGATGACGATAATTCAACTACTGGAATACATTGGTTCGAAGATGATGATAGAGTATTTGCTGATTTCTATGTATCGGATTCTTTAGTTTCTAGATTAACCGATCTTGGTGTTTCAAGTTCTTTTGCAAATTATGTAGATCCTCAATACTCGTATAACGATATAACTACGATAGATGACGACATAAAATTATATATAGAGTCTAATATAGTTCCTCGTTTTATTATAGATAACATTGATATGTATATGGTGGAATCAAAGTCTGTTTCAACATCATTCAATAGCATGACAGATTCAAGTGATTTTAAGGATTATATTAAGATTTCAAATTATAGTATACATCAATTGGGTGATGGAAAATTAAGTTTTAGATTAATATTTAATAAGAGGATTGGATATGGATATAAGTTTAAAACACTAATAAAAATTAAAGTGTAACATGAATATAAAGGAATTATTTTTAAGCGATTTAGATTCGAGTGATATTGAAAATTGGTCAGACGATTATATTGCTAAGATAAACTACAACTTTAACATTATAAAGAATGGTAGAAAGAAAGGACCTAAAGGTCCTCAAGGTTCTCCAGGAATTGAAGGTAGTCAAGGAAATCAAGGTGCAACAGGTCCTGATGGAGTACAAGGTCCTGTCGGTTTACAAGGATCTGGTGGTATGAGCATCTGGCATAGAATCGGAGGACAATCCGATAATTTTTTAAATGATACACTCAGGGCAACACATATTGTAAATCAACCAAATATAATATTTCCAACATCACACATTATATTAGGAAGGGCAATAGAATCTACCCCACCATCTAATTTTACTACGAATGGCAATACATATAGTCCAACTGAAAGTCCATTATATGTTTCTCCAAGTAACAGTGTACCTGGTGGTAGTGATACTCCTGACGTTGGTTTTATTCCACCTGCTTTAAAGATTAATTCAACTGATAATACTGAAGGTGTTATGAGGAAGCATATAAGATTAGTTGATATTAATTCAATTGATGGTAGTAATATTGCTAGCGATTTTGCTGAGATAAATTTTGATAGTACGAATAATACAATGAGCATAAAGTCGAGCATCGGTAAAATAGATTTGAAATCAAACTTCTTTAATATAAAATTAGGCGACGGATGGGATGCAAATACGATATCCTTTGGAAATAATAGTATAATGTCAATGAATAGCACTATTACAGCATCTGAAAATGTTGAAATTAATAGTAGTTCTAGCTTAAAGTTAAATTACGGGTCACCTTCAATTAACAGTGTGCTTAAGTCAGATGTTAATGGTAACGCAGCATGGGATTCTATATCACACGGTGATTTATCATCAGTTGGAGGAAGCTTACCAATTGGTTCTATAATTAAAATTCCAATCAATATATTTAATAACAATTTTGATACTCAGTATACTGATGATGCTGTTTCAGTAACTAATGGGTTAGTTGATTCAACATTAGGTAGGGGTAACGGTGATTATGCAGGTTGGTACGCTTGTAATGGTAAAACTTGGGAAGGTTATGGTAGATTTAGAACTGTGTCAGTAACCGGCTTTTTTGATTTAACTTATTCTTGGACATCGACAAATCTGTCACCGTACGTATTTAATAATATACCAGATCTTTGTGACAAATTTAAATTAGATGGATCAGTATTATACGGTAATGATAAAACTAAAATTTTAGCATCAGGTGGTATTAGTATGGTATCATCTAGTGATTTAGTATCTACAATGTCTGTTATAGATGCAAATGCTGGTCCTGTTAGTAAATATATAAATACTACAGGATCTGGAGTAGATCATACTCAAATATCAGTAAATAAAGGTTTTGTGCATATAGTGTATCTTGATAACCCTGATTTGTTTCAATTTTATAGTTAATTGTAGTTTGCAAGATTTAATTGAAATATATAAACAAATAATAAAGTACAAATATGAGTTTATTAAACTTAAAAGAGATTCTCGTAAGTGATTCAGTTGCTGAAAAATTAGCTAAAATTAATTATAATTTTGATATTTTAGTTTCGTCATCAGGTCCTATTGGAGGTACCGGTGATGCCGGTATTAATGGTAATGATGGTACTGCTGGAATTGAAGGTCATATTGGTAATGATGGACCTATTGGTGATACTGGAGGTGGAGGTACTGCTGGTGAAAGCGAGTGGCATGCTACATTATTTGAATCAAATGGTAATGCAACATACTCATTAAGTCCAAAATTTAATCAAACTGCAGATACGACAAGTAGCATATCTATAGGTCATCCAGATATTAATGCAGTATCATATGGAGCAGTATCCAATAAATCTCAATTAACAATATATAATAATACTTCGTATGACTCGGATATTCGATTAACATCGCAAGGATCTGCTGATTTCTTTGATATTAATTTTAATAATGCTGGATTAACATTAGGTTTTAATACTACGGCATCTAATAAAATATTAAATATAAATTCAGATGATTTACTATTTTCAGATTTAAATAATAACCCAATAATTAGTGCTGATACTGATAATATAACATTTAGTAAAGACATATTATTTCAGGGTTCTGATGTTATAATATCAGGAGGGTTAAAGCTAGGATTTAATAGTCCAGGAGTTGATAAGATTGCATGTTCTAGTGATGCTAATGGAACAATTGTTTGGAAATCTTTAAGTGAAATTACAAGTGCAATACCAACAGGTATGATAGTTCCAATTTTATCTAATATTTTAACTAATTCTAGCAACTTTGTACAAACTCATGCATTTACAATACAAAGTAGTTTACCATCAGAAATGTGGACAGGTAGAGGCGTTGGAGATTACGCTGGATGGTATATATGTAACGGTAAAACTTGGAGCAATGGAGTTGAATCATTTGACACTCCAGATTTAAATTCGTTTGAGTATGATATTAATGTTCTTGATAACTATCCAGCTAATAGTGATGCTAGTACAAATGATGGTCAATTTGATGTTAATATATCAGATGTAGGTGTTAATATTGTAAGTAATTCAGCTATTGTAAGTACGTCATCAGTAAACAATTCAAATTATGATTTTACTATGGATGTTAATTCCCATAGTACGTCATTTGATATTGGTAATACTACACAATCTTTACATGATACTATAAAATTAGTTAGAGTCCCTCATATAATTTACTTAGGAGAAACTGATTTAACATGGGGTGATAGCGGAATTGTTCGTATTAAATTAATTTATAATGATAATACACAGTATGGTGCTCAAGGAGGAAGTTATGTACAAACATATATACATAGAGGATCTATAAGATATGAAAGTACTTTTGGTGTAACAACTAAATTTGGTAACGTTAACTCAGATGAATTCCTAACGGATGAAGATGGAAATATAATGTCGGCTGCTGAATATAATGAATTCTTAGAATATGTTCGCGATAAAGGGGTTATAGATTCATATAGATACAGATTCTTTAGTAACCATACTGCACAATCAGTATGGTCACAGGCCGGAATGACAGGGATGCTAAGAGAAGCAAATAGCAATGGGCAAGGAGCTTACTCGTTAAACACTAGTACTGGATTCATATACTAATAATAAAATTAAAGAATAATTAAATGGCACAATCATCAAAATATTTAAGATTAGACGAAGATGTCTTAATGGAATTCATATATCATGATCAGTCAAGCGAGGGTTTATTGAACGCTGAGATTGAAAATGACGATAACGGAAGTCAACTTAAATTTTTAAATTCAGTATCTGGAGATTCATCATCTAATAGATTTCTAGTACATGAGCTTGGAGCAGATGTAGTAAACTTTAATGTTACTGTCGTTTCAGGTATAATGTATATCAATGGTTTTAGCTCTAGAGAATTACAACTAAGAAACGGTAAAACTTATAAATTTAATTTATCTGATTCTTCTATAGATAATCCATCAGGTTTCTCACTACCAGGTCCTATAGTATATAATGCAGTAACTGAGGTTCGTACATATAATCCATTAGCTAATGGAACATTTAGTTATGGATATACTGATGCATCATCTAATATATTAAAGGGTGGTACTATTCAAATAGCAAATAAAGCAAATTCACTGTATTCAGTACCTCAACAAGAAACTGGTAATAGTATAAGAACTGGAGTTAATCAAGGAGGTAGATATCTTGCAGTTCCTAGTTTATTAGATAACAAATTTGCATTAGTCGATAATTCACTTGAATATCTTGATAGTTCTGAATGGCTTGGTGATAGTTCATCAACATTCGATAATATTATACCAACCGGAGATGTAACTGATGTAGTGTATGATACTATAAGACTTCACTTAAGATCAGGTTATAATTTTAACGCAAGAGGTTTTGAAGGATTTTTATTCCAAGTTAAGAGTAGCAGAGTAAATGGAGGAGAAAATGCATTTACTTCAATAGCATATTTAAACGAATCAAACTTTGAGAATCAGAATCCAAACCCATTTACTATGGGAGATTCAATGTTCTCTAAATATATTGAAATAAAAGTTCCATCACTAGTTCACATGTTTGATTCTTCTATTAATTTAGATTTTCAAAATGAATTCTTTGATACTGTTAGTAGTGGAAATGAACTTGAATCTTCTTCAAATTACAATGTAAGTTTTAAATTAATTGGAAGTATAACTTCTGAAAATATTGACGACGGAACTGGTACAAGTACTCAATATAGTCAACGTTATATTAATACAGTAGAAGAAACGAATACAGTAGTTTCAAGCGAAGACGAATATACTGATATATCAGTTAATGTATCTGAACCTACAAATTATGATTACTTTGAAATATTTGGTACTAAAAACGGATCACAGTCTAATTTTGAAAGTTATGTAAATGGAAGAATTCAAACTTCGTCTGATGATATCTCAGTATTTTATGAAATTGAAATAAGCGAGCAAGTTGGTTTAAATTACATTAATACATATAAGACAACTTTTGTACATACAAATAACTTCGACCAAGCTATTTTATTTAGACCAGTAATTTTAAATTCTGCAATATCTAATAACTTTTTAGTTAGAGTTACTATGAGGATTTATAATGAAACTGACAATACTCAAATAGTAAAGATTGGTTCAGTAATTCACAATAGACCTAAGAAATATGGTAAGCAATTAGAGAAAATAAATGTTGAAGGTTTAAATAACCCTGTAATTTATAATAAAATACAAAATACTGCAGTAAATAGCGATTTAAGTAATTTTGTTAATTCGGTTAGACCTGATATTAGTGAAACTAAATATGTTATAGTAGCCGTTGATAATTATAATGTGGTTGCAGCAAGTAACGAGCTAGTAGGTAAATCAGCAGAAGGAGTTTCCTTAGGAGATGCAAAATTTAAAGAACTTGGAGAATGTGTTGTAAATATTAATACAGCATCAAGTTCTCTTATTAGATTTACATTAGCAAATTTAGTTGATGGAGATTTAAGAGCTATCGATTTAACCGGTGCAGAAGATATTAAACTAGTTGTAAGCAACGGAATGAAAGACTACAGTAAATCACATAACCCTTCATTTATTGGAATTGATAATTCAAATGGTGAAGTAATGTTTAAGATCGATAAGTGGTTCGCTAATAAATTTAACGGTATTGGTTCAGAAGGAACATTCTATATTACATTAAACCACGGTAACGATAATTCAAGTACACTATATAACGGTAAAATTAAAGTAGTATAATGATATTAAATAGTAGAAATAATCTATTCAACTTTAAGTTTAACAGAAACTTTATACCTAAAGAAGTGGCTGATAAGTATAAGCCATACTTAAATAAAATGCCTGGCAATTTAATTACGGAACCTATTGATTTTGTAAATTATAGTATTCAAGGTATAAGTATGCCAGGTTTATCGTTTGATCCAATAGAACAGTCTCCAAATGATGGTACAATTACATATCATAGAGGTTCAGTTCCTATTCAGAATACAATAGCTGAAAGACAAATAACTGTAGAATTACAATTACTTGATGGTTATATTAACTACTGGATATTACAAGACACTTTATTATATTACTATTCTAAAGAAAATAAGAATCCATACATTGATGATTTAAAATTACAAATAATGGATGCAGAAGGTAATCACGTAATTGGTGCAGCTTTCGAAAAACCGATTTTTAATGAGATTTCAGAACTTGAATTAAATATGAGTTCTAATATTGCAGAATTTGCAACGTTTACGTTAAACTTCTATTATAACCGGTTTAGCATTAAGCTAGAAATAGACTAAGATATATACATTATGAAAACATTTGAACAATATTTAAAAGAAGGAGAGTTAACTGAATCTGAATTAACTCTACTAACTGAATCACTACAAACTGAGTGGAATTCAGAAATCGAAGAAAAGGTAGATAAGGCATTAGAAGAATTTGCTAATCAATATATGAATGAGGATGGAACTTATAATATAGAAGATTTTGATACTGCAATAACTAATGAAGGTTTCTTTGGTTCTATATTTGGTGGACTTGCTGGATTTGCTTTAGGTAAAACAGTAGGTAAAATGATTGCTAAAGTTCTTGGAATTGAACCTAAGGGAGTTATGTATGATATGCTTACGTCAAGATTAGTTGGTGCTGCTTTAGGTGTTGCATTAGGTAAAAAATTATAAAATAAGTTATGAAATTAACAGAACAAAGGTTAAGAGAAATCATTCAAGAAGAATTAACTTCTCTAAGTGAATCAGTAAATGTAAATGAGGCTAGTATCGAATTAGATATAGATGATCCTACATCTAAAGATCTATTGAAGCTATTAAAGAAGCATAAAGTTACAATGAAAGATGAGGGTAAAGAGGGCCGCGATGGTTGGCCATTAGTTACACTTACCGGTAATAAAAAGGATATAATAAGCGTACTTACTGACGATGATGGTTGGGGAGACGAAGGAGAGGATTACATTCAATCAATCGTAGATTAATAATTTAAATAAACTTTTATGAATTTTGTCGCAATCGACTTTTCATTAAATTCACCAGGAATCTGTATATATAACGACGAATCTAAAAGATTCCATTTTATAAGTTATATTAAAGATAAACACGGTACCAAGAAAGAACAAAAATTACAAGAAGAAATCGGAATGCTTAAAGACGTAACATTAGTCAAGCAGCCCGATTTTTCTGTGTCTTCTGAATATTCTAGTAAAGAACTTCTTAAGATTAGACGATACGATATCATGTCTAGCCAGATTATTAGTCTCATCTTAAATGAATGTACTGATGGTTCTGGCTTTGTTGTTGCTTTTGAAGGCTCGTCTTATGGTTCTAAGATGGGAACTAATAACCTTATTGATATGGCAGCGGCAGCAGCAATCTTAAAGATGAAGATGCTCTCAATTCTTAAACCAATCGATATATTAACTGTAGCTCCAACTACCATAAAGAAGTTTGCCGGAAAGGGTAACTGGAATAAGAGGAAAGTTTGGGATTCATTTGAACAGAACATGAATAACAGTGAGAGCATTGAGACCTCAGACTTCTTTAAGTTTTGTAAAGGCTTAGTCGACCCAGAAAGTAATAAAGTCCCAACTCCATTTGATGATCTTGTAGATGCTTTCTTTTTATGTGATTTAATTTCTAAAGATTATCTTGAAACACCTTAAATATAGTCAACCTTGAACTCTATCTTACCCTCACCTTCAAGACTTAAAGGTTATATAAGCTCTGGACGTTTTTGTTTCACATTTAAGGAAAAAGATTTAAAAAAGATTTATAATAAACAAAAAAGATAGTCTCTATATAATATACTAAGCTAACAACATAATTTAAAAAGATTAAAATGATATACGACTTTATAGAAATAGGAACTTCAGATTTTGATACGCTTACACAAACATCAGATGAAAATAAAATCGGTTTATGTATTGAACCTATTCAGTTTTATTTAGATAATCTACCAAATAAAAAGAATATTAAAAAAATATGCATTGGAATATCCAACTGTAATAAAAATGAAAAGATATTTTATGTAAGACCGGAGAATATAGAAAAATACAGTTTACCTTATTGGTTGCGTGGTTGTAATTCGATCGCTAGACCACATTACCAACATATGAATTTATTAAATGGAGATATGCTTCATATATTAGAATCTCAGGATGTAGAAATAATATCCACGAAGGATATGATATCGAGATATCATATAGAAGGGGTTAAATACCTTAAAGTAGATACTGAAGGACATGACTATATAATATTATTGGATTATTTAGAACAATGCAAAAAAAATAATAAGTTGTTTCCAAATAAAATTACGTTTGAAACAAACGATTTAACATCCCCTGAAAACACAGAAAGAGTTATCTCTGGATATATTAAAGAGGGATATTCTATATTAGAACAAACAGACAACACTACTTTAATTAAAGATATATAATAAGTATTCAGAGTATGAAACATTTTTAAAACTCTCTATATAATAACCAAGTTAACGACTAACTAATTTAAACAAACTAAACAATTAAACAATTTAAAGCCATGGCAGATTTTGACATTTTTAACTTGAATATCGCAGACGTTGATACTCATGAAACAAAAAGTAAATCCACATCAAACGAGATTTACAAACCTTCAGCAGATGAAGGAAAAGACGGAGTTTATAAAGCACTTGTTCGCTTTGTACCAAACCCCTCAAATCCAAGAAACTCTCTTATTAAGAAGTACGTACATTGGTTAACTACACCAGATGGAAGCGGTAAAATCGTAGATTCTCCATCAACTATCGGTGATAAGTGCCCAATTGCAGAAGCATTTTTCAAACTACGTAAGTCTGATTCAGCAGTTGACAGAAAGATGAGTGATAAATTAAAGCGTAGAGAACAATACTACTCTTTAGTTAAGATTATTAAAGACCCTCAAAACCCTGAGTCTGAAGGTACTTATAAGATTTTCCGATTTGGTTATAAGATCAAAGAGAAAATCGAGGAAGAAACTAAACCAGCTTTTGGTGAACCAACTCAAATCTTTGATTTATTCAATGGTAAGAACTTTGAGTTAATCATTACAAGACAGGGTGATTTCAACAACTATGATAAGTCTAAGTTTTCAGCTTCTACATCAGCAATTACAATGGACGGTGCTCCAGCTGAACGAAATGAAGAAACAATGACATCTATTAAAGCAGAGCTTGAAGCTGCTCCATCACTTGAACCATATGAGTACAAGCCATGGAATTCAGAAACTCTTGACTTTGTAAACTCTGTGTTAAGACAATACTTAAGTCCAGGTACTCACATTGATACTGTTGTAAATACTGCACCAACTAAAAGAGTTGAAGCTGTTAAAACTACGGCAGAAGCAGTTGCACCTGAAACTAACGCTACAAAAGTAGAGAGTGGTGATGACCTAGATTCATTCTTAGACGATTTAAACATATAAGCTAATTTAACAGTCGTTAACTTATTAGCTTAAAGAATTAAGGACGCTGGGAAACTAGCGTCCTTTTTACCTTTAAAACCAAATGGAACAAATAAAAAATATATCTGAAGAACTTAAAACCAAAGTTAGATCTATGGTTAAGAGTGTCGTTGTTAAGGAACATACTGATCCAAATAAACGAATGGTAAAAGAAATGCCTGGTAGATTGACTATTGCATGTCCGTATTGCGGAGATTCTCATGATGATACTCACAAGAAAAGAGGCAACCTATATTGGACAACTCTACAGTATCATTGTTTTAATTGTAGCATACATACTGATGTTTATGGTTTACTAAAAGATCATGGAATAGCATTCAAAGATAAGATGGATTCTATAAATGTTATTGATTATATAAAGAGCCATAAATTAAAGGTAAATGAAGTAAAAACAATGCAATATGGTATCTTTCAAAAGATATTAGAACTTGCACCAACTCGAACAGAATTAAAGAAGCATATGAAGTTTGTTGAAATAAAACCTGGCGATTATCCATGGTTTTATCTAAAGGATAGACTTCTTCAAAGTAAAACTGATAGATTTCTATATTCACCAAGTGATAAGAGATTGGCAGTATTGAACTTAGGACCAGATGATAAGGTCATAGGGTATCAAACAAGATCACTGGTTAAACGAAAGAACTCTAGATATTTAACTTATGATATTGAGAAGATATATGAAGAGATGGATCGAGAATTAACCGCAGGACCTGAAGAACTTGCTAGTATGAAGAAACTATCTACTCTTTTCGGTATAATGATGGTAAACTTCCAAGAAGATGTAACAATATTTGAAGGACCTATCGATGCTATGTTTATGCAAAATACATTAGGCCTTGCTTCAGTTGGGAGATCCACTGAAGAACTTGATGAAATACCAACTGTACGATATATGTTTGATAATGACGATCCTGGAAAAAAGAAGATGATGGAGAAACTTAAAAGAGGTAAAAGAGTGTTTATGTGGTCTAAATTTATCAAAGAAAATAATCTAAATATATATAAAAAGAAAATAAAAGACCTCAATGATTTAGTAATGGTGTCTTGGGAAAGTAAATCTAATTGTTTATCTAAAGTGAATAATTATTTTACAGATTCAAGACTTGATTCATATTACTTATGATAGAGGATATAATTGAAATGATTGATTTAGAATTTGAAGAGTTTGACAACGAACGACGTAACGAAAAGAACTTAAAAGCCTTTATTGGATTTAAAGCATCTACGCCTAATCATAAGTCTGTAGATATCCCAATAAAACCTAAGTTTGTAAAGAAACTTACAGTCGGTAAGTATATCAAACCAAATAGAAACAATAACGAACTTTTTTAAATGACTAAAAAGACAGATAAGGTTCTTCAACTTGATGAGTATTTAAGTACTAAGCGAATTGAATGGACTGATAAAATTAAAGACCTTACGGTTTCTTTAAAGCATGGTAGTAATCTTGAGGAAGTTAGCGCGTATACATTAAGTTATAGGCAAATACTCATAGAGAATCTAGCTACTATGTCTTCTAAAATTAGAAGTCAAAAAACTACTGTCGATAAGAATTATAAATTAAAGTGGATTGAATATTACAATTATGATTATAAGTTAAGTGATAAACAAAGAGAAAAGTTTATAGAGGCTGACTTATCCGATGACAAGCATATATATGATTTATTAGTTTCACAAAAATACTTCATAGAAGGCTCCATCAAAACCTTAGATAATATGGGCTTTGCAATTAAGAATCGTCTAGATATATCTAAGTTATAAATATAAATACTAAGATTGGTTTTAACACTAACAGATGATAATCAGTTTCTCAGAATAGATGATGTAACTGAACTAGAACTAGAACAATTAAATATTTCACTCACTAAACGAATTGAGAGTTGGAGATTTAATCCTCTAGTTAAGAGGGGTGTATGGGATGGTTATGTCTCATATATCAAAGATGACAAATGGATTCCAGCCGGACTTTGGCGATACGTAATGGGAGTTTGTAAAGATTATAAGTACGAACTTCAAATTAATGGAATTAGACGCCTTGTTGATGCTAATATCAAGCAAGACGAATTCACAGAATGGGCTCTTGAGTTTTTTAAGGATAGCGAAATAACTCCAAGAGATTACCAAATTGAAACTGCATTTAATATATTAAAATTTAGAAGGAGTCTTTCTGAACTTGCTACTTCAGCAGGTAAGACACTTATAAGTTTTTTAACAGTTGCTCGATTATTAGAGACTAAAACTGTAGATAAGATATTATTTATAGTTCCTAACGTTTCTTTAGTAATACAAGCAACTGAAGATTTCCAAGAGTATAATTACATGAACAGAATTGACCTAAGAATTCAACAAATATTCTCAGGTAAAAAGATCAAAGAGAACAAGAATATAATAATAGGTACTTACCAATCTTTGGTTAAAAAACCTACTGAATATTTTGATCAATTTGGAGCCGTTATCGTAGATGAGACTCACAAAGCAAAGAGTGTCTCAATCAAAACAATTTTAGGTAAATGTAGAAACGCAAACTATAAGTTCGGTCTCTCTGGTACTCTACCAAAGGATGGAACTTTAGATAAGTTAACATTGATGAGTCAGACTGGACCAGTTATTGCTGAAGTTAAGGCTGCATTCCTTCAAAAAGAGGGTTATATTGCAAAATGTAATGTTAAGGTAATTGAAATGAGCTATGCTACTGATGTTCAGCGAAACGCATTCTTTGAATTATCACGAAGTAGACACGATAGTAAAGACGTATTCTCACTTGAACAAAACTTTGTTATTCAGAATCCATCCAGATTAGATTTTATATGTAATGTTATTGGTAAAATACCAAAGAATAGCCTTGTTTTGTTTCATAGAATCGAACATGGTAAAAAGATATATGAAAAACTTAGACAGGAAAGTAATAAACGAGTTTTCTATGTTGATGGTGGAACAGATAAGGATATACGAGAAGAATATAAGAAGAAAATGGAGAGTGGAGAGGAAGTAGTAATTGTTGCTAGTTTTGGAACATTTAGTACTGGTATCTCAATTAAAAAGATTCACAACATATTCTTTACTGAGTCATTTAAATCTGAGGTAATTATTAGACAATCAATAGGTCGTGGTTTAAGACAACATGAATCAAAGGATGCTGTTTTAATTGTTGATTTTGTAGATGATATTAGAACTGTAGAATGGGATAACTATTTATTTAAGCACGGTAAAGTAAGACAGGGTATATACAACCAAGAGAAATTCAAGTTTACTATAAAGAAGGTAAGCTTTGAGTGATACAAATTGAGATATATAAATAAATAAAAATAATTTTGAAACAATGGAACGTATTGATAACTTTAAATCATTCTCAAAAGACGCAGCATCTAAAGCTGATTTGAAAGTAAGTGAGGAGAATGAAGTGAAACGTAACGAAATCACAGATAATATAAAGGCTGTTTTAGTAGAAATGGAGATTACATCTTTATCAGATTTAACTGAAGAGCAGAAAACAGATTTTGTAAACACACTATTTAGTGTAAAACCTACTGAAGAAACAAAATAATGTCTAAGAAAATCAACAACTTTGAAGAGTTTGTAAATGAGAGTGCATTTAATATATTTAAAAATAGCTTCAAGGAGTTTTTTGATATATTAGGAGGTTCATATAAAGACATGTTTGCTACTATTGGAGTTGCAGATATGAAATCTGCATTTAAGGATGTAAGTAAGAGTTTAAAAACAGCAAAGGTAAAGGATATCGAACCGTCTAAGGTTTTAGAGATTAGACATAGTTTAGGTTATGATATCGATGATGACGATATTCAATATGATTTATCAGCTCAAAAGAAGTTAGTACACTGGATGGATAGAAATTCAACAAAGGAAGAATGTGTTGGTATACTATCATATTTTAGTATGTTAAGATCTATTGATGATGGTTGGTATGAAATTGTTAACAGACTACCTAGTGTAATAAATAACAAGTAAAATGGCAATAAACGAATCGATAGAACAGCGAAGGGCAGATAGGATTAAAAATGCCGAAATAGCAAAAGCTAATATTGTAGTTAATGCAGTTAAGGAGTCAATTATAAATAAATTACTTCCTAGCATTAAATTAACTAAGGTTCAGTTTGAGCAAATGGATGACCCTCAGCAGTTGTTTTTAATACAAAAACACTTAGGTACTGAACAATCAGATCTTTATGAAGCAGAAATAATAAGTGAAAACGGACTTGCTGCCGTTGTTTCACAGGGTACTTTTACTAGAACATTTTTGAACATAAATGAAGCTACTATTATATTTGATTCTATTACTGAAAAATTAAGTAAGAAGTTACCAGGTATTTACAATAGTACTACAGACTTATTTATTTTATTAGAACTGTATAGATCATTAATGAAACATATAACGCAATCTGTTGTTGCTGATCACGTACTTTCAACTATTTCAATACCTTCAACTGCTATTAATTTAAAGGTTGGTAATATTGATGATTACGAATTAAGTATCAGTATTGCAGAGATTAAATTGTTGTTAGATTACAATGCAAGTTCAATTATTGGAACTTCTACAACTTCTACAACTATATTAACTGAAAGTATCGCACTTGCACTTCTAGGTATTAATGAAGACGTAATTGCTGCTTCGTTAATAACCAATTTTGATAATCAACCAACATATGATACTATCAGTGCAAATGTTATAAATACAAACAATTGGAGCGTTGATAGCAGATGGGTTAAGAATAATTCAGGTTTTGTAGTAAACACTGACGCTGCTTCTGATGTTCGATTATATGTTGATGATAATTCATTGTTAGATGTATCTTCAAACTACTTAGTAGAAATGAAAGTTTCAAACTATGTTGAGGGTTCTCTTATGATTTTCTTTGGAGGTGATGTCGCATATAATTCAGTTGCATCAAACGGAAACTTATCATTCGATATAGCTCCAGGAACTTCGACACACTCTTCTCTTGTTTTGAAGAGCTCAGATTTAAAAGCAACTATCGATAATATATCAATACGAAAAATTATAATTTAATTCTTTTATGAAATTTATAGGAGACGATATAAACGAAATAACAGGTTCAAGCACCGTTAACTTAACAGGAGATGTAACTTCTTCAGGTAATGCTACAACATTATCTGCAGCTCAAACTAATATAACGTCTATATTTGCAACTGACTTAATAATCGGTGAGGATTCTGAAACATGTATAGATTTTGGTACACCTGATGAGATAGACTTCAAAATAAATAATGTTACTGAGATAAGTTTATCAGCAACATCAATATATCCTACTACAAATAATGGTATATCATTAGGATCTACCACAAACATGTGGTCAAATTTATTTTTAGCGTATGGGGCTACTTTAGATTTTTCTAACGGAGATGTATTATTGACACATGCACCGAATACATTAGTTGTAGGTTCTTCAGGGAATGGTAGTGATTTTATTTGGTTTGGAGATACTTCAACTCACTATCTCATGTGGGATGCGAGTTCTAATAATTTACAAGGATATTTAGGAGCAACTATAACTGCAACGACGTTAGCTACTCCAAGGGCAATTAACGGAGTAGACTTCGATGGTAGTACACCTATAACTGTTACGTCTGCAGGATCCACTCTATCAGATACTGTACCGGTTTCTAAAGGTGGTACTGGAAATACTACACTAGCATCCGATTCTATTCTCACAGGTAGCGGAACATCTGCACTTACAGCAGAACCTAATTTATCATTCTCATCAAATACTCTATATTTAGGGGCCGATGATGGTAATAGTATGACTATAAAACGTAAAGATCACGGAGACGGCGGTGCAGGTAGCTTTAGTGTTAAAGGGTCTAACGGTGGAGGTACTAATTCAAATGGAGGTGCTTTGAAGTTTTATGGAGGACAGAGTACTGGAACAGGAAATGGTGGAGATATAGAATTTTGGACAGCCGCAGCTGGTGGTACGTCAGGTAGTAGTCTTAATGGATTTGGTTTTTTATCTAGGTTTAGAATAGATGCAGACGGAGATACTACTATAAGTGGAAACTTAAATATTTTGGGTACTATTTTTACAACAGGAGATGCAACTGTATTTGGTAATGACATTATATTTGAAGGTACTACTGAAGATGGATCTCAAGCAACCTTGTCTGGCGGAAATCCTACATCTGATATAACAATTACTCTACCTGATTCAACAGGAACATTAGCACTTCAGAACGAAGATACTACAGGTAATGCAGATACTGCAACATACGCAACATCTGCAGGTTCAGCTACACTTGCTGGCGGTGTCTTATCTGTAGGAAACTTGTCAGGGGACGTAACTTCTGTTAATAGAGTTACAACAATAGCTGATGATTCCGTGACGGAAGACAAATTAGCAAATACATTATTAGCTGAAATAGATGCAAACACTGCTAAAGTAGATCTTACAGTAGACGGAGCAGGAACTGTGCATGCTAATAACTATACAGACACGATATACACACATCCTAATCATTCAGGTGATGTAACATCTACTGCAGATGGCGTTACCGTGATTTCAGCAGCATCAGTACATCATAGCATGCTTAATGACGATATTATAACAGGCCAAGGTGCTCACTTAGTTCCCCAGCAAGATGACGAATTCCTGATATATGACAGAAGCGCGGGAACAGTTAATAAAATTGCATTCACAGATTTTGAAGATGAGATATTTGGAAATGTTTCCGGGGATGCCACTGTAGCTGCTGGAGGCGCTCTTACTATTGCAGATGATTCTATCACTGAAGATAAATTAGGAAACACTATACTTGCTGAGATAGATGCTAACACATTAAAGACTACTTCAACTGGTAGCATAACAGCAGCAACGTCTATATTTAATGCAGCGTTATCAGTAGGTTATAATGCAACTAGTGCTATTGATTTCTCTACAGCCAATAAAATAAAACTAGTAGCTGGCGGTAATACAATGCTGACTATAAGGAATGATTCTGTAGTTCCTGGTTCAACCAATCCAACATTAGGAAGTACATCAGCTCCATGGCCGAGTTTAGTTTTAGACGATGGTGGTGTTATTAACTTCAATTCAGGCGACATAACATTAACACATACAGCTAACACACTAACATTAGCCGGAGGTACTTTAGTTTCAACTCTAACTGGAGACGTTACTGGTAATGCAGATACGGCAACTGCTCTAACTTCAGGAGCTAAAACTATAGACGGTCTCTTAACTTTAGAAGGTAATTTAAGAGTTGGAGGAGCCAATAGTACAGGTAACAATTGGGTTTCAATAGACTGCCAGAACGGTACAGATTCGACAGGTGGAGGTATTTCTTTTTATGAAACAGGTGCTTACGATGTAGATACTCCGCAATATGGCGCTAAAATAGTATATAACGAAGTCACGGATACGCTTAGTATAGGTACAATACAGAATAACGTTTACTTAAAGCAACTATCCTTTATTAGGAATTTGAGTAGAACATATGTTGCAGGTGATTTGTTCGTATCTGATGTTTCGCCTCTAATATATGTAACTGATACGAGTACTGTAGTAACAAGTGGAGATACCTTAGGTACAGTTGCTTTTAAAAACGAAGATGATGATAGCACAACAGCTAGACTAAAAGTTATTGCAACAGAAGATCATGCATCTGGAACTAATGGTGGTAGTAAATGGGAATTCATGGTTACTCCTGACGGAACAAGTACAGAAGTTGCGGCTTTAACAATAGGACAAGATAAATCACTAACAGTAGAAGGTACTATAGAATTAGGAGATGCTAGCGATACTACTATTGCTAGATCTGGTGCGGGTACCGTAACAATAGCAGGTAATGAAGTACAATTACAAGGAACAAACACTGGACAATATATAGAATACCCAATAAGAGATCTTGGTACGTATTTATTCTACTTATATCATGACGATTATTGGTATAGTGCCGGTACTTCTACCATGGCTATATTAGGAACCAGTACTGCTCCTGGAGCTATATCTAGTACTAACAGTAAATACCAAAGTAGATTAGGAGTATATACCGCAATGGAAGCATGTACATTGAAGAAACTCACATTTACATTCTACTGGTATTCCTCTACAGTTAGTACTGCAGATATTGATTTTGGTTTTTCAAAGTTCAATCCTATAACAGATGGTACAGCAGCTTCTATACCTATGAATGCTATAACAGCGACAGATCATAACGGAACCTACACTGAGAATAAACCATACCAAGTAACGTTTACATTCTCAGGTAACAATGGAACGTTAGCTGCCGGCGATGCGTTTGCATTCCACATGAGGACGACTGGCGGTGTTTCATCTCAAAGGATAACAGTATATGGCGGTGCAGTATTATCTATAGAATTAAATTAAATAATTAAATAAACAGAATGGCATTAGACGGTAAAAAATCAGAAGCAGTACATAATAGGACGGGTGGTGAAAAAGCTAAACTTAAAGCTAACTTCGATGAGGGGCATATAAACACGTTTGCTGATTTAGCCGATGAAGGTGTTAATCCTGAGTTCGGTGCTTTATTGTATCAAATACAGCAAATGCAAGAAGATATAGACGAACTTAGAAGATATTTAACAGCTGAAGTTGGTGATGGAGCCGCAGGTTCTGATGGAGCTAGAGGAGCCGCAGGTTCTGATGGAGCGAGAGGAGCAGCTGGTTCTAATGGAAATAATGGAGCTGCTGGTTCTAATGGAAATGATGGAGCCGCTGGTTCTAATGGAAATGATGGTTCTGATGGAGCTAGAGGTGCTGCAGGTTCTGATGGAGCGAGAGGATCGGCTGGTTCTGATGGAGCTAGAGGTGCAGCTGGAGCTGCAGGTTCTGATGGAACAACACCAACAATGACAAGTTTAAATGGTAAAAGTCTACCAACAAGAGCACCTGCAAGAGGATCTGGTGCTCTTTGGAACAATAGAGGTAACGTATCAATAGCATAAGCAACGTTCAACTTTAATACAGATATATAGAATAGATGGAAACAATAAACAAGAAAGTGTCAGGGACTACTGTAGTTAAACTTCAGAGTGCTTCTATAAATATCGGTGAAAATCCAGCGATGACAATCTGTAATATAAATACAGCGGATTGTAATCTTAATTTGTATTATTCTAAGGAAAATTATGATGTTACATACACTGCAGCTAATGCCGCAGTAACAATTACAGATTTTACCGAACTCAATCCCGGCGATACGGTTAATTTAATTGCTACAGATGGTACGAATTACGACTTTGTAAATGGCTCTCAAAGTTCCGTTAATGGTACTTGGGAATCTACAACTTCAAATGATGCAACCGCAACAAATTTAATGAATGTTATTAATACTGCATCAGGTCCATCAGGAACTAGATTTACTGCTATAACACAAGGTGCTGTTGTTACAATTACCCAAGCAATTCAAGGTATTAATGGTAATACAACAGCCTCTATCACAGATAGTAATACAGCAGGTATGGTTTTAACCAGTTCATTTACAGGAGGAGCAGACAATGGAAACGTTACAACTGATATTTATTACATACTAAAAAGCTTTACAATACCAAGCAATAAAACATTATCGCTTGATAAGGCTGATTTTGCATTCAATAACTTAGGTTTTGATATGTATGCTCAGTTAGATGCAGCAATAGATGATGTGGATATAATCATAAATTATTAAAATGAAAAGAATATTAAAATCATTTAATGAATTCATAACAGAAGACTATACTCAGTTTTCTGATTTTGAGGTTTTAAACGAAGGTGGAGCGTATGGTCATCTATCTCATCCATTCGAAGATATTAATCTTACGATGCAGGATCTAAGAGACATGATAGACACTACAGTTGATGGTGCGTTTGGTCCTGAAAACTTTGTATGGGAAAAGACTGACGGTCAACAAATTTCTATTTCATGGAAAGATGGCAGATTAATTGCAGCAAGAAATAAGAAACATATCAAAAATGCTGGTGAAAATGCATTAACGATTAAAGGTATTGCAGAATTATTTCAAGGAAGAGGAGATATTGAAATTGCATATAATGCAGCAATGACAGATCTAACAAGTTCTATTGGAAGTTTATCAGAAGCTGACAAGTTAGAATTCTTTGAAAATGGAAAGAAGATGATGTCACTTGAAGTTATGACACCAATTACTCAAAACACAGTACCTTATGGTCAAAGCATGCTAGTTTTTCATGGTGTTGTAGAATATGATGTTGATGGTAAAGTAATTGACGAAGATAAATCTGCAGCTGTTAAATTAGGTAATATTATTAAGGCAGCAAACACAGCAGCTCAAAATACATTTTTTGTTAGAGGTCCTCAAGAACTTGAGATTAAAGCATTTCCAAACACAGCAAAACGTAAAGGATATTATAACAAACTTCTACAAAACATAATGAAAGACACTAGTACTTCTTTAAATAGTACTGTCGGAGAATATGCAATTGGAATGGGTGTTAGAGTCTTGAAAGATCAAATGGATAATGATAAGATAGAAATCAGCGATGAGTTTTTAGAAGGTTTAGCTACTAGAATTGCTGGAATTAATAAATCATATAAAGCTGCTCAAATTAAAAAAGATCTTGGAGATGCTGGTTTATGGTATTTAGAACTTGAAAAGAAAAAGGCTAAGGTTTTAAAGAGACTTGTATATTCACCATTAGAAAACTTATTCATAGAGATTGGTACTGAAATGATGAAAAACATGAGTGCTTTCTTAAGTGCTAATCCAACAAGTGCAACTGAACATATGCGTAAAGAAATTGATGCAACTATTGCAAAGATTAGAAAGGTTGGTAATGAAGAACAATTAGATAAATTAGAACATGAATTACAGAGAGTTGCAGCAGCTGGTGGAATGGAAAGCATTGTACCAACTGAAGGAATTACATTTGTATTTAAAGGTAAGGTATATAAGTATACTGGAATATTCGCACCGTTACATCAAATAAGAACAATGTTAGGTTTCGGAAACTAATATAAATATATAATAAGCAGTTAAAACAAAAACAAAACAATAATGAAATTAACAGAACAAAAATTAAGAGAAATCATCCAATCGGAGATTAAATCTTTAAACGAAGCTGAAGCAGTTGAATCCACTGTTATTGTAGCAACAAATGATACAATACATGATATACTAGATAAGGCTATACGTAAACGTAAACCCGATGGTAAAATAGCTGATCTAAATCATATAGACGTATCAGGAGTTACTAATATGTCAGGTTTGTTCAGTAAACAAAGTAAAGTACGTGGTCAATTCCATGGTGACATTTCTAAATGGGATGTTTCTAATGTAACTAACATGGCTTACATGTTCAATGATTCTAGATTTGCAGGTGATATAAGTCAATGGGACGTATCTAGTGTTACTAGTATGAGAAGCATGTTTAATGGTGCATATATAACTTGTGATCTTTCTAAATGGGATGTATCTAATGTTACTGGTATGGCTAGTATGTTTGTTGGTGCCACTGTAAAACACTGGGGTTCTATCTCCAAATGGAACACATCATCATTAACAGACATGACACATATGTTCATGGCAGTAAGAGGTAAAGGTAAACTTGATAAATTAGACCTTTCTAAATGGAATGTATCTAATGTTACTGCAATGGTTAGGATGTTTCAGTATACTGACTTCAATACTGAAATTTCTGAATGGGACGTATCTAAAGTAAGAAACTTTGAAAGTATATTTTCTGACTGTGAGTTTGAGGGAGACATTTCCAAATGGAATATTTCACCGAAAGCTGAGATAAAAAGATTCTTTAGTGGTAGAAGAAGTGGTTCGAAACTACCTAATATCCTTAAAGAAATATATAAATATCCTGAGAACTAAATAATAAAACAATTATGAAATTAACAGAACAAAAACTAAGAGAAATAATCCAAGACGAGATTAACTCTTTAAATGAAGGTAAAACAACAGACGGTCTTAAAAAGGATGGAATGGA
>Ga0308009_10000668_pt1 | contig 23375 bp, 20 predicted proteins | sample Neamet127_FD_203134 | JGI IMG/M metagenome (GOLD analysis project Ga0308009, IMG submission 203134) | Marine microbial communities from water near the shore, Antarctic Ocean - #127 | ecosystem: Environmental > Aquatic > Marine > Unclassified | place: Southern Ocean | collected 2014-07-24
TGGTGCCGCGGTTATTGCGTATCAAGTCGGTCAGCCTGCTGAACACACTGTTGAGCAATGCCTGGAGCTGCGTGGGTTCCATGGTCTCGGACATTTTGGTGAAACCGCGCATGTCACAAAACATCACGGTCAACTCCTTGGCTGACGCTTTCATGCTGTAGCTGTCGGGGTCTTTGACCATTTCATCGACGAGCTCAGGCGGCACGTAGGTGCCAAATAAGTGGGCCAATTCGCGTTTGGAACGGCTTTCGACAAAGTAGCCATAACTCATGTTCAAGGCAAAGGCGGTCAGCGCCATCACCAACGCGGTGGCCAAGGGCAACACCAGTCCATACGCCGAGTACAGCCAGAAATTGAGGCCGACCAGAAGGGTGACCATGCCCACACTGGTTGCCACGGCCTTGGGGGCGGACAGCAGGGGCAGCGCAAATGCCAGCGTCAATCCCGACAAAATCAGCACCAGTACGTCATACCCCACCGCGTAATCCGGCTTGACGAACACCTTGCCGTCGAGGAAGCCCGAAATCACGTTGGCATGGGTCTCCACGCCCGGATAGGTTTCCCCGACGGGCGTCACCCTCAAGTCGAGCAAACCCGGCGCGGTGGTGCCAAGCAGAACAATTTTGTCCTTCAGTTGGCCCGGCGCCACCTTTTTAGCCAGCACATCGGAGGCCGAGATATACCTGAAAGAGCCACCGCTGGCACCCCCTGGCCCCCTGAAAGGCACCAAGGTGGCCACCCGGTCGTCTACAGGAATAGCCAGGGTTTTGTTGCCCTGCTTGAGCAGAACGCTCTCCAGGCCCTGGTAATTGCGGGTCAAGAATTTTTCCTGCGGAAACCCGGGCTCGACACTGGGCAGACCGACCAGCATGCGAAACATGGCCAAGGACAGGGATTCGTAATATTGGCCTTTGTATTCAGCCAGCAAAGGGATGGAGCGAACAACGCCGTCCCCCTCAGTGATGGAGTTGAAAAAACCGGCCATCGGCGCCGCTTTGGCAACCGCGTCGATATTGGCGCCGTAGCCATTCCAGCTGGTGACCTTGATAAGCCGGCCCTTCATCGCTTCGCGGTCCATCACCGGAGCAGGCAACAGGCCGTTGACCCGGCCGTCCCGGTCACTGGTGAAGTAATAGCCCAGAACAACCGGTCGCTTGGTGATTGATTTTGCAAAAACCGCGTCGTAGTCCAGACTGTCTTGAATCTGACCCAGCTTGTCGGCAAATGCTGGCTGATCCTTCATCTCGTTTTGCGCCAGCTGCCTGAGCCGCTTCAAACCGGAACTGTCATCGGCCTCCGCAAAAACCACGTCAAAACCCAGCATGGCCGCTTGCTGGCGGTCCAGCAATTCTTCGACCAGTTCAGCCAGCTTGTTGCGCCCCCAGGGCCAGCGACCCACCTCTGCGAGGCTTTTTTCATCAATGTCCACAATGACGATGCGCTCGTCGACCGTCCTGGGCATGGTGGCGCGAAGCCGGGCATCGTAAAGAATGTCGTCAAGCCGCTGCAGTACGTCCAGCCGAAGCACACCACCTGCATGCAGCAATGCAAAAATCAGCGGGATCAATGTGACGGCAATGCGACGCCAGTGCCGAAGAAGAAGTCGCATAGGGACTCTCAGGGTGCGGCGCTTGAAATCGGTTTTCCGGTCAACGCCAAGCAGCCATCTGGATCAATGCTGCACGAACTGCATTTGTGTACCTGCCAGCTCCAGGAGATCGCCATTTTTAAGCGGAACAGGCTCCGTGCCAATGGCCGCACCATTGAGGGTAGGCCGGTTGTCGCCTTCCACATGCGCGACCACAAAACCATGAGGCCTTTTGGTAATGGCGGCAACCGCCACACCGGGTTTGCCAATGGTGGTGACCACCTTGACCAGCGCGACCTCCCGGCCAGCCGCTGCGCCAGACATCACCTTGATGGCCGCATGCCCCGTGCCACCCTCCACAGGAGAAGGCGCAACCACGCTTGCTGCCGGGGCGGCCAGGCCCGCCGAACCCGCCTTGATGATCATCGTTTTTTCGAAGCCGGCGCTTGCGGCTTCGTTCACGTATTTGATCTTGTACTTGCCGATCTCAATGGTGTCACCATTGCTCAACTGCTGCTTTTTGACGGCTTTGCCATTGAGATAGGTGCCGTTGGTGCTGTTCAAATCTTCGACGAATACGTCAGTGCCCGTCATTTGTAGAACCGCATGCTCGCCACTGATGGCCAGGTTGTCGATGACGATGTCGTTGTAAGGTCGCCGACCGAGGGACGTACGGTCCTTGGTCAGTTGCACCTCCTTGATGACGACACCGTCAATAGAGACGATCATTTTCGGCATGGCCGACTCCTGTCATTTTTTAAGTTAGCTCTCAATGGCTATTTCCCCAACATTCTTGATAGTAGTCCGCGTTTAACCGAGGCTTCCTTGGCTTGTGCCAGCAACACTGAAATATTATCCCGCCCACCCCCGTTATTGGCCGCAATCACAAGTTGCCTGGCGATCTGATCGAGGGATTTGGAAGCCAATAGAATAGCCGCAATCTCCTCGTCACCGATCATGTCAGACAGGCCATCTGAGCACATCAGGTAGATATCACCCAACTCCACCCGGTGTTCGTTGACTTCCAGCAACACCGCATCCTCGACCCCCAAAGCCCGTGTGACCAGGTTTTTATTGACCGATGTGAGCGCCTGTTCTGGGGTGATCAGCCCGGCATCAATTTGCTCCTGCAGCAGCGAGTGGTCCTTGGATATCTGCTGGAACTGAGTCCCCCGCAAACGGTAACAGCGCGAGTCACCGATATGGCCCAGCATCAGGCGCATGCCCTGGAACACACCGACAACCAGTGTGGTGCCCATGCCGGAATATTGGGGGTTGGAGTTGGCCGCGTTGAAAATGGAATGGTTGGCATTTTCAACGCAAATTTCCATGGCGCGCCGCACCTCCTTGGCGTTGGCGTTTTTGCCCGCCTGGGACAACCATCGTCCCAGCTCCGACTTGATGAAAGCGGTGGCCATACCGCTGGCTATTTCTCCTGCGTTGTAGCCACCCATGCCGTCGGCCAGAATGCACAGGTTGGTAGCGGCATCAAAAGTTACCGCATCTTCGTTGTTGTCCCGAGTTAAACCCGGGTCAGTCTGGGTACAAATCTCGTAAATCATTGTTTTTTTGTTATGGCTTCAAATCTTTTTCGGCATGGCCTGCCGCGGCGTCGAAAGGTGTCTGAGTGACAACTGTTTTTTCAAATAAAGGTCGCTCTTCGGCTGCTAAAACGGCGGTTTTTTCACCCGCGTCTGACGCTCCCGCAGCCTGCAACGCCGTCGCAAAAGGCGGCGAAGTGACGGCGCCAGATAGCTCCGCGATCACAACGCGCAAATCAGCGGCAAACTGCTCACCCTCCTGATACCGGGCCTCGGACTTTTTGCTGAGCGACAAGGCCACGATATCCGCCAGGCGCCCCGACAACTCCTGTCGGATGATACGGATGTCCGGTGCCGGTTCATTGGCGATTTTGTACATCAACTCCGCCATCGAGTCACCGCGAAAAGGCAGCACACCAGCAAGCATCTGAAAAAGCATCACGCCCAGTGAATACATATCTGAGCGGCCATCGACCTTTTTGCCGGCGATCTGCTCGGGCGACATGAAGCTCGGCGTTCCAAGCACCATACCGGTTTTGGTTTTGCTGGAGTCAGTGATGCGGGCAATGCCGAAATCAGTCACCTTGACGGTGTCGCTCTCGGGGTCATACATGATATTGGCAGGCTTGATGTCACGGTGCACCACGTTTTGCTTGTGGGCATAAGCCAGCGCGATGAAATGCTCACTCAGGATGCTGGAGGTGATGTGGGCAATGGTCTCCGCAGGCGACAGTCCCGGACCGGCTGGCGTGGGGAACTGTGTTCCCACCCCGGCGGCCGTGGCGCCGATGACCACAATCTTGTCGGTGTATTTGCTGGCCGGAATCTTGCCAGACAGCACGTCGTAAAAAGAGTCCACCGTGAACGCCGGTTTGCCGTCCCGGCCTTTGTAGAACTGCGGCAGCATCAACGCGGACTCGTCGGTGCCGATGCGCAATTTGCCGATTTGCACTGCCTCCACCCCATTCAATTTGATATCTGGCGCGTCAAGATTCAAACTTTTGACAGCTGCCAGCAAAGCCATCGAGGGCACCGCCTTGCCGTAATAGTTGATCAGCAAGGGCTCCTGCCGCACCGCACCATCCACATCGGGCAGTTGGTTCAAATGCGCAACGCCCGCCGCGCTGATACCGATGATCTCTATCGGCTGTTGTCCGCGAACGGCGGGCAGCGAAAACCCCCCGGCCTCTTCCACGGCGCTTTTAAGCGCATAGGCGGGCAGCGGATTGTCGGGCTTGCCCTGGGGATCACCCAGCACAAACACCGAGGGAACCAGCACATTGCCCGCTTTGACCATGCTTGCGGCAAGCTTGGCATCCGTGTCCAGCGTGACCTCGGCTTCCGCAATGACCTTGCTCAACTGCGCATTGAGTCCATCTGGGGAAACGGCCGGGTCGCCCACCGGCCCCAATGCTTCCTTGATCTTGCGAATGAACACCAGGCCACGATCAGTTTGGGGCTCAAAAAAGAACGCTGTATGGGCAATCGTTTTGGTTTTAACTGCGGCCAACTGGTCAATCAGTTGGGCATGCACATCGCGCGACCAGGGCCAGCGGCCGATGTTGGCGATGCTCTGGTCGTCGATGGCGATGATGGCGATGCGGTTCGAGGGTTGGCGTGAGGTGCTGGTACTGGCAAAGTCGTAATAGCGGCACTCCAGCGTGCCAAAGAAGTCGGTGGCAGCATGCAAGCCCAGCACGGCAAGCACCACCAGGACGCCAACAAACCAGTCCGCCCGCCAGAATTGCCTGCGCTTACTTGATGATGTGGCCACGTCCCGCCCTTTGTCCTGATTCGCTGTTCATATCCACTCTCACCGATCTGGTCGCGCAGCGCTGACCACCCGGCCCTCCGGCCACGTTACGTAGTGGTTACAAATTTCCTATTGCGGACGTTAACAGACGCCTTGAACACGGACAAGGGACTTTTGCACACGGCACAAGGCTTGTGTTGCAAATTTGGCGCTCCAAGCACCGGGGCCGCGACCCCGGAGAGACCGGGGCTCAGGCCGGGGCGGCCGGCTTGTGGCGAGCCTGCAAGATCTTGCCTGCCGCAAGGACGAACAAAGCACCTACCGCAGCCGCCAGGTAGCTCCAGCCCGCCGAAGCAGGCAAATAAGCCTTGATGGCGGGGTCGGTGTACGCCATCTGACCGGCAATCCAGCCCAGCAGCATGGCGCCCAACGTGATGATGATCGGAAAACGCCCCATCAGCTTGAGCACGATCTGGCTGCCCCAGACAATGATCGGAATGCTGACCAGCAAGCCAAAAATAACCAGTGCCATTTGATGGTCCTGATGGGCGCCCTGCGCGGCGCCGGCAATCGCCAGCACGTTGTCCACACTCATCACCAAGTCGGCAATGATCACAGTTTTGACGGCGCCCCACAACTTGTCGCTGGAACTGATGTTGTGGGCGTCCTCGCCTTCGGGTTGCAGCAGCTTCACGCCAATCCAGAGCAGCAACACGGCGCCGACAATTTTGAGGTAGGGAACGGCCAACAAGGCCAGCGCAAAAGCGATCAGAATCACGCGCAGGACGATAGCGCCCATGGTCCCGTAAATAATGCCCTGGGTGCGCTGCTTGGGAGGCAGGTTGCGGCATGCCAGGGCGATCACCACCGCGTTGTCGCCACCCAGCAGGATGTCGATCATGATGATCTGGCCAACTGCGAGCCAGAAACTGGCCGTCATGAACTCTTCCATGGAAACCTCTCAAAGAGAATCGAAAAAGCCGATTGTCAGCGAAGACAATCGGCCAGACAGTTGACCGGACTCAATTTTCCGGAATTTACAGCAAGGCTTTGAGCAATTTCGCCATTTCTGACGGATTGCGGGTCACGGTGAAGCCGCAGGCCTCCATGATGGCGAGCTTGGCGTCGGCCGTATCGGCACCGCCCGAAATCAGCGCACCGGCATGGCCCATGCGTTTGCCGGCAGGCGCGGTCACGCCGGCGATGAAGCCAACGATGGGTTTTTTCATGTTGGCCTTGCACCAGATGGCCGCTTCGGCTTCATCCGGACCGCCGATTTCGCCAATCATGATGACAGCATCGGTATCGGGGTCGTCATTGAAGGCACGCATCACGTCGATGTGTTTGAGGCCGTTGATCGGGTCGCCGCCAATGCCAACCGCGCTGGACTGGCCCAGGCCGATTTCGGTCAATTGCGCCACGGCTTCATAAGTCAGCGTGCCAGAGCGGCTGACCACGCCGATGCGGCCCTTGCGGTGGATGTGACCGGGCATGATGCCGATCTTGATTTCTTCGGGCGTGATCAAGCCGGGGCAGTTGGGGCCCAGCAGCAGGGTTTTCTTGCCGCCGGCGGCTTCCTTGGCCTTCATGCGGTTGCGCACCTCCAGCATGTCGCGGACTGGGATGCCTTCGGTGATGCAGATGGCCAGATCGAGGTTGGCTTCAACCGCTTCCCAGATGGCTGCGGCAGCGCCTGCAGGCGGCACGTAGATCACCGACACCGTGGCGCCGGTGGCTTTGGCAGCTTCGATCACAGTGGCAAAAATCGGGATGCCTTCGAAGTCTTCGCCGGCTTTTTTGGGGTTCACCCCGGCCACAAAGGCTTCTTTGCCGTTCGCGTAGTCGCGGCACATCCGGGTATGGAACTGGCCGGTTTTGCCGGTGATGCCCTGCGTGATGACTTTGGTGTTTTTGTTGATGTAAATGGACATGTTCTTGGCTCCGGGCTTATTTGACGGCAGCGACAATTTTGGTCGCGGCTTCGGCCATGGTGTCTGCAGCGATGATGGGGAGGCCGGACTCGGCCAGCATCTTCTTGCCCAGGTCTTCGTTGGTGCCCTTCATGCGCACGACCAGTGGAACCGACAGGTTCACTGCCTTGCAGGCGGTGATGACGCCGTCGGCAATGGTGTCGCACTTCATGATGCCGCCAAAGATGTTGACCAGGATGCCTTTGACATCGGGGTTCTTCAGCATGATCTTGAAAGCTTCAGTGACCTTTTCCGCCGTGGCGCCGCCGCCGACGTCCAGGAAGTTGGCCGGCTCGCCGCCGAACAGCTTGATGGTGTCCATGGTGGCCATGGCCAGGCCGGCGCCATTGACCAGGCAGCCGATGTTGCCGTCCAGACTGATGTAGGCCAGGTCAAACTTGCTGGCTTCGACTTCGGCCGGGTCTTCCTCGTCCAGGTCGCGGAAAGCCACGATTTCAGGGTGGCGGAACAGCGCGTTCGGGTCGAAGTTGAACTTGGCGTCGAGTGCCTTGATGTTGCCGTTGCCTTCGAGGATCAGCGGGTTGATCTCGGCCAGGCTGCAGTCGGTTTCCATGTAGCATTTGTAGAGCTTTTGCAGCACGTCCACGGCCTGGGCGGTGGAGCCGGGTGGCACGGTCATGCCGTCGGCCAGCTCTTTCGCCTGCGCGTCGGTCAGACCCAGCGCCGGATCCACAAACACCTTGATGATTTTTTCGGGCGTGGCGTGCGCCACTTCCTCGATGTCCATGCCGCCTTCGGAAGACGCCATGAAGGCCACGCGCTGCGTGGCGCGGTCGGTCACGGCCGACACGTAATATTCTTTTTTGATGTCGGCGCCGTCTTCGATCAGCAGACGGCGGACTTTTTGGCCGGCGGCGTCAGTCTGGTGCGTGATCAGCTGCATGCCGAGGATTTCACCGGCGAGTTTTTTCACCTCGTCGATGCTGCGCGCGAGCTTGACGCCGCCACCCTTGCCGCGGCCACCCGCGTGAATTTGAGCCTTGACCACCCAGACCGGGCCGCCGAGTTTCTGGGCGGCTTCCACGGCCTCCTGCACGGTGAAGGCCGGAATGCCGCGTGGTGTGGGCACACCAAAGTTGCGCAAGATTTCCTTGCCTTGGTATTCGTGAATTTTCATGAAAATTACTTCCAGGAGTCGGTAAAAAGGGGCGACAGCGAGGGTGATGTGGATCTGCCACATTTTGCGAAAATCACCAAAATGTAAGGCCTTCGATCACTGCAGGCAGCAGCGCAGAACTGTATCATGTTGCGATGCACAATTACTGTGCGCGTCCGTCGGGCGATTTCCAGGCATTCCATAGAAAGCGAGCGACATGGCCAAGGTCTTTATCGACGGCGAAGCGGGAACCACGGGTCTGCAGATCCGCGAACGCCTGCAGGCCATGCCTGCCATCGAGCTGATCAGCATTGCGCCGGAGCTGCGCAAGGATGCCGCCGCGAAGCGCGCGCTGATCGGCACGGTGGACCTGGTGGTGTTGTGCCTGCACGATGATGCTGCGCGCGAATCGGTCGCGATGATTGACGAGCTGGCGCGTATCAGCGGCAACAAGGGCCCGAAGATCATCGACGCCTCCACCGCGCACCGCACAGCGCCGGGCTGGGTCTTCGGTTTTCCCGAGCTTGCGGCCGGCCAGCGTGAAGCCGTGGCCGCTGCCGACCGGGTCGCCAATCCCGGCTGTTATTCGACCGGCGCGATTGCACTGATCCGCCCGCTGGTTGATGCCGGCCTGCTGCCCAGGGACTATCCGCTGGCGATCCCGGCGGTCAGCGGCTACTCTGGCGGCGGTCGGGCCATGATCGAGGACTATGAAGCCGGCAAGGCGCCGCTGTACCAGGTCTATGGACTGAACCTCAAACACAAACACCTGCCGGAGATCATGAAATACACGGGCTTGACACGCCGCCCGGTGTTCACACCTTCGGTCGGCAACTTCAAGCAGGGCATGCTGGTGCAGTTGCCGCTGCACCTGGACCTGCTAACCGGCCAGCCCACCGTCGCCCAATTGCAGGACGTGCTGGCGCGCCACTACGCCGGCAGCCCCTGGGTCACGGTCGAGCCGGTCGGTGACAGCACCTCCATCGACGCCCTGGCGCTGAACGACACCAACAAGATGGAAATACGGGTATTCGGCAATGAAGAGTTCCGCCACGCGGTGCTGATTGCCCGGCTGGACAACCTTGGCAAAGGCGCTTCCGGTGCGGCGGTGCAAAACCTGGAATTGATGCTGGGACTGTAAGCCCTTACCCCCGGCTGTCATCCCGGACTCGATCCGGGATCCATGCCCTCGGATCGCGCCACAGGGGGAGTCGGGGTCATGGATTGCGGCTCAAGGCCGCAATGACAGCCAACGGCGCTTAGTCATCTTCCGACTGCGACACCACGCGGCGTATCGCCTCCGACCCGAAACCCCGCGCTGCCAGAAAGCGCATCTGTTTGCCGCGCGCGGCGGCGTCTGCCGCCGGTTCGCCAAATTTCTTGCGCCAGACCTCTCGCGCTCGCTCGACCTCGCTGGCCTTGAGGCTGCTCACGGCCTCAGCCACGGCTTCGGGCGCCAGGCCCTTGCCCTGCAGCTCATGGCGGATGCGCGCCGCGCCAAAACGCCCGGCGCGCCGGTTGATCACCGACTCGACCACCCGGGCCTCGCTGATGAAATCTTTGGCCTGCAACTCGTCGAGCACCCGCGCAAGTTGCTCGGGCGACTCGGCATGCGGCGCCAGTTTGCGCTGCAGTTCGGCGCGTGAGTACTCGCGTGCAGCCAGGCAACGCAAGGCCCGGCCCTTGAGCGACAAGCCGAAGCTGGGCGGTTTGCCCGAAGGCAAGATGGAGCGGCGCTCTACCACTGGTTTTACTATTGTTTTAATAGCTGCTTACGCTTGCTGGATAAGGGCTGGAGCCTGATTTGACTTCAATCCGGCGCGCCAGCCCCGCTATTCAGACAGCGGCGACTTTCGGCGCTTTTTCAGCTTTCTCGGCTTTGTCCACCTTGTCGGCTTTTTCCGGCTTGTTGCCGACGGCCTCCTGAATCAGCGGAATGCCCAGCGACTCGCGCACCTTGTTTTCAATTTCCATCGCAAGGTCAGGGTTTTCTTTCAGGAATTCGCGCGAGTTGTCACGGCCCTGGCCAATTTTTTCGCCGTTGAAGGCGTACCAGGCACCGGCTTTTTCGACGATGTGGCCGGCCACGCCGAGGTCCAGCACCTCCCCGAGTCGGCTGATGCCCTCGCCATACAGAATGTCGAACTCCGCCATCTTGAACGGTGAGGCGACCTTGTTCTTGACCACCTTGACGCGGGTTTCGTTGCCGACCACCTCTTCGCCCTTCTTGATGGAGCCGATGCGGCGGATGTCCAGGCGCACCGAGGCGTAAAACTTCAGCGCATTGCCGCCGGTGGTGGTTTCGGGGCTGCCGAACATCACGCCGATCTTCATGCGGATCTGGTTAATGAAAATCACCATGCAATTGGCCTTCTTGATGTGGGCCGTCAGCTTGCGCAGCGCCTGGCTCATCAGGCGCGCCTGCAGGCCTGGCAGGGAGTCGCCCATTTCACCTTCGAGCTCGGCCTTGGGCGTCAGCGCCGCCACCGAGTCGATCACGATCAGATCAACCGCGCCGGAACGGGTCAGCGAATCAACGATCTCAAGTGCCTGCTCGCCGGTGTCGGGCTGGCTGATCAACAGATCCTGCAGATTGACGCCGAGTTTTTGCGCGTACTGGATGTCCAGCGCATGTTCGGCATCGACAAAGGCGCAGGTGCCGCCGAGTTTCTGCATTTCGGCAATCACCTGCAGGGTCAGCGTGGTTTTGCCGGACGACTCCGGGCCATAAATTTCAACGACGCGGCCGCGCGGCAGGCCGCCGACGCCCAGCGCGATGTCCAGGCCCAGCGAACCGGTGGACACCACCTGGATGTCCTCGATCACCTCGCCGGCGCCGAGCTTCATGATGGTGCCTTTGCCGAACTGCTTTTCGATCTGGGCCAGGGCCGCTTGCAGGGCCTTGGCTTTTTCGGTGTTCAGGGCGGGGTTGGTTTTGTTCGGTAGGTCCATGGAAACTCCTTGAAATATCAGTGAATTGAAATTTTTGCTCGGGGCACCCGGCTCTGCTTTTAATCACAGTACTGGGTGCATAACCAGTACTTTATGGCCGGCATATAAATAAGTAAACCCTTTTTTTAGTCAGTTTACTTGATTAAATCAGACTACCATTCCAGCATGAATTCTGCCGATGTTTTGATTCCGGGCGCAGCCCCCGCCGACCAGGAAAATTGGCGCATCACTCATTTAGGCCGCCTGTTGGGCCATGCACTACGCCGCTTTGACGAGCGGGTGCTGGTGCTGATGGCGCATAACGTCGATGTGCCGCTGGCGCTGTCGAATCTGGCGGCGCGCGCCCAGGTTGGCGCGGCGCAGATCCACATCACCCGGCACCTGGCGGTGGGCGGCTCGCGCCTGACTGACCTGGCCCACAGCGCGGGCATGAGCAAGCAGGCGATGGGTGATCTGGTCACGCAGTGTGAAGCCTGGGGACTGGTCAAACGTGCGCCTGATGCCTACGACAAGCGCGCGAAAAAAGTTGTGTTTACCGATGCCGGATTGCTGTGGCTGGGGGCATTTGAGCGCGCTGTGGCGCAGGCTGAAAATGAATTTCGTGCGGCGGTGGGGCAAGATGTAGCCACCGTGGTGGCGCTTGGGCTGGAGGCTTATGGTGGTGGGAGTGAATAACTGCGGAAATTTTTTCACAAGGAGATCAAAGAGGTTGAGCAGGTGAGGAGGAGTGCAAAAGTAAAAACTTGATTTTTTTCTCTGACCTTTTTCGACCTTTCCTCCACCGTTTTTACCTCTTTGACCTTCTCCACCTCCTTGACCTCTTTGTTCAAATTCTTCGTATTTCTTCATCGTTCTTAAAAGCCTAAAATTTGAGCACTACACCGATAAAACCCGGAGACAGCCATGCGTATTTTGATTGCTGAAGACGACCAGGTCCTGGCCGACGGCTTGCTGCGGACGCTGCGGGCCTCAGGCGCAGCCGCTGACCATGTGGCCAGCGGCACTGAAGCCGACGCCGCCCTGATGACCAACACCGAGTTCGACCTGCTGATCCTGGACCTGGGCCTGCCGCGCATGCACGGACTTGAAGTGCTCAAGCGTCTGCGCGCGCGCGGCTCGGCCATGCCGGTGCTGATCCTGACCGCCGCCGACAGCGTTGAAGAACGCGTCAAGGGCCTGGACTACGGCGCTGACGACTACATGGCCAAGCCGTTTTCGCTGCAGGAGCTCGAAGCACGCGTGCGCGCGCTGATCCGCCGCGGCATGGGCGGCGCCAGCAGCACCATCAAGCACGGCCCGCTGGTCTACGACCAGGCTGGGCGCGTGGCCACCATCGACGGCCAGATGGTGGAGCTGTCTGCACGCGAGCTCGGCCTGCTCGAAGTGCTGCTGCAGCGCGCCGGCCGCCTGGTCAGCAAGGACCAGCTGGTCGAGCGCCTGTGTGAATGGGGCGAAGAGGTCAGCAACAACGCGATCGAGGTCTACATCCACCGGCTGCGCAAGAAGATTGAAAAAGGCCCGGTGCGCATCGCCACCGTGCGCGGTCTCGGTTATTGCCTCGAAAAAATCCCCGGCTAAAAAAATACATTTACACATTGAGATCAAAGAGTTCAAGGAGGAAGTCATTTTGATTTTCTGTATTCCTCCTCACCTCCTTGATCTCCTTGTTCAAATATCCTGAATTCGCCCTTCGATCAGCTGCAATATGCCTCTCAGACTCTTCCAGCGCGAGCGCCGCAGCCTGTTCGGGGAAATCCTCGACTGGATGCTCACGCCGTTGCTGCTGCTGTGGCCCATCAGCCTGGCGCTGACCTGGCTGGTGGCACAAAACATTGCCGGCAAGCCTTTTGACCGCGCGCTGGAATACAACGTGCAGGCCCTGAGCAAACTGATTGTGGTCAAAAACAAGCAGGTGCAGTTCAGCCTGACCGGGCCGGCGCGTGAGATCCTGCGCGCCGACGACACCGACCTGGTGTTCTACCAGGTGCTGGGCACACGCGGCGAGTTCATCAGCGGCGAGCATGATCTGCCCTTGCCGCTGGACGAGGAACTGTCCACCAATGGCGAGGTTCGCCTGCGCGAGGACATCATGCAGGGCCAGGAAGTGCGCGTGGCCTACACCTGGATCAAGGTCGATGCACCGGGCGCCTACCCCATTCTCGTGCAGGTAGCCGAGACGCTGGAAAAACGCAAAACTCTGGCCACCGAAATCGTCAAGGGTGTGATGGTGCCGCAATTTGTCACGCTGCCGCTGGCAGTGCTGCTGGTCTGGCTGGCCCTGGTGCGCGGCATCAAGCCGCTGGACCAGCTGGAAAAACGCATTCGCGCGCGCAAGTCCGACGACATGAGCCCACTCGACGAAAGCGTGGTGCCCGAAGAAGTGGCGCCGCTGGTCTCGTCGATCAACGACCTGCTGAGCCGGCTCAAGGTGCTGCTGACCACACAAAAACGTTTTCTGGCCGACGCCGCTCACCAGCTCAAGACGCCGCTGGCCGGCCTGCGCATGCAGGCCGACCTGGCGCAGCGCGAGACCGACGCTGACGAACTCAAGAAATCCCTCAAGCAGATCGGCCGTGCCAGCGTACGCGCCACCCACACCGTTAACCAGTTGCTGGCACTGGCGCGCGCCGAGACCACCGGCCGCAGCCTGGCCAAGCAAAAGCTGGACGTGGTGCAGGTGCTGTCCGACGCCATCCAGGACTCCGTGCCACGCGCGCTGGAAAAACACATCGACCTGGGCTACGACGGCCCGCCCGCTGGCGAGACAGCAAGCATGCTGGAAGCGAACCCAACCCTGCTCAAGGAGCTGGTGCGCAACCTGCTGGACAACGCGCTGAACTACACACCCGATGGTGGCCAGGTCACGGTGCGCCTGCTGACCGACCGCTTTAGCGGCGTGGTGGTGCTGCAGATCGAGGACTCGGGTCCGGGTATTCCGGCGGCCGAGCGCGAACTGGTGCTGCAGCCGTTTTACCGCGCGCTGGGCACCAACGTGGACGGCTCCGGCCTGGGCCTGGCCATTGTTGAAGAGATTGCCAAGCAGCATGGCGCCACCGTCACCATCGAAGACGCCGTGCCAGGGCATAGCCCGCCCGGCACCCGCGTGACCATCCGTTTCATGGGATTTGCTGACCTGCCGCTGGAATGAGGCCTTGTCCGGCGCGGCAATAAGCGGCTGTCTGTAAGCAAGGGCATGCCGGTCTGCCTACACTGAGGCATTGCTTCCCAGAGATCTGCCCCGCCCATGAGCCCCAAGTTCCACCCCCTCCCCGCCGCCGATGCCAGCGCCAGGGAAAGCCGGCGCCACATGCGCACCCGCCTGAAGATTGGCCTGTCGGCCTGCTTTTCCCACGCTGACCCCGCCCGATCCCTGTTCACCGGCAAGACCTTGCAGTATGTCGAGCAGACCGTGGCGCACTGGGTCATGTCCTCTGGCGCCATGGTGGTCATGGTGCCCTGCCCGACCGGTACCACCCAGCGCGGCGACGTGAACTTTGACGACTACGCGCAATGGCTGGACGGGCTGGTGCTGCACGGCGGCGCTGACGTCTGGCCCGGCAATTACGGCGAACACCCGCTCGAGGAGCGCTGGGCCGGCGACCGCGTGCGCGACGACTACGACAAAGCGCTGGTGGCCTCGTTCGAGAAAGCCGGCAAGCCGGTGTTCGGCATCTGCCGCGGCCTGCAACTGCTCAACGTCGCTTTCGGCGGCACCTTGTACCAGGACATCCAGACCCAGGTGCCCGAGTCTTTTGTGCACCGCGACGCGGTGAGTTACGACCAGAACTTCCACAGCGTGGAAATCGTACAGGGCACGCAGCTCTCGCGTCTTTATCCGGGCGTGGAGCGGGTTCGTGTCAATAGCATTCACCACCAGGGCATCAAGGACCTGGCACCCGAGTTCGAGGCCGAAGCCTTCAGCGTTGATGACGGCATCGTGGAGGCCATACGCCGCAAGGACCCGGAAAAAAGCTACATCGCAGCCTTGCAATGGCACCCGGAATTTCACCAGCCAGGGTCGGACACGATTGACGATGCGGCGGTGCTGGAGGATTTTCTTTCCGCCGTGGCAGCGGCGAAAAAGCGGCCGATAGCCTGACCATGATGCGCCGGGCTTGTGCAGAAAAGCTATCAATTCAATAGCAATTAATACGCGACACATAAGGGCTAGAGGCCCAAATGGCACTCAAGACTCAGATTTCGATCTTGCTGCCCAGTTCCACCACAGCGTTGTTTGGCAACTTCAAGAAGTCCGCAGCGCCGCCCGCGTTGTGATGCATCTGCGCGAACAGCTTTTCGCGCCACGGCATCATGCCGCCGCCTATCGTGGGCACCACCACGTCGCGTGACAGGAAATAGCTGGTGGTCATGGTCTCCAGTTCACAACCGCGCGTGCGCATCTGCAGCAGCGCTTTGGGCACGTCCGGATCGTTCTTGAAACCGTAGTGGATCACCACCTGCCAGCAGTTGTGCCCCAGTGATTCGATCACCAGGCGTTTGTCCAGACCGATCCAGGGCACCTCGTGGTTGTGCACCGTGACAAACAGGTTCTGGTCATGCAACACCTTGTTGTGCTTGAGGTTGTGCAGCAGCGCATTGGGCACCACGCCAACCTCGGCCGTCAGGAACACGGCCGTGCCTTCAACGCGGGCGGGTGGACTGACGAACACCGCTTCGAGAAAACTCGGCAGGTCAATCGCGTCGGCGCGCAACTTCTGGTTGAGCAGCGCCCGGCCCTGCTTCCAGGTCATCATGATGGTGAACATAACCACGCCGATCAGCACCGGGAACCAGCCGCCAGCGGCAAACTTCAGCGCATTGGAGGCGAAGAACATCAGATCCACGATGAAGAAAACGCCAGTAGCGCCGACACACAAGGCCAGCGGCAGCTTCCACCTGTAGCGGATCACAAAAAAGGTCAACACGGTCGTGATCAGCATGTCGGTGGTGACCGCAATGCCGTAGGCCGAGGCCAGGTTGGTCGAGTTCTTGAACAGGACCACGGCGATCACGATCGCGGCAAACAGCGCCCAGTTCACGGCTGGGATGTAGATTTGACCGGTCTCATGCACCGAGGTGTGGCGAATCTGCATGCGCGGCAGGTAACCAAGCTGAATCGCCTGCTTGCTGACCGAGAACGCTGCAGACAGCAGCGCCTGCGAGGCGATCACTGTGGCGGCGGTCGCCAGGATCACCAGCGGCACCAGCGCCCACTTGGGTGCCATCAGATAAAACGGGTTGCTGACGGACTCAGGGGTGTAGATCAGCATCGCGCCCTGGCCGAAATAGTTGATCAGCAGGGCCGGCATGACCAGTACAAACCAGGCCATGCGAATCGGTTTTTTGCCGAAGTGGCCGAGGTCGGCATACAGCGCCTCCGCGCCTGTGACACACAGCACCAGCGCGCCAAGCAGCACAAAGGTAGTGCCTGGGTGCTGAAAGATAAAACGCAGCGCATGGTGTGGACTAACGGCGCCCAGCACTTCCGGATGGGCCCAGATGTGCGGGATGCCCATCACCGCGATGGTGACAAACCACACCACACAGATCGGGCCGAACAACTTGCCGATGCCTGCGGTGCCGTTCTTCTGAACGTAGAACAGCCCAAAGATGACCACCAGCGCGATCGGCATGATGTAGGGATTTAAGGCGGGCGAGAGCAGCTCCAGGCCTTCGACGGCCGAGAGCACGGAGATGGCCGGCGTGATGACGCCGTCGCCATAAAAAATGGCGGTGCCAAAGATGCCCACTGCCAGCAACCAGCGCCGCAGCTTGGGCTTGTCATTGACGGCATTGGTGGCCAGTGCCAGCATCGCAATCAGGCCGCCCTCGCCATTGTTATCGGCGCGCAGGATCAGCGTGACGTATTTGAGCGAGACGATGACGGTGATGGTCCAGAAGACCATGGACAGGATGCCATAGACGTTGTCCGGGGTCAGCGGCACATAGCCCGATTCGAAGACGACCTTGAGGGCATACAGCACGCTGGTGCCGATATCGCCATAAACAATGCCGATGGCGCCCAGGGTGAGCGCCGCGAGTGAAGATTTTTTTCTGGACACAAAAAAATCCCGCTGGGCTGGTCAGATGGAGAACGCCAGCCGCGGGAAGGTTGCCTTGGGGAACGCTATTTTGCGCCAGAGCCTGCACTTGGCAAGTCAGCGCAGACCCCTAATCGCGAGAATTCGGACTTTTGTTGCACTGCAACAACTTGTAACCCGGGCGCATCGTGGACTGTTCTGCATCGCTGCGCGCGGAATGTGGACCGGGCACTATGTTTTTGATAGCTACTCACGCCCGTCCGCCATGGGCTGGAGGCCAAAAATGCAAGTTATTTCCGGTTTCAGCGCCGGCCGGTCTAGTCATACACCTCGGCATCCGGGTCGGTCGCTTCGAGTTCGTAACTGGCAGCCAGCATGGCCAGGCGGCCGATCACGCCGTACATATAGAAGCGGTTGGGTCCGCTCACGCCCGGCGGCACGCCCGGCTGCGGCAGACGGCCGCTGTCGGCAAAAGCCAGCGGCACAAAGCTTGAGCCCGGCGCATTGAGATTTTCGTCGATGCCGCGGTCGGCATGCACGCGGTAAAAGCCGCCCACCACATAACGGTCCATCATGTAGACCACCGGTTCGGCCACGGCGTCGTTGATGCGTTCGTGGGTCTGCACACCTTCCTGGATGATGACTTCAGACGGCGACTGACCGTCCTTGGTGGCGCTTATCTTGTTTTTGGTTTTGCGGTTGAGCTCGTCCAGGTCTTTCACGTCGCGCACCGTCATGATGCCCATGCCGTGGGTGCCGTTGTCGGCCTTGACGATGACAAACGGCTTTTCGTTGATGCCGTATTCCTTGTACTTGCGGCGGATCTTGGTCAGCAGGGCGTCGACGTTGCTGGTCAGGCAGTCCATGCCGGCGCCTTCGGCCAGGTTGACCTCGCCGCATTTGGCAAACATTGGGTTGATCAGCCACGGGTCCACGCCCAGCAGTTTGCCGAAACGCTTGGACACCTCTTCATAGGCCTGGAAGTGGCGCGACTTGCGCCGCACCGACCAGCCCGCATGCAGGGGCGGCAGCAAATACTGCTCGTTGAGGTCTTCCAGCATGCCGGGTGGGCCGGCCGACAGGTCGTTGTTGAGCAAAATCGTGCAAGGGTCGAAGTTTTTCAGGCCCAGGCGCCTGTCGGTGCGCACCAGCGGCTCCAGCGTGATCTGCTCGCCGGTCGGCAGGGTCAGCGTGGTCGGCTCGGTGATGTCGGGGCTGAGCGAGCCAAAACGCACATTGAGGCCAGCCTGGTGGAAGATACGCTTGAGCTGCAGCACATTGGCCAGGTAAAAGGTGTTGCGCGTGTGGTTTTCGGGAATCACCAGCAGGTTGCGCGCTTCGGGGCAGATTTTTTCAATGGCCGCCATCGCCGCCTGTACCGCCAGCGGCAGCATCTCGGGCGTGAGGTTGTTCCAGCCGCCGGGGTAGAGGTTGGTGTCCACCGGCGCCAGCTTGAAGCCGGCGTTGCGCACATCGACCGAGCTGTAAAAGGGCGGCGTGTGCTCCATCCACTCCAGCCGGAACCAGCGTTCGATCGCCGGCGTCATGTCGAGGATGCGCTGTTCGAGCTCGTTGGTGGGGCCGTTCAGGGCGGTGATGAGATGCGGAACCATGGAATCCTCTGGAGAATAGGCGAGTCACCCTTCGAAGCTGGGGCCAAAAGGCAAGGCTTCAAGCGGGTGCAACCGCCCCCGTTTCGACCAGCCAAACGAACGATCAGGCCACCTTGATGCGCGCCAGCGACGGGTCGGTCGAGTGAATGGCAAGCAGGTTGATACCGACCTGGAAGTGATGATAGCCGTGCTTGTCGAGCAGGCTGCGCAGGGCGGCCGCGTCGGTTTTGATGGTTTCGACCAGCATCTGCGGCTTGTGCTTCTCGACGGACTGAAGCGCGCCCTCCAGCGCTTCGAGCTCCATCCCCTCAATGTCGAGCTTGAGGAAGTCGAGCCGGGACAGGCCCAGACCGTCCACCGTGATCATCCTGACAGCGTCGCCCTGGCCGCGCGCGTAGTCGATGGCCTGGCCGATGAATTCAGTGCCGGCGCGCTGGCGCAGTTCCAGCGAGCCGAAACTGGTGGGTTTCAGGTAGTTCGGTCGGGGAATGGTGATGCTGCCTTCAGCCGCCCCCAGCGCCGCATGAAGCACCGTGGCATTGAAGCAGTTGTTGAGGGCAACATTGCCGGCCAGCGCATAAAACACGCGCTCCTGTGCCTCGACCCCGATCACGCGGCCCCAGCCGTGCATGTGTTTGGCCCACTCCAGGGTGTGCACACCGATGTTGGCGCCGCCGTCGACGGCCACCACACCGTCGCCGAAAAATTCACGCCGCAGTGTCAGCAGATGCAGCACCGTGCTCACTTCCTGGGGGTCAAACGCCGAGGTTTCAAAAATCTGGTACCCGACGCCGTAGCCCCGTGTTTCATCCACCATGCGGTAGTCGTTGCGGTTGACGATCAGCGTTCCGTGGTTGGATGACGCCAGAACGAAAGGCAGAGGGACGGGAAACAGTACTCATGAGATCAGCCTGGTTAGTTGCACATGACGGGAGCGGGTGACTGCGCGCAAGTGTACGGGCCGACACCGCCCCGCCGGCAACACTCAGCGGCGGACTTCGCCCTGGCCCAAGACCACGTATTTCAGCGAGGTCAGGCCTTCGATGCCGACCGGTCCCCGCGCATGGAACTTGTCTGTAGAGATGCCAATTTCAGCGCCCAGGCCAAACTCGAAACCATCAGCGAAGCGGGTGCTCGCATTCACCATGACACTCGCAGAATCAACCTCGCGCAGAAAGCGTTGCGCATGCATGTGGTCGCGCGTAAGGATGGCGTCGGTGTGGTGGCTCGAATACTTGTTGATGTGGGCAATCGCCTCGTCCACATCGGCAACGATCTTGATGCTGATCACCGGTGCCAGGTATTCCTCGTACCAGTCCTGCTCGGTGGCGGCCTGGACCTTGGCTGCCGGCAGCTTCGCCAGGATGGCCTGGGCTTCGGCGTCGCAGCGCATCTCCACGGCCTTGGCGGCGTAGATGGCCCCAATCTTTGGCAAAAACTCGGCCGCCACGCCACGGGCGACCAGCAGGCCCTCGCTGGCATTGCAGGGACTGTACTTCTGCGTTTTGGCGTTGTCGGCCACGCTCACCGCCATGGCGATGTCGCAGGGGTCGTCCACATAAACGTGGCAGTTGCCGTCCAGGTGTTTGATCACCGGCACTTTCGCATCGCGGCTGATGCGTTCGATCAGCCCCTTACCGCCGCGCGGAATGATCACATCGACAAACTGCGGCATGGTGATCAGCAGGCCCACGGCTTCGCGGTCGGTGGTCGGCACCAGTTGCACCGCATGCGCGGGCAGGCTGGCTTCTGCGAGCGCCTGCTGCACCAGCGCAGCGAGTGCCTTGTTCGACTCAATCGCCTCGGAGCCGCCGCGCAAAATGCAGGCATTGCCGCTTTTGATCGCCAGCGACGCCGCTTCAATCGTGACGTTGGGCCGGCTTTCATAAATCATGCCGAACACACCGATGGGCACACGCATCTGGCCGACGCGGATGCCGCTCGGTTGCTGTTTCATGCCGATGATCTCGCCGATCACGTCCGGCATGGCAGCGAGCTGCTCGCATCCAAGGGCGACGGTTTCCAGCGTTTTCGCGTCCAGCTTGAGCCGGTCCAGCATCGGCCCGGCGAGGCCGGCCGTTTTGGCGCGGGCCAGGTCCAGCGCGTTGGCGGCTTGCAGCGGTGCGACCTGGCTGCGCAGCAAGGTCGCCAGCCCCGCAAGCGCTCTGTTTTTGATAGCTGATGGCGCCCGCGCCATAAGGGCTGAGGCCGCTTTTGCTTGCGAACCCAGCGCCTGCATCAGGTCTGGGAGTTCGTTGCGGGCAGCCAGGGCGTTGGAAGAGTCGGGCGCATTCATCCCGCTATTTTGCCTGTAACTGCGGCCAGACACCTGCCCGCAGCAGACCGCAAATGGCAGCACTTCACTGGATGGCGCGGACGCCACGGCGCTGCATCATGTCTTGGCTCATGGACTGCAAGGCGTCGCTCGTCAGCGCGGCGTGCGCCGCTGGGTAGACCAGATGGTCTTCATCCTCCATATGACGTGCGTACAAGGCGGCAAAGCTGTTCAGCGCCAAGCTCTGGCCGGACGTCAGTGGCGCCCAATCAGGGGCAGGATCATCTGCGATGCCCAGCAACACCTTGCGGGCCAGCGGCCAGGCCCGTTCCATGTCCCGGTGATCCTGCACCAGGCGCTGCACCAGCGCGGTCAGCGCCGCGTCTGTCCCCGCCAGCAGCGGCGGGAACACATGGAGTTCCTCGTCTTGATGGTGCAGCGGCGCTGCAAGGTCAAAGTAGCGCATCACGTCGCGGGCTGCCTGCCGCGCAGCCTCGTCCCGGCCCCGCTCGACCAGATGCTGCTGCAGCCGCGTCAGCAAGGCCAGCATGCGCGCCACACGATCGTGACACGCGGCCAGCATGTCAAAAGGCGCCTCAAAACCGGCGCCCGGCGCGGGCATGCCGGGCAAGGACGAAGGCGGCGTTATGCGTCGCACCACACCCATGTCAGCCTATCTGCACCGGTTGCCCCTGGGGGTCAAACGGAATAAAAGCGCCAATCTTGCCCTGCTTGATGGACTCAACCATGCGCTGCAGCGGCTCCTCGGCATCTTCGCTGGTGGGCGCGCGGTTCACCGAACCCGACATGGCGGCGGCAAACACCAAGCCCCAAGGGTGGCCAAACTGGCTGGATTCCTGCGCCAGCGCCGCAAAGGAGGTCAATTCGTCAGGGCGTTTGTCCACGCACATCAGTGGCACCAGCGTGCCGCCCTGGCCCGCCTCAAATCGCTCGCGCTGAATCGGCGTGCTATCTTCGGGCAACTCCACGCCGGTAAACACAAACAGCAAGCGTTGCGCCTCGGGCTGGGCACGGGCAGCTTGCAGAAGATCGTCAAAACTCAAAATGTCCATGGGTGTATCCAGTCAGGGGAAATCAAAAGAGTCCAAAGGCTCGCTGCTCACGCTCCCGTCGATACCAAGGCGTGTCACGAAATCGGCAGGTGCGGGCCGTAATCGCACGGGCCTCCGCGCCTCTACAGTACCAACGCTGATAAAACACAGTGCGTGCTCGCCGTCGGCCAGACCAAACAAGGCACGCAGTCCACCGGACTTCAGCGCCTTGCCGCTTGTCAGCGCTGAGCCATAACCCAGCGCTGTGGCCATGAGTAACATGTTTTGCACCGCACAACCCGCCGACACGATGCGTTCAGGCAGGTCAATGCCAGGGTCGCCGCGCAAGCCATCAACCACCACCAGCATCAGCAGCGGCGAGCGATGCGCTTTTTCACGCGCTTGCGCAAGCTGCGCAGGCGTGGCCTGTGCGTCACGCGCCAGCAGCGCTGCGCCAAACACCTCGGCCAATGGCGTGCGCGCGGCTTGCGGCACGACGACAAAGCGCCAGGGCAACAACTGCCCGTGGTCTGGCGCCGTGGCAGCGGCGTCGAAAATCATGCGCCGCTGCCGGGCATCGGGAGCGGGCGCCAGCAGGCGCTTGGGCAAAATGGTCTGCCGCGATTGCATCAAGGCAGCCGCCAGGGTCGCAAGGTCGTCATCCGCCACGATGGACACCGGGAATGAGGGACAAACGGCGTGCAGGCTCATGAAGCGGTCCTTCAGCCGGGGCGTCCGTCCGTGCGCAAGCGCCCATACCAAACGCCGAGCCGAACGCCCCACACGCCCATGACACCGGCCCACAACAAGGCGGCAAGCAACAGCAACCACCCTGCCAGTGCACTCTGCGCGGCACCAGCAACGCGCAGCAGAGTCGCCACCTGGAGCAACCAGAACAGGGACCAGGCGATTTTGTCCGCCACCAGCGCTCGCCCGCTGTGGCCACAGGACACCCGCGTGACCATCGCCAGCATCAAGGACGCCAGGCAACCCATGGTCAGGGCATGGAGCGAGCCCAAAGCCAGCACCGGTCCGCCCTGCAACAGGCTCAGGCCTTGCGAGACAGCGCCCAAGAGAAGCGCTACCCCTAGCCAGAGAAAACCAATGTGAAGCATGGCCAGCAGCCGGTTCTTGAAGCTTTGCACCAATCCCCAGACCATGGCGAGCCAGAGCAACACACCGCCCGCAAGCAGTTCAAAAGCTCCGCGTGCGACGATCCAGACTGTGCCCGCCCCACCCGCAGGCGGGCCATCGAACTCGACCCAGATGGCCGCCACCTCGAAAGCAGCCACGGCGAGCATCAGCCACAGCACCCAGAACGGCCGCCAGGCATGAATCAACGGCAGCGCCCCCGAGGTGAAAAATGGAATCATGCGGTGCGCCACCGACAGGTACACCACCACGATAAAACCCCACAGGCCGGTGAGCAGAAACGCCCGCGACACGGCAGCCGCGCCCAGCAGCAGACTTAAC
>Ga0308009_10000669_pt1 | contig 23367 bp, 39 predicted proteins | sample Neamet127_FD_203134 | JGI IMG/M metagenome (GOLD analysis project Ga0308009, IMG submission 203134) | Marine microbial communities from water near the shore, Antarctic Ocean - #127 | ecosystem: Environmental > Aquatic > Marine > Unclassified | place: Southern Ocean | collected 2014-07-24
ATATTCCCTCTCATGTGCCCCTTTTCTCTCATATTCCCTCTCATGTGCCTATGAGTCTATATACATTTTATTACTTATGCCATAAGGGGCCCCCCTGACCCGCCAGTCATTCCGTGACTCCAGACACTCTTTCAGTCACATTATGACTCCTGAGTCCACCTGAGTCACCTTATGACTACACGGTCAGAGTGTGACCAGAGGGCTCTTGATAGTCACGGGCTGACTGATGAGTCACAAGTGGTGCTAGAGTTGACAAGAGTAAGAGGGCGTGAGCGTGGTATTCTTAGGTACACTAGGGTATACATTGTACACACTGGTATACACATTAGCATACACTGGTATACATCTACTGAATGGTTATTGAGTGTCGCATACTGGTATGGTTGGCGTGTATAGAACAGTAAGGTATGGCATAGGGTAGCAATAGCCTTGTGAGCTCCAACGTGCGCTTGTGTGGGCTTTAGGCTATAGGCTTATACATTGTATAGACTAACCATAGATCGTACAGTACAGGGCAAATGTCTCACCTAAGCAAGTACGTGTCGTGTCTGAGTAAGTATTGTCTGGTTGTCTATGTTACTCGCATGCGTTCCTCTTTATGCGCTGGAGTGAATTAGGTGTAGTTTAGGTGGTGTCGTGTATTAGTTTGTATGTGTCGTGTTTAGGTACGTTTGGATTCATAGTGTCGGTATACTTAACCCAACAACAACGCAAAGGGGCCATATGGGCGCTAATGCGAACCATTATCAATAAGGATTACATATCATGTTTGAAGATAACAACAGAGCCTATGCCAAGACCTACAGTGATAGCAGCCACGTTTGGCTAGATAGTGCTTATGACTACGCCTTAGCCATGTTTCGTGCCGACTGTTCATTTGAGCAGCTATTGATTGAACGTCCTCATATGGCTAAATCTGAATGGGGAACCGATGTTGCACTTGAGCTCGACTATATAACTAAATCAATGAAAGGCCCAGCACAATGAAAACATATACAAGAATCTTAACTAAACCAGCAGTACAAAACTTACTTAAGCTTATGCGCAGAGAAGAAGATCTAGAGGTGACAAAGGTCAATTCAGGATATGAGGTGGTCGATATCATGCGAGAAGATGAATTCGTATTCAAGGCCATGATAGGAACAATGGGATATCTATGCCGCATTAATGCAGCCTACTTACCCGAAGCTTAACTCTAATCAAGTTAACATAGGGCCTTAAACAATAGGGCCTTAAATTAAACTGATTAACCAACGCACGACTATAGGATACCAGCACCATGAAATTACTTGATACTAACGGCGGCAATACTAAATTGTCTAAGAATAATAAAGACATTAAAATCAGGGTTGCGGGCTTGTCTCTATTCCCTAACGATACTATTTGCACAATGCGCCATATCGCAGAGTGCGCTAAGCCCTGTCTAAAGGCGTCAGGTCGTGGGGTATTCGATAACGTAGAGCAAGCGAGGCAAGCTAAAACAGACTTCTATATGAATGATCGGCCCGCGTTTATCGCTCAGTTGATTAAAGAAATAGTATTGTTTGAACGTCTATGTATTAAACAGGGCGTAGAGTGTTATATTCGCTTGAATGTTATTAGTGATATACGATGGGAATTAGCACAAAACGGCTCAATACCGCAGCTATTCCCCGATGTTAACTTTTATGACTATACAAAGATTGCCAAGCGGTTAACCAGTTTACCTGATAACTATCAATTGATGTTTAGCTATAGCCGCGCAGCGGGATACCAGAAGCAAGTTGATATGGCCCTAAAAACTAGCGTCCCTATGTCGGTAGTATTCTATGGGCCTATGCCTGATACGTTCATGGGTAAAAAGGTTATCAATGGCGATGGCTCAGATATTGAGAATCTAGCATATACTAATTGTATTATTGGATTAAAATATAAAACTGCTAAAGGGCAAGGCGTAGATCCTGCAGATAGCATATTTATAATTAATACTAACTTGATTGAATTAAAAGAGGTAGCATAAGATGGATAACCAACAGATTATAGAGCTATACGATCAAAACCCTAATATGCTTCTGAGCCAATTGGCGGCTATTACGGGTAAGTCTATCAAACAATTAAAAGCTATATTAATGGGGTAATGTATGGATAACTTAGAAAGGTTAGCGGTTAAAAGGGACGCGGCACTAATGGCGTATACTGCAGTAATTAAGGCCAACAGACTAACGGGCCATATTGATATGGGCGCATTAGTAAGCGCAAGTAATGCGAGCACAAGCGCCCATATGGCGTGGTCTAACGCCTACGATTTGGAGCTAGGCAGTCGATACGATTTAGAAGAATGCAGTGCCTGTTGTGGCGCTGGAATATTAGAAGAGGGTATATGTGCAGAGTGTTTCGAGCACTGCGATATCCATAACGATGATGATTAAAGGAACTACTAACAATGAATATTAAAGATACAATTAAAACAGCAAGGCGCGTGTTGCGCTTAGGTAACGCGATAGAGTATGAAACAATAATGATACAAGCCCTGCGCCTGTTAACGTCTAACGACGATATAGAGGCCATGATTAAGGCCGGTAAACAGGACGGGTACAGTTTTAGGCAGTATGGTCTTAGAACTAAATAGAATAAGGAGTAAACTAAAATGAATATAGAAGCATATGAACAGTTAACCGGTGCCCTAGTGGTAGATAATAAAGGTGATGTCTACATTAAGGTACAATCTAGCGACAGTGTAGGGCAGTGGTACGGCCTAGAACCAGTGTCTAGCGACTTGAGGTGGATAGGTTCCGAAGTAGATCAGGCGGCCTTAGACGTCGCCCTAGAAACGTACAAAGGAGGTGTATAGTTATGTTACATAATTTAAGAGATTATAAGGTAGGTGGTGTGGTTAGATTGCAATATGGTTTGCAGCCTTATGGTATCATCGCAAGCATTAATCAAGATAATGGGCAATGTCTAGTCAAGATGGCTGCAGGGCCAAGAGTATATAAATTCACTAGCCTACAGGTGCTATTATGAGTGTTATAAGAGAGACAAGAATGGTAGAAGTAGAATCGGCCTATCTAGAATCGATAGAGAGGGATAGTTATTTCCTACAGTGTCTGGATGCCTGCGGTGCTCCTTTTACTGACGTATGGGCAGAAGCTCAAGAGATGTTTAACTTTGAATTAGATGAGGGTTAAAGCGATGGATAACAAGAGTAAGGTAAACTTTAGTTGGTTAGATGAATTTAAGGATAATGATGATTATAAAGAGGAGGACAGGCTAAGCGATATCGTAAAGAAGGCTAATATGTTTAAAGCTAATGTATTGACTAACAAGAAGGCTAACAGGTACAAGCTAATTAAGAAGGCCTGCGAGAAGCTAAAAGCTCACAAGCAGATTGAACTTAGGCGTACATTAGAAGATAAACAAAGAGTGGGGTTAGATTATGCGTAAGTGGTTAGAGGGTATAGACTGGGATTATGTATTGCTCATAATGGTAGGTATAGTGTTATGGGTGAGTTTAATATTAGGAGTATTTGTAGATGGCTATTAAAGTAAAGAGTATATTAAAGGATAGGGAGTTTAAGAGGGCTATTAAGCCTTCTGACGCCTTTTCATTCTACTGGTATATAACGGGGTTACTACATTCTAAAGGCTTCTCAGAAGGCGATTCTGAAGCTCTGAGGAGGTATCGTAGTATTGGGCACGATGTGAGGTTAAAACGAGGAGGGCATTAACATGAATAAGCGTAGGAAGTTAGAAGTACAATTAGAACAAGAAACAGGTGATCTAGTAATCTTCTATAAGAGTGATGATGCAGCAGAGTTATTCCTATTAGATGAACAAGATAGGGATGAATTACAAGACACACTCCAGTATCTTAGATGGGATGAACAAAAGCAAAATAAAGGGGGTAGACTGTCATTATTTGAGTTACAGCAGGATCAAGAGTACTGGAAGGCTAAGTTTGAGTTAACCCATAGGAAGGATATGTTAGACTACATTAACTTCCACACTGCCGATAGTGCAAGGGAAGCGGCAATACTGTCTAATTTAGACCTAGATGATTTATTAATGAGGTAGAGGTAGAGGTAAGATTATGAGATGTAAATCGTGTGATAGACTATTAGAAGTAGAGATAGACAACACTAGTTTATGTGGTGCTTGTTTAACTGTATCTATGGATACTTCACTAACTACTAATTTAGAAGAACAAGAGGAGACCCTAAACGAGCAATTAGAGTTTATTACAGACATAACAGAAGAGGACTATATACTATTGGAGTGATATGTGCTAAACTCACTTAAGTTTCTTAGGCACTTAGGAACATCCTTTAGAGTTAACATTAAGATTAACACTTAAAGGTTAAGACTAAAGAGCACTAAGCGGCCATAGCTGTAACTCTTATTTGAGTTAGTCTGAAATTAAGGTTGTCTTAGATTGATGTCTGAGTTACACTAATACACATAGGGTAAACAATAAGGTTTGTTCCTATAAGCGTACTAAAGCGAATACAAAAGGATAATTAATTATGAGTCTATCAGTTTCTGAAGGTTATGTTGCATTCTGTCACGTTCTAACAGAAGACCAATATCAAGGTCAAGATGTAGGATATAACGTAACTATCTGTATGGATAAAGGGGAAGCTTGTCAGCTATCTAATATGGGTGTTAATGTAAAAGACTACAAAGGTGTAGGCCAACGTAAGTTTAAGTCTGGATATAGTATCGATGTCTTAGATGATAATGGTCAGCCTCTAATGTTGAAGGAAGAATTACCCCGAGGTGCTAAGATCAAAGTACAGTGGAAACAAGGTAATGTACACCCTCAGCATGGTCTAGGTACTTACGCCAACCGTATCAAGGTATTAGATATGGGTGATGGTGGTATTCCGTTAGACTTTGAAGGTAGCGAAGAGGACTCCACAGACTTCTAACTACCTTATGTAAGGTATAAGTAAACTTCCTGAGCACTGAAGTAAAACTGCTCTTTTTTTATGCCTAAAGGAAAAGTTAATATGTGTACTATACTAGAATTAAAGCCTACGGATGCTCAGGTAATAAAGGCACAGATGATGTCTGATGAAATGGGTATCTTAAAGAATTCAATCACTAAAGGTAAGGGTAATGTCATAGGTTTCTTAGGTGAGATTGTCCTCTCAGACCACTTTAAGTGGCCACAGGCTAATACCTACGACTATGATCTAATCACTGCAGAAGGTAAGACAGTGGATGTTAAGTCTAAACAATGTAGGTCTATACCTCAGCCTCATTATGAGTGCTCTATCTCATCTTACAACACAAAGCAACAGTGTGACTATTATGCCTTCACCCGTATTAAGAGTGACTACTCAGTTTTATGGTTTGCCGGACTAATGCCTAAAGAGTTATACTTTACACAAGCTACAAAGAAACACAAAGGGGAAGTAGATCCCTCTAACGGTTTTACGTTTAAGAGTGATTGCTTTAACTTACCACTATCAGCACTACAGGAATACAACGAATGATTACATTATTTACAGGGGATACATGCGTAGCTTGTAAGGCCCTCAAAGGACGCCTAGAAGGGATGGGGCTTACAGGCTACCAAGAGGCTAACGTGTCTAATATGACACATAAGAACACTGTTATAGATCTAGGGTTTAGAGGTATTCCATTGTTGGTACGGTACAACCACGAAGGTGAGGTAGCGGATACCCTATTAGGTAATACAGCAAGCGACTCGGCATATCATGATTTCTTTATCCAGTCATATGGGGAGTAACTATGAGTAATAAAGCAGAAGCACGTTACAAAGCAAAAGAAGTAGCTAGGTTGACTAAAGAGTATAATACCTACATCGAAGGGTCTAAGATGAAAGAACCTTTTGGGGCTTATAACCTAGCCAAAGCTACCCTTATTTCAGCCATGTTAGTTAAGTTAGAGGGGACACTCAGTGAGTATCATATTTAAACCTAAGATCCCTGAACGCTTTCAAGGGGAAGTACAGAAAAAGAAAGTAGTAATTAAGCCACCTGAGCCACCTAAGAAGGTTATTAGGAACTCGTGGATCTCAGACACAGTAGCTGTAAAGGTAAAGAAGCGTAAGTCCCCAGATTGGACACCTAGAGACCTGAACCTACTAGTAGACTTAAGAGCAATGAATGTCCCTATCTATGATTGTAGTAGGATACTGAGACGCGCTGAGTCATCCGTTAGGGCCTGTATACACGTTTATGATCTATATGCAGGGATAAAGCACCAGAAGTTAGTAAACATAGAGAGGTTATTAAATGATTAATGTAGCACTAACGGAAGAAACAGTAGATGGTATAGTCATCACAGAGTTGAAGTCTTTTTATAGTGTCTTAGATGAAGTATCTGATGACTGGTACTCTAAAGAAGAGGACAAGCAGAAAGACAGGCTCTGTCAATATGCTATCATTAATGTATTATCACACTACCTAACAAGCGAGGAACATAAGAAATGGCTTCTTACACTAGAGAGAACGCAGAAGTAGAGAGTAGAGGGCCTTGCCCACGATGTAACTCTAAAGATAACTTAGTTAAGTATAAAGATGGTCACTCTAGCTGTTACTCAGTAGGATGCAATCACTTCGTAAACAGTAATACTAACACGACTACAGCGGAACATAGGACAATGACCCCATCCCAAGTAAAGAAACCAACAGTAGACTTAGAGAAGGGCACTAGAGGAGCTATTCCAGACCGTAAGATCTCTGCAGACATTGCAGCTAAGTATGGTGTAACGATTGAGTATGATGCTAAAGGTCAGATCACTAAACATTACTATCCTTTCTTCAATAATGATACAAAGGTAGCACTTAAGACCAGAGTAGTTAAAGACAAGCAATTCTATTGCAGTGGAGATCTAGGTTCCGCAGGTCTATTTGGTCAGCACCTCTTTGAAGGCAGCAACAGTCGGTTCATTACAGTCACTGAAGGCGAGTTAGATTGTCTAGCAGTGTCAGAGATGTTTCACGGTAAGTGGCCTGTAGTAAGCCTAAAGAATGGCTCAGGCTCGGCTGTAAAGGGCATTAAGGAATCGCTTGAGTTCTTGGAGGGGTTCGAGTCTGTCATCCTATGTATGGATCAAGATCAGGCAGGTGAGGAGGCAGTAAAGAATGTAGTAGATCTGTTTAGCCCTAATAAGGTTAAGGTTATGTCTATGCCTCTTAAGGATGCCTGTGAGATGCTTAAGGCTGGTAAGGTTAAGGAGTTCACCCAGCAGTGGTGGTCTGCTCGCCCTCACCGTCCTGTAGGCGTTATCTCTCTATCAGATCCAGACAACTGGGATGTATTCATTAAGCGAGGTACTGAGGAGGTGACTCCTTTTCCCCATGCCTTCGGTACGCTTAATGCCATGATGAACGGAGGTATCGCTGCAGGAGAGGTGACAGTCGTAGGAGCTCTAACGTCAGTAGGTAAGAGTACAGTAGTCTATAACTTAGTCTATGGTATGTTGATGGAATCTAATAAACGTATTGGTTGTATCTTCTTAGAGTCCGATAGAGGTGAAACGATAGAGAAGCTCTTGTCTGTACACATAGGCAATAACATATCTAACATCCCTCAACCTGACCGAGACTACGATATGCTCCACAAGAAGTATTTGGAGTTAGCAGACACGGATAAGTTACACGTACTAGATCACTTAGGCAGTACAGACGCAGATGAACTCTTCAGTAAGATGCGCTACATGGTTAAGGGTTTAGACTGTGATGTACTTGTACTAGACCCCCTACAGGCTGCTGTGACCTCTAACGATAATGGTATTATTGATGAGTTCATGGATAGATGTTTGAAGTTATCTAAAGAGACTGGCGTCAGTATCATCATTATTTCTCACATGCGTAAACCTTCAGGTAAGGAAGCACATGATGTGAATGAGTATGATATGAAAGGTTCAGGATCTATCAACCAGATAGCATTCAATACTATCCTACTTAGCCGTGATAAGATGTCAGAAGATGAGTATGCCCGTAACTGTACTAAGATACAGCTCGTTAAGTGTAGACGTACAGGTAATACAGGTACTGCAGGGTGGTTATATTATAATCAATCTACGAGTCGCCTAGAGGCTGGGCTAGAGCCTATTATAAAGGAGACAGAAGGGTATGACTTCTAGAAGAGTAGTATTAGATATTGAGGCTAATGGGTTCACTCCTGATAAGATCTGGTGTATCGTCTGTCAGGATGCGGATACTAATGAGGTAACTTACTACACTCCTCGTAATGTAAGAGAGTTCAGCCTAGAGGGTATCACAGAGATTATAGGCCACAATATCTTAGGCTATGACATTCCTGTGCTAGAGAGGTTACTCAATCTAGACTTTACAGGAATACAATTAACGGATACGTTAGTTATGTCTAGGTTGTTTAAACCTACTCGTGAAGGAGGTCACTCACTTAAGGTATGGGGAGAGAGGCTAGGTAATCTCAAAGGTGACTTCACAGAGTTTACCTACTACTCAGATGAGATGTTAGAGTACTGTATTAATGACGTAGCTGTAAACGTCAAGGTCTATAACCATCTACTAGTAGAGGCTAAAGGATTCTCCCCTAAGTCAATACAGTTAGAGATGGACGTACACGCCATTATCTCTGAACAAGTTAAGAATGGTTGGCTGTTAGATGAACAGAAAGCCTTCATGCTCTTAGCTGAACTTAAAGAGAAGATGATAGAGGCAGAGGACACTGTACGTGAGCGGTTTACTCCACTTCCTATCTGGGTAGAGAAGAACTACCCTAAGAACCCTACTAAGAAGGATGGCACGGAAGCAGCCATTATGGTTAAACACAGGGAGAAGGGATACCACTATGATGATGACTTCAGCTATGGTGTGTTTGAACACCCTATCTTTAACTTAGGTAGCCGACAGCAGATAGGACGTTACCTTATCCACTATGGCTGGACACCTCTAGAGTTTACAGAGACAGGGAAGCCTAAGATAGATGAGCAGGTGCTAGAAGGAGTGGACATCCCTGAAGCTGTTATGATTAAAGACTACCTACTCCTACAGAAGCGTGTAGGAATGGTATCAAGCTGGATTGAATCGGTAGCAGATGACGGTAGAGTACATGGTTACGTTAACCCTATAGGCGCTCAGACAAACCGGATGAGTCACAGCAGCCCTAACGTAGCTCAAGTACCTGCCTCCTATAGTCCCTACGGTAAGGAATGCAGAGAATGTTGGATTGTACCTAAAGGGTATAAGCTAGTTGGTTGTGATGCTTCTGGTTTAGAATTAAGAATGTTAGCCTCTTACCTAAAGGATGAGGAGTACACTAAGCAGATCTTAGATGGTGACATTCATACCTACAACATGAATATGGCAGGACTAACCAGCAGAGATCAAGCGAAGACTTTCATATACGCTTTTCTGTATGGCGGAGGTGACGTTAAGATAGGAGAGATCGTAGGCGGAGGAGCTAAAGACGGTAAGAAGATCAAGAAGACATTCTTTGATAGTATCCCAGCCCTAGAGAAGCTAATCACTCAAGTGAAGAGAGCATCTAACAGAGGATTCTTGAAGGGGTTGGATGGTCGTAAGATATGGGTTAAATCAGAGCACTCAGCCCCTAATTACCTCTTACAGTCTGCAGGTGCAATTGTTATGAAGCAAGCACTTGTGTTATTATATGCTGCAGCTAAGAAGGAAAAGCTTGACTTTAAGTTTGTAGGCAATATACACGATGAATACCAAACACAAGTTCTAGAGGAGCACTCTGAACGATTCGGTGTACTAGCAGTAGAAGCCATCATCAATGCTGGTGTTGAGCTAAAGATGAACTGCCCCTTAGACGGGGAATCAAAGATAGGAAATAACTGGTATGACTGCCACTAAGAAGTGTGTCAAGTGTTATGCGGAGAAGGGAAGGGAGTTTTACTATGACCATTACTCAAATACAGATGGTAAGCAGGGAACTTGTATCCCTTGTAATAAGGCTAAGAGGAGAGCTAGGTGGTTCGAGGTCTTTAAATACAAAGGATCTAAATGTGAGCACTGTGGGATTAGTGATCTACACCACCCTGAAATCTATGAGTATCATCACGTTGACCCTGCACTCAAGAGAGGTGTCATAGGTGCTATGTTAGGTACTGCTAGTGATACCACTCTCTACATTGAAGTCGATAAGTGTATTCTAGTGTGTGCTAACTGTCATAGTATTGAACATAAACGAATCAGTGATAAGGAATTAGAACAAGATGACTAAGACATTAGACACGTTAGTAGATGATATATATAGTGTACTCAGTACCAGTAAAGTAGACCCAGACGTAGACATAGATAAGATCTTCCAACTCTTCGGAGAGAATGTAAAGGAAGCAGTCTTTAAGTCTATGTTCGATAATAGAGGAGACACCACACGCTTGCGTATGTCGTCCGTAGGCAAACCCGATAGACAGGTATGGCTTAACTCTAAGAACTACCCACGCGAGGAGCTAGAGCCCTCTACGTTGATTAAGTTCCTCTACGGGCACGTTATAGAGGAGCTGGTGCTCTTATTAGTACGTCTGAGTGGTCACACTGTAGAGAATGAACAGGCTAAGGTAGAGATCAATGGCGTTAAAGGCTCAATGGACTGTACGATTGATGGTAAGTTGATTGACGTTAAGTCTGCCTCTAGCTTTGCCTTCAAGAAGTTCAAGGATAACACTGTAGAGTTCGATGACCCCTTCGGGTATGTAGACCAACTCAAGGGCTATGGTGCAGGCTTAGGGGTTACAGAAGGGGGTTGGTTAGCTATGGACAAAGGTAATGGACACCTCGCCCTAGCAATGATAGACTTGACAGAAGGTAAGAGCATTGAGGACAGGATCACTCACTTACAGGATATAACCTCTAAAGATGAAATGCCTGAGCCCTGTAGCCACCCAGTACCAGACGGTAAGAGTGGGAACATGAAGTTATCTACACAATGCTCCTATTGTCCTTATAAGCACACCTGCTACCCTGAATTAAGAACATTCTTGTATAGTACAGGCCCTAAGTTTCTAACCGAAGTGTGGAACCTACCACGCGTAAACGAACTAAAGAAGACATAGCACATGACCAAGATTGAATTTAAAGTAGTACAAACCCCTAGATCAGAACGCTTTGAAGAGGCTATTAATACTCTCTTGAATGAAGGCTGGTCACTTCACGGTAGTCCTTTCATCGACAGTACAGGTCAAATGGTACAGGCTCTATTGAAGGAAACGACTAATGTCAAAGCAACTTCCAAAGTATCGAAGTAAGCTAGAAGCAAGAGTAGCTATAGGACTTGCGGATTGGGGGTATGAGTCTGAGAAGATGAAGTACACCATCCACAGGACTTATAATCCAGACTTCATAAAGGGTAATATCTACATTGAAGTCAAAGGATTCTTTAGATCAGGGGATACTCAGAAGTATAAGGCTATCAATGAGCAGATGCTCAAAGAGGGTAAGATCCTTGCCTTCGTATGGTCTAAGCCTCACCAGAAGCTACGTAAAGGCTCTAAGCTAACTAATGCGGGCTGGTGTGAGAAGCACGGCATTAAGTGGTTCTGTCAGGACAGTATGAAAGCTCTTAACACATGGAGTGCTAATGTCTAAAACAGTAGAAGAACTAATAGAAGACATCGTTAGAGACTATGATACAGACCTCTTAGTGGAGATACTCAATATCTCTACGGAGGACTTACTCGAAAGGTTTGACGATAAACTAATGATAGCAATAGATAAAGGAGACTTTGAGGATGGATAGCGCATTAAGCCGTCAGGTAGGCGGGGATCACTATATGAATTCAACTATCCAACCTATTGAGTATATACATGCCAATGGTCTTGGATTCATTGAAGGGTGTATAGTAAAGTATATATCCAGATGGCGAGATAAGAACGGCATAGAGGACTTAGAGAAGATCAAACAGTACGTTGATTTACTCATAGAGTTAGAAGATAAGAACGGTAATAAGTAGACAAACAAAAGCCCCCAAAGAGTGATCTAAGGGGGCTTTTTACTGCCTGAAGGTTTACTTGTTAGAGTCTTTAAAGTGCTCTACAGTACCTTTACCTGCTACAGTGTTATAGTACTTCTTCCAATAAGCTGCCCTTCCAGCCTTCGTAGTAGGGATAGGATCATCTACATTTAGTAGTTTCAAACGTGCTGCGATGGCGCTATTCAAAGGATCAGTCATATCTTGCCAAGTCATGGAAGGCCAGTCCTTACCGAACTCCTTCTTAATCTTAGCAAACTGCTTCTTTAGCTTAGGGTGTGAGCCTACATCTTGAGTATCCTCAAAGCCTACCTCGTCCACCTGCATCATTCCTCCATAATATCCTTCCCTATAGGTATTTGGATCTTCTCCTGTTAGAGACTCCGCCTGAGCTATCTCACTCAGAATACCATTAGAAGGGAATACAGCTTCTACTTTATTTATGATTGAAGTATTACTCTCTACCTCTACTACAGGCTCAGGTGTTTCACCTTGAGGAGCTAAAGCAGGTGCTTCCTCAGTAGGTACAATACTGTTGTCTGTAGCAGTGTCTTCAAACAAGTCCAACTCTTGAGTAGGGACAGGCTCAGGAGCTACAGGAGTAGGAGCAGGGGCAGGAGCCAATACTACAGGCTCTGCTCCTTTCCTAGACTTCTCTATAGCAGCAACCATAGTAGCATTCTCAGGAGTACCTGCAAAACGCTTAATGGCATCAGAGGCTTGGGCTGCAGACTTAGTTGTGTCTAATGAAGCCCACATACCCTCTAGCTCATCTTTAGCCTGTTCCCACATTCCTATGAAATCAAACATTTACTTTTCCTCTTCCTTTAGTTTATCGAGAACAGCCTCTCGTCCTCCTATATAAGAACCCCTGAGTGAATTACGCAGTATTACATTACCCGCTCCTTTAAGAGCAGCCTTGAGCTTCTCAGTCTTAGTGGCAGCTTTATAGTTCTTATACTCCCTAGCTAGTTCTGACACTATAGAGGGGTTAAAGAGTAGATCCATTAACTTACCAGATCGCTTAGCATCCAACTTAGACTGGGCCATTCTAGAGCCTAATCCAGTTGCTGCATGGGCAGGTGATACAACACCCCCTACTGTTCTACGATATGCTGATGTTATTCCTGATACACCCACGCCTAACTCTTTCTGAAGTAGCTCAGTGGAGAGAGAGCTCGTTCTAAATGGAACATTAGAAGTCTGTAGAGTAGACACTATATCAAACATCTCCATAGCTCCTTCTATATTCTTCATATAATCCCCTCCAAAGAACTCAGTGTATACCTCACGATTAGCATTAATATAATCTACTGCTGCGTGTTTAGAGCCTCCTTCTATGTGGTTAGGTTTTTTAAAGTTCAATGCTCTGTCTACAAGCTTTAAACGTATGCCTGTTTTAAACATCTCCGTACTCTCAGCGTCCATATGCTTAAATAGCGGAAGAATAGTATCCATACTAGCCCCATCACTCTTTAAGAGAGAAGCTACGGTGGAGTCTAGTCCTGAACGACCTACAGCCTCAAGGAAGTCATCAGTAGCTTGGAAGGCATTACGCCTGTAGTCTACTTCTAAACGTGCCTTTAAAGCCCGAGCGTTAGATAAGGCAGTAGCTCCATCTGTTAACTCATCTCGTAAGTTAGGAACCAAATCGACTAAAGCTGCATTGTCTTCATCAGCAAGCCAGTCCATAATGGACTTCTCATTGGCAATGTCATTACTCTTAATTGCTTTTGAATGAATACGGGTGTATATGGCATCCTTTAGTACGGGAACACCATCTTCCCCTGCAGCTCCTAAGAAGTCTCTTGCGTTTTGTAGCTTAGTAAGATCCTGAGCTACTGTAGAGGTAAACTTATTAACAGACATCTTAGACACGCCTGCGCTATTGAAAGGGATTCCCATTTCAGTATAGTAGGCTAGGTCTATGTTACGCAATGAAGTACCATATCCGTTAGGCATCTCATCAATTGCTTGGTTCAACACGCCTTTAAAATCATTCAATAAACGAAGTTGTACCTTACCTTTGGAATCTAGAGTCCCTGTTAGATCACGTATACGCCCGTTAACAGTGTTCTTTAAATTCAGGACATCAGCAGGGGTATACTCATCAACAACACTAGTAGTTGTTACATCAGGCTTTTGACTTATGTTCCCTTCTTTGTCAAAGACAAATAAGCCTTGCTCCGTTGTTGTCTTTGTCTTTGTCTTTGTCTTAACTTCTAATAGAGGACTGAAGTTCTTTAAGAAACGGCCCTCGTCAGTGGGTAAGTTATTAACCCAATCTAACAGACCAGATACCTGTTCAGAAGGCATTGTGACCCCTGAATCGGTAGCAGTTTTCTTCCACTCAGCATACATAGGATTAAACCGCTGCCTGACTAAGGCTCTCTTTTTATCTAAAAGCCCTTTAGCTGCCATTCCTATGTCAGTCTTAGATCCATTCTTAGTCAAGGCAGTAGTTAGTTTACTCATCTGCTCATCTATAATCTGAATCTTACCCTCAATATGAGCCTGCCTCTTTTCCTCAAAGACTAATCTCTTTTCCTGCTCTTTAGCTATTATCTTAGGTAACTTAACATTCTCCATTTCAGGAGACACAGCTAGTTGTTTAAGATATGCGTCTTGTCGTGTAACAAACTCACTAACAGCCTCATCAATCTTAGCCCTGAATACAGGATCTCTACCATCAGAATAGTACTCAAGGAACTTACCCTTCATTATATCATTCTGAAGAGCAGCTACTATCGGTACTATTTTAAGAGGCTCACCTCCCATCTTTGTTTGGAGGACTTGAGCTCTTTCCATAATGTTATAGAAATCACCTTGAGACTCAACTACAGCGTCTGCAAACCTCTTCTGCTCTCCTTTGAGGTATTTAGATACTTCACCTTTACCGTTAATGTTCTTTACACTTTTATATGCTTGATACCCTGCTGTAATAGGAGACTGAGCTACTCCCGTAGCAACACCAGACAATACGCCTAATGAGATTAATACATTCTGTTTCGTGCTAGAACTTAGGTCAGAACTAGCAATCGCATCAGAGGTGTGTAGTATTACAGTATCTGCCACAGCAGCTGGTAATATAGACTGAGCCATGTTGTATGCTATACGAGGCGCTGTATTCGCTAAGTTAGTCATATCACTAGCTGCTTCAGTGCCTGCTGACACAAAGCGAACTACCTGCTCTGTAGGAGAGAGGTCATCAGATGTAGGGGGTAAAGGCTCGTCACCGCTAAAGAAGAAGTTACGTATGTAGTTACGGTGTCCTTTTAACTCCTGAGCATCCATAAACCTAGTAGGATTCTGGTGAAGGTATGGTTGGTTAACATCCATGCCCCTAGTGCTTTCTCCTCTGATTTTATCTAGAAGATCGTCAGGAACAGCAAAGTCAACAGAGCTCACAACCCCCCGTTCAAAAGAGTCAGCGAGATGCCTAGAAGTAAAAGCCATCCACCCTTCTCCTTCTTGCTGTTGAGAAGCTTTAACTCTCTGCCCCTCCTCATCCTCAAAGGTAGAGGAACGGACAGAGCTTAGAGCATCCTCGAAGTCCTCTTGGGAGACTCCTTTATCTTTTGCGGTAGTAGCAGTACTCGCTGAACTAGCTTTAAGAGCCTCTTCAAACTCTTCCTGTGTTATTCCTGTCATTTAGTCACCCAATTACTTAAGTCTAAGTGATTACCACCAACATACGTAAGAGTTACTCCTTTAACAACTAAGGTATCTCCTTTAGTGGGTTGAGGTATTTTGCTACTCTTTTGCATAGCTTCCCCTAGAATAGTACCAACCTGCTCTGCGTTCATGTTCTTAGATAGAGCATACGAATCAGTCGCTTGCTTAAGTTTTTTATTGTACGATACAACATTCCTATTCTTAGTGAATTCTGCTAGCTTCTTAAAACCTTCAAAAGTCTCTTTAGTATAACTACCAGAAAGAAAGTTAATTGCAGCATCAGCAATGTTCTTACTGAAAGAACCTGAGTCACGGAATGCCTTCATCTCTGACTGAGCCTTAGAATCAGACCCTCCAAACATACGTGAAACAAGACGGTCTACAACTACAGAGATCTGTTCTGGGTCATTACTTAACTGGCTAAGAGTAGCTAAGTCTATTACCTCATCTGCAGTCTTAATAGCCTCCCGTTCGGTTTCTGTTACTTTATTCCAGTCAGTCCTAACTGCTTTTATCTCAGTAACAGTAATACTAGGGTCTACGTCTAAGATAGACTGCATCACTTTCTTGTGAGGCTCCGATCCTGCTTTAAACCCATAAGCTTCCGTTACTTCTTTTGAGGTAGTTGTTTCTCCTTTAACCTCAACAGGCTTTCCTGTCTTACCTACAGAAGAGATAACTCCTGTAGATCCATTGACGTTATACATTACATCAGGCGTATAATTATTAGTTTTATGTTGTAGATTTAGGTCTGCCCCTGATACTTGCTTGCTTACTTTACTACCTGTTGCCTTACCTGTGCCGCCAGCAGATGTCCATACTCCTGTTGTCTTATTCATAGCTCCTTGAAATTCTACATCATCAGTTATTCTGGACTGTGTGATATACTCTTGCTTCTCAGTCTTAGGAGCCTGAGAGGCCTGTAGCTGCATACCGTTCTGAGCCATGCTCATAGCACCACTAGGATCAAAGGCACTGATGAACTTACTAGCCTCAAAGTATGTATTTGGGTTAGTCCAGTCTGCTTCTGCAAACTGTTTCTTGAACTTCTTCATACCGATAGTCTTAGGGTCTATGGCCTGCCCAAAGGCTCCCATAGCTTCACGCATTGCTACGCCCTTCTGCTTCTCAGCATCGAGCATACCCGCATAGGAAGACTGTACTGTCTGTAAGATGTTTGATTGTGGGCCTGAGCCGAATAATCCACTAGCCATTACTTATACTCCTTATTAACCTAGACCAATGATAGTCTTGAATATATCACCAAACATACTTGTGTTATTAGCACTCTTCTGAGCATCTATGCCCATCTGAGCCAAGTCACGTTGGAAGGCAGGTTCTTCAGCAAAAGAGTTAATCTCTTGTAGTAGAGGTACAGCACCTAGAGCTTGCTGTTGTCCAGCGAACTGCTGTTGAGCTACATTACCAGCTAGACCAAATAGACCTGCTTGGTTCTGTAACATACGATCCTGCATCTGTGTACCATACTGAGTAGCCTGTACACCTTCTTGGAATCGTTGGTTCTCTTGTTCAGACTCTAATTGAGCTAAAGCCTGAGTACCTGCAGTAGCACCTAGTTTACCAGACTGAACTAGACGACTCAAGGCAGACTGTGTCTGTCCCGCTCTGAGAGGCTCTCTAATGGCGTTTACACCACGTAGGTACTCTGAGGCTGCATCTTGAGGATTAAAGTTCTGATAGGCCTCCTGAGAGCTCTGCATCTGCCCTAGTAGTCCCTGCTGGAACTGAGCATACTCATCACTATCTGTTTGCTCGAACTGACCAGTCTCAGGGTTATAACCAGTACTGCCAAATAGATTGCTGAATGTAAGTCCACGAGGAGCTCTGGCTGCTGCAAGACGGGATACTGCATCACCGCCAGCTCCTTCTTGATTGGCTTCGCTATTAGCACCTTGACTCCCATTACCTCCTGATCCTACTAGACCTCCTGTAGGGTTTACAGTGCCATTAGCTACTGCAGCACGTTGAGCGTCAGTAGTTGGACTACCAATGAAGGCATGAGGGAGCTGTTCCTTCATTTGCTGTGACCGAGCAGCTTGTACTTTCTCCTGTCTAGACATCTGATCCCACTGTGAGGAGGGATGCCCTGACGCTTCCATACTTGCATAGTTAGCCTTAGCCTGATCATTCATGCCATACTGTACTTCATCTACTAAAGCAGATCCTACAGACTTAGCTATATTAGGGATGCTCGGTATTGAACCGACTGATGACATAACTGCCTCCCATAAGGACTGATCTACTTTAGGGGCTGCACCTTTATTAGAAAGGTTACCAGCATTATATGCTACCGCTTGCTCTCTTGTACCGCTATGTGGGCCGCCCATTATACTGTCCTCTTCTGTTCTTTAATATTGTGTGTCATTATATGTCTCTATGTTTAGGTTAGCTTATGATATAGTGAAGGAGCTAGGGTTGTAGTACGTTGCGCCTGCAGCACCTCCTATCCCTTTATTGGATTCTACAACATGACCGTGGTCGCCTGTAATCTCGCCACCTTGGCTACCTGCTGAACCTTCAGCACCACCAGAGCCGCCTATGCCTCCACGTACTGTACCATCGTAGCCCCCAGTGCCTCCAGTGCCTTCACTTGCAAGAGTGCCTGCAGAGCCTGCAGTACCACTGTGAGTAGTGGAGCCACCATTACCGCCAGCGCCATAAGGCCTACCGCCACCACCGCCACCACCGCCACCATAGGCAGTACCTGTGTGTACATAACCTTCAGCACCACCACCGCCACCACCGCCTCCTGAGAGAGTACCATTGTTTATTAGTGTGATGTCAGACTCTAGATGTACTGCAACACCGCCAACAGTGCCGTCAGTTGCATGGGCAATTGCATTATATGAGTAGCCTAAACCACCGTTGCCTCCATCACCGCCACGCCCTAAGATAGCACCATTGTTTTCTATGGTCAACTTAGCAGTATGACTAGTGCCTGTCTTAAGCGCATAGACGCTAGTGGATGAGGCAACCAAAGTAGCACCACTAGGAATAACTACACGGACATTATGGTAGCGATCTAATCCTAAAGAGTCCAAGTCTACATCAGTGTGCTCAGTAGCAGCGAAGGTGTAGACTGATTCATATTCATAGGTCTGTTCCCAGCCCGTGTCTACCTTACTATAAGCTTTCTTAACTTTAGTCCAACCACCTGCTAGCTTAACCTGAGGCTTAGCAGCTACCCAACCACTACCTGTTTTAGTTTTAATATTCAAACCAAATATCTCCTATATTACCCTCGGATGCAGGAGCATTGTCATTAATATATATGTCTTTACCCGTAGCGCCCGTAGCAGCATCAATGATCACCGTGTTAATACCCATAGCAGGGCTAGCAGCCGCTACGAAGGCTGTGGTGGCTACTTGTGTACTACTGTTACCTGAGGCTGCTGTAGGTGCTGTAGGCGTCCCTGTGAGCGCAGGGGAGCTTGTGTTGGCTTTAGTTGTTATAGCTGTTGCAATGTTAGTAAATTCATCATCAATCTCAGTACCACTGACGGTCTTAAGAGGGTTACCTGTAGTCAGTGCATCCTTTGATGCAAAGTTTGTTGCTTTGATATAATTAGACATAGTTAAAGTACCTTACCTTGTTTGGCATAAATTGAGATCTTCTGGAGTGACATAGCAGTACCGTCAATGTCAGTAGTGAAACCTATTTGGATGATATTACCTGCTCCCTGTGTGGGTGCTGACTGTTCATTGATGAGTACTGACCCAGCAAACTCTGCTACACCATACTCTGCTACACCGTACTCAAACACTGTTCCTGCCTCTAAAGCAAAGGTCTGAGAGAAGTAAATAGGGCTATACTCGTAGCCTACCTTAAGTGCAAAGGTCTGACCTGTAGCTCCTACCGTAGTGGCTGATAGCTTCTTAACTATCTTGTTTACGTTGGGCATGTCCAAGTCGAAGTAGTTGCTATAGTAAGCCATCTCATACTTCTCACCATCATCTTGGTAACCTCTGTACTGAGCAATACCATCAGGCTGTGCAAAGAACAGGTCTGACCCTAGCGATAGGAGACCCTTAGGTGTCAACTTAGGCCAGATGGTTACCCTGAAGCTACCGTCCTCTAGAGCTTGTCTAGTGTCAAAACAGAAGGTCTGCTTAGTGGCTGGGAAGGTAAGTAAGTAGAAAGCATTGGTAGGTGAGTAGACTGACTTAACATTAGCTAAGACTTCACCATTGATAGCCTGAATCATGTCATCACGGACATTCTTAGAGATGTCTCGCATAGGCTGAGATTTCTCTTGTACTGTACGGTTAAGTGAACGTACACCTGTGTTACTTAGGAATAAGATATCCTCACCAGTGTTCTGTACACTATCACGAGCAATACAACCGACACCTTCGATTACTTCAACTAAGGTTAGGTTAGAAGTTGTCATGCCGCCTTGGAAGTTATCACCATCGCTATAGATGATAATGTTATCCTTACAGAAGATAATCAAGTAGCCGTTGTGTGCGCCTACCGCCACTATCTCATCAGCACCTTGAGTAAGAACACTTGAGATATCAAGAGAACCTGCTGTGCCCGATTGGAAGTTAGAGCCATCAAGAAGCTTAGTAAAGTATACTGTTGTTTTATTATCTGTGGTGTCTGCTACCCATAAACGACCATAAGCTGCTAATACAGTATTGCCATGAGGTACGCTATTGTGGTGATGAGGATGATTACTGAACGAATCAAACTCTTCTGCCCCTGTTTCATTAGTGTAGACTAAGGGTTCATAACCACGTTGGAAGAAGTAATGATGGTCGTTCAACGTAGCTGCTTGCCAGTTACCTTCTGTGATAGTATCATCAGTGTCAGGTGTTATTGTAGTAAGCGTCTGTGTTCCTTTAAAGAATGTAGTGTCATTCCAAGATAGCCTAACGTCAGTGCCTGCAATATCCTTAAAGTTGGACAAGCCCTTTAGGTTTACTCCTGTACTTCCCGTAGTCAATGTCTGCCAGCCCTTACGTGACCCTAGACGACCATACTTGTCTATGATGCAGTTGTCTGCGTGTAGTGCAAAACCTTCCTGTAGCGTAACACCTGACTCCTGAGTGTTTAATCCAAAGAACGCTGGTGCTGCTATGGAGGCTGCGAGTAGTTGTTTAGCCATGACTTACACCGCCTCCCAGATAAGTTCCTCAGGATGCTTACTGGCATCTATAGCAATAGCATCCGATAAGAAGTTAGACGCAAGTGCCTTGGCTGATACTGAAGACATACCACCATCTTCACCACGCTCCTCAAGAGCCATAGCGTAGGCTAACGCCTGCACTGGTAAGAAAGGTACTTGTACTTTATCATCATCATTAATTACATCAGGTGACCGCTTGAGTACATTAAAGAATAACTGATAAGAAGCATCAGGGATAGGGTATATATCTATAGCCGTGTCACCATTAGCATCTAAGCCATTGAAGACATAGTGCTGTGGTGCTCCTGTTGCTGGTGTATTCGTAAGGTAGGCAGTGTTGAACCATTGTGGTGTCTTGTAGGACATGAAGCTATTACTTGTATTATTCACTACGTCAAGAACAGAGGACTTATCACCTGAGTTCACTAGTACATAGTTAAAGACACCTGCTTGTGTGTCTACGGTCATGGTGTCACGTAAGTTAGACCAGTTCCATGCGCTCTCCACCATCTCTATGGCATCATGTACAAACAGACCCACAAGCTTGGAGTAGCTATTCTCGGAAACAGAGTTAACTTCACGCTCACGTAGCCGTATAAGTATGTTGTTTACCATTTGCTTATATGTTTTCATCTTCTGTTGAATCCTTTGTTATTTCTTCCAAGTCTTGACTGCTTTCTCTACGCTACGCCCTACGACATAACCACCTAGACCTATCTCAATTAATGTCCATAAGTGATTGTAATCCTCAGGTGTCATGTTAGGAGAAGAGTAACCTAAGAACTTAGCAACTACGATAGCTACGAAAGTAAGCATGGTGATTGGGCGCCAACTAGCAGCTAACCAATTACCACTGACAGCCTCTGAGTTTACAATCTTAGCTTGACCCTCAAAGATAGCTTGGTTGTACTCAGTAGCGCTGTCTACAGCAGAGGCCTGTATCTCCAGTAGCCTAGCTTTCTGTACTAACTTCTCTTCATCGGAAGTATGTAAGTTATCTATAAGGGCAGCGGCAGGCTTAAAGATGTCCGTGACCATACTAAGTACGCTGAATGCGCCCATATTAACCTCTCATCATAATAGCTACACCTGTTACTAAGGCAGCTATAAGTAAACGGATGAACCACTCGTTAGCACTGCTTGACTTAGTTGCTAGAGCCAGCTTAATAGCATGGCCGTCAATCTCTTTACTGTGGTTGTTCAAACGTATATCCTGTGTGTTGTTATGTGACATTAGACCGTCTATCTTGGTGTCTATCTCTACAAGCTTAACCATAGCATCAGCTAGTTTATCTATCTTAGCTTCCAGTCTATCAAATCTAGCATTAACTTCCATATCACTCATCTCTAGTAGTAAAAGAGCCTACAAGAGAATCTCAAGTAGGCTCGTTAGCTTTACGCATCCTTAACGTCTTTAGGGTTATCTAACTTAACTTTCAAACACTTGGCTACATAGGCAACCATATCTTCATCGTCACCGTCTTGAGCCTTAACATAAGCATCAGCAAAGTTAGCAAGGCTTGGGTATTGTGAAGCTCTACGCTCAGACCATTTAGCTGCTAAGGCATCGTAAGCCACTGGCTTAACTGGTGCTGTAGGTAGCTCTTTAGGCTCGGCTAGAGTCTCAACACCTTCCTCATCTGTAGAGACTACAGGTAGGTCAGCGTTAAACTCTTCAACTGCTAAGGTGTCCGCTAAGAACTCAGTGTAAGCATCAAAGAATGCCCACTGCTCACCTAAAGCCACCATAGCCGAGAAGCTATCCTGTACAGCCTTTGGCTTACCTAGAGCAATAACACGCTCCAAGTCAGCCGTAGATTTAGTCTCAGGACGCGCTACCTGCTCAACGTAAGTTACATCAGCATACTCAGCGACTTGCCTTTCACCAGATTGTTCAGCACCTTCTTCATCCATGTAAGTGTACGCCTCAGCCACGGTGTTACCCGTAGCCTCCGACTTAACAACTTCTTCATAGAACTCAGCGATAACGCTAGGCACGTCTGTTAATAATGTGTACATAGGGTTATTCCTCAATTACGAAGTGTTGTGTGTTGAACGATGCAGTTCCGTATAGGACTGTGTTGCCGTTGTCATCAGTTAGGGTTGATTGGTTGTTAGTGATTTCAAACTTATTGTTATCACCGAAGCCATTGCCGTCCCACGGAGATAACAATGGTTCTGCTACACCGCTAACTGTAATGTATATAACGCCATTAGCATCTTGAGAACCTAGCGCTATTTCACTGGCATTTCTTGTCAGTGTACGTACCGCTTTGTAAACAACCCCATAAGACTTACCAAAATCAAGATGTTTTAGGTGATATAGAACCCCTTTCACATAACTTGTGTCCGTTGCTATCGTTACTTGAGTGAAATTAGCCGCATCATCCTTACCACTATCGAACACCATCTCTTTGTACGCATAGCATAACTTAGCTACGTTGTTCTCAGAGGATAGGTAGTCTAGGGTTTTGACGGCAGCACCTGTTCCAGCGAGATTCATTACTGAATGCTCTGGGAGAACAGTGGAGCTGGTGTGTAGTTTAAATGTATCAAGAGTAAAACCTAGAACAGGCTTGTATTTCTTAGTATCCGCGCCAGAAA
>Ga0308009_10000676_pt1 | contig 23180 bp, 34 predicted proteins | sample Neamet127_FD_203134 | JGI IMG/M metagenome (GOLD analysis project Ga0308009, IMG submission 203134) | Marine microbial communities from water near the shore, Antarctic Ocean - #127 | ecosystem: Environmental > Aquatic > Marine > Unclassified | place: Southern Ocean | collected 2014-07-24
AAAAGTAAATTAAGAGGAAATGGTAAAGCACTTTCATTAAGAATAGAATCTGAGGCAGGAAAAGATTGTAAGCTCTTAGGATGGGCGGTATTAATGGAAGCACCCGCAAGACCTTGACATTCTATGTAGATTTCCATGATGGTGGTTCAATTCCTACTATTATAATAGCAATGAGAAAAGATGATTTAGTTATAGGAAAAATACTTTTAGTACCTTTATCTGAACAATGTTATCAAATACATATATCAGAAGTTATAAAGAAAGAAAGAGGGCATACATTAGCTTTTGCAAGAGAAGCATTAAGGGTAGGATTTACTTCTATACCTAAGATAGAAAAAGTGTTTGCTTTAATTCCTGTACACAATAGATTAATAATAAAAATAGCACAAAAATGTGGATTTAAAAAAGAAGGTAACTTAACAAATAGTTTTTTATATGATGGAAATATGGAAGATCAAGTAATGTATTCACTTAGTAAGGAGAATTTGTAATGCCAATAACTTTACCAGTAGCACTTGCGGTAGGCGCAGCGGTATCGGCTGTAGGAACTGGCCTTACCATGTATACAAGCATGAAGGGAGCGGGCGATCAAAAAAAAGCAGAAAAGAACAGAATTGCTGCTGCTAAAGAGGAGCAGAGGGTTAAACAAAAAAGAGCAGACTTAGATACTGCTAGATCAAGAATGGCTCAATTACGCAAAGGCAGACAAGACAGAGCAAGGATGATAAATATGGCTGAAAATGCGAATGTAGGTGGTGCTTCATCTGGGCTTATGGGAGGGCTATCTAATGTGTCAACAACAATGGGACGAGAGCAGGGTTATACTAATTTACAAACTGATTTCAGTAGTCAACTTAGTTTCTTATCTGGTGAACAAGCTCGGTATGCAAATAAATTTGATAAAATTGGAAGAGATACAAAAAATCTTCAAAGCATATTCCAAGGAGCATCCTCAATAGGAAGTAGTATGGTAGCCTATGGTGGGGGATATGAACAGTTAGGTAAAAATGTTCAGGGTTGGTGGAACGGCTAATGACAAGAGAAATAGTAGTAGAATATATAGAGCCAGAAGGAGAGGCTGAAACTAGCCTTACGAATCAGGAAGGTAAAGTAGAGCAATCTCCTGTCCAAGAAGATGCTCTGCCTACTATTGACAAAAAAAGTAATGTTACTCCCTTTAGACTTCCTGCTCCTAATGAAAAGCAGGAAACTATATTAGAAGCAAAAAATAATAGGATACCTCCCCCTCCCGCCAAAGCCCTTCAAGCTAAGACAAAAGAACAAGCTGACCAAGAAACTTTTTTCGCCCTTAGTCAATTAGGAATTACCGATAATATTGAAAATGACAAAAATAAATCAATTACCCAATTAATTAATGATGGAAAAAGTGATCTAGTAGTAGAAGCAGAAACACAAGCAGCAGTGCTAGATGAGGAAGAAAGAATAGAATCTATAGAGTCTATTATGGCTGACCCTGTTGTCAATGCTAATACTAAGAAAGAGATATTATTAAGAAATAATCGTAGTGGATATTTACCACCAAGTTTAAAAGAAAACTATATAAATAAACTATCTAAACCTGATCCTAATTTACCCACTAGTTTAAGGGAATCTCAAAATGTAGTACAGGCACAAATGCCTGAAAGAGTCCTTACACATTATTCTAAAATACGTGATGAAGATGTAAATAAAAGAGGTGTACGAGGTCATATAGCTGCTTTCTTTGCAAGTATAGATCATCAATGGGAAGGTGCGGAACTTCAACTAGGTAAACTTGGAGTGCTTCCATTGGGTATTTCTCAAGCAGAATATGATGCAGCCATGCCTGAGTTCCGTAGAATACAGCAAGAGTACAGAGTGGCTTCATCCTTGGGTCAGATGACGGGTATAATAGCTCCCGCTAGTCTTGCATTATTTACGGGCGGATTCATTGTTCCTATAGCTACGGCTGCTTTTATAGCAGCAGTAATAGATGGTACATCTAGATTTTCTGAATTAGATTATGAGGGTGTAGATTATGATACAGCATTAAAAGCTTCATTAGCGCAAGCAATTACCACGGGTGTGGACTTTACAATACCTATTATTAGGGCTTCTACTATAATTTCTCGTATGATGTGGAATGGTGGGATGAATGTAGCCCTTGGTGAAATGAATACGACTATGCAGAATTATATATTAGAAGCTTTTCCAGAGCTTAGACAGCCTCAGTTTGATGCAACGAATATGTCAATTAATGCTCTATCAGGGATGCTTATTGCTGCCATTTTTGGTCGAAATACACATAGCTTTGATAAAAGTATGCCTGATGTGGATGTGCCTCATAATAGTGTATACGAAACTATGAATGTAGCTAATCCTATAGAAGCAAGGAAGATAATAGCTGAAAATATAAAAAATGATAGTACAGGCAAGCTAACTAAAGAAATGTCTGGTGGGAAAGATATACATGGTGTCTGGAAATCTTTTGCAGTTCAAGAGATAATTAGACTACACCCAACTAACAATCAACTTAAACCTGAAATTATAAATGAAATGCAGGAAGTTGGTGATAATATGCTTGAATCAGCCGAGTGGTCTTTTACGTCTGGTTGGCGTGATACTTTTTTTACAAATGTAACACAACGTATGGCTGATGTAGCTGAGATATTCGCCATAAAAAAAGAACTTATGATTAAGGGTAATTTAATGCCCGCTAATAGTTACCTTGGTGGATTAAATATTAGTCCTAGTGTCTCGGAAGGAACAGATGTATCAGGCACAACTAAACAATTGCCATTTCCTACTGAAATTGGTGCAAAAAGATTCTTAACAACATTAGAAAAAAGAATTGAAAGAGGACAAGTTCCTATAGAATCTACTCTTGAAGTTTTACCAAAGGAAGGGGGGTATGTTGTTGCGTGGCATTGGAAAAAACTATACGAACCGTTAAGTTTAACTGATACATCTGTACAAAAAATAAGCATGGGTATTGGGCCAATGAAAAAAGATGTTACATCTTTGGCTAGAAGTACATGGTTTGACCATATTTCAAAAATGGGAAGACTAAATAGAGCAATGGAAAATGCAGGAATAGTCAATCAGGAACTAGAAAGGGCTGATTTTAAAAACTTATCAAAGGATTGGAATCAAGCCCTTATTAAAAATAAAAAACAAAATAGAGAGTTATACGAATTAATAGAACACGCAGCAGAAAATGCTCATTTAAGGGCTGATAAAGATTTTTATGATATGAAAAGTTTGTCTGTAATGTTTCCTCATCTTGGGGTAGACTCATTACAGCGACTTCATCTAACTCATCAAGTACTGCGTAGAGCAATAGATATTTCATATATTTTCGATAATAGAACATATAGAGAGGAGCTTCTCTCTCAAAATATGGAAGCTTTGTGGAGAACAGGTGAGAAAGAGGGGGAAGTAACAGAGCTATTGGGACTTGTAACTAAAAAGTTACAACCTAATGAAATATCATCAATGATAGCCCTTGAGGGTAAGGGCAATTTTATGTTATGGGATTATGATAGGAACTTAGCTGTTGAATATAATAAACAAGCTTTTGATGCAGAAAATAAAATTATAGTTAAATTAAATGAAGATATTAAAATAGGTAAAACTGATGGCAAATCATTAACTCGTACCTATAAATATGGTGTAGTAAAACAAAATGGAGATCTTAAATTTAATTATATACCTGAATTTATTCTTCCTAAAATAGAAGGTTACTTTCCTAGAGCAAATGTAGCAAATTACTTTGTAGATTCTTTCCCTGAAAAAGCAATTATGAATGGAAAAGTAGTTACTAGCCATAAAGCTTTATATAACATTAAGGAAACATTAGCAGGATTTAAGACCCGCGCAGATGCAGAAGAATTTATACGTCTATACCAACAAGACCATCCTAATATGATATTAGCAGCAAGAGAAGACACGGGGAGTGTATCTCAAAGGAATACATCAGATCTCTATAGACTTAAAAAATCAGAAGTTGCCTTTGCACAAAGAAAGAAAGAACGTCTAATTTCTGAAGACGGGAATGTCCCTATAGAAGATCCGTGGATTTCTATTACGGGTAGTTATCGGACTTTAGCTAAACAAAATAGACACATTGATCATGGTCGTGCAATAAAAGAATCGTTTATTCAGAATTTTGGAGATATGATTCCACCTCATTATGTGAATGAAATGCCGAATTTTATAGAGGAACTTATTCCTCCAAAACAAACAACTAAAGAAAATCAGATTAGATTTCAAGAAGCACAGGCTTATTTTAAATACCTCCAGAGATTTAATATGATTCAATCGGCAGGAGATTTTAGATGGAATAGATGGTGGCATAATATAGCAGAAGCAGGAGAAGCATTAATTGTCCCTAAAGAGATAAGTAAAATGTTTCATAAAGAATCAAAAAATGCTGTAGATAAACTATATCTGTTATCTAGACAAGGAAATATTCCTTATAAATGGGCAACGCAGTTTGTTACAATGAATATGATTTCAATGAATTTTATGCGTCAATGGGTAATTCAACCTGCCGATATGATGACGATGTATATGATGTACCCTAATCAGTTTTTAGAATCTTTTAGCACTATGCTATCCTTTAGACTAGCTCTTACGGCTAATTCACATGATTTAGGGCCAATATCTCGATTAATAATGTACCATGCTAGGAGAAACTCTGGGTTGTCGGATCAAGAATTTGATGAAACAATGGCGTGGTTTGAAGAATCTGGTTTGCTATCAGGATTTGACTCTCATGCTTATGTTAGTGATATGAGTAATGATGCTAAAAATATGCTTAAAGAAGATTATACAGATCTTGGATTCAAATTTATGAATAAAACGGGATTATTTGCTCCTCGTTCTTTAAGAAAAATAGGTTATGATCCTGCTGAATTAGCACAAAGAATAGGTATGTTATTAATGGCAAAGCATATATGGCAAAGAGATAATCCAACATTAGATTGGAGAACTGTAGAAAATAAAGCAATCATTGCAGCAGAAGGTTTAAGACTTTCGGGGTCAATGAATAAAGGGGCTTCTTATGACTATCAACATAACTGGTTAAAACCTTTTTTACAGTTCCAAGCTATTATACAAAAACAAACAATGAATATGCTTCAAGATACTGCAACTATAATGAGTGATGATGATAGAGCAAGACAAGCTTTAGCCAGACTTATACTCTTTGGCGATGCAGCTATTGTAGGGGGATCATTGGCAGCTTATATTTATGATCTTTTAAATGATGATGAGGGTGCGCCTTTCATTTCCGATCCTAAGTGGAGAATGGCACTTGAAACTGGAATATTAGATCCAATATTTGCTAAGTCCTTTGATCTAGCAACTGATATATATAGATCTAGAATGGGTTTAGAAAAAGATAATGCTAAATCAACAATGATGATTGGTAAAAGTATGTCTCCTATTTCTGAGTATGGGTTTCCTCATATTGCAGGAATGGCAGAAATCCTTAAACTTACAAATGGAAATCCTTCGGATAATCCAAGGTTTCCTGTTCTCCATATAGGAGCATCTTTATTTAAAACTTACCATGAAATTAAAAGTTGGACAAATATAAAAGAAATAAGTACTGCCGAACAGTTTGAAATGATTTTAAGAGAGGCTCTTGAAACTGCTACAATATTTGGCAATATGGAAAAAGCACTGGTAATGTGGAATGCAAAACAATATCTTTCATCAAGAGGCAAGCCTCTGGGTCTACCACCAAGTTATCCTGACATTATTTATAAAGGAATGTTTGGCGGAGAAAATCAAAAACAATATAAAATGTTTGAAGCAAGTAGTTATCTAATGGAATTTGATAAAAATGAAAAAGACTTAGCTAAAAAAATGTTTACATTACTACAGAATGTCTATACAAAACTACCAAATGGTGAATTAAGCCCCGATACGGCTACTAAGATAGAAAAACTATCATCTTTTTTAACTATGTTAGATCCTACACATGATCGGCAAAGTAGGGAAAATATAATGGATCTTGTATTACAGATGGATAAACAATCTCAAAAAAGTGTAGGTCAATCAATAATAACTTCTATAATGAAAAATAAACGAAGGTCAAATGATGAGCTTTTACATAAAGCACTAAGAAATTTGGAAGATGCAGACCACCATGCGCTACCTGAAATCAAGAAAATATTAGAGCTATTAAGAAATCCAGAAACAGAACCTCTATATATACACGAAGGCAAATAAATTATGGCTAATATTAAACAAGACTCAGGAAGTAAACAAGACTATAACAAAAGAAAACAAACTGGTGGTACTGAATTTGGTATTGGACAGGATACTTTAGCGGTTAATGCACAGGGATCAAAGTTCTCCAAAGAAGGGATACGAAAAAGATATGGTAATCTAGCACAAGGTGCTATACAAACTGGCATGGAAGGGATTTCAGGGGGCATTACCAATCTAAAATCCTTTCAAAAGGGACAAAACCTAGCAAATGTTCAAGAAGAAACAAAAGCTAACATTGCTAGTTTTATGCAAGGAAATCCTAATTCACTCTTAGATTCAGAAATAAATGCCGAAGTGGAAAAGAATATAGCTGCCGAACAAAGTGTCGGAGATTATTATGAAGAAGAAGCGTATCGAACTCTTGGCTCAAGTACCTCTGATGGAATAAAGATTAGTGGAGATGATTCAATAGGAGCAATTAATCTAGCTCTAGATAATACAAAAGCAAAAATGAAAACTGCGGGTCTAGCCTTTGTGCAGGGGCGATCCAGTGAAGAACAATATCAAAATGCAATGAATAATACTGCTAAAAAGTTTCTTGCACTGCATCCCTCACAAAAAGATGAAATTATTGCAGAAATGAATTATATGTCTAAACTCGCGGGAGTTAGTGACTATAGAAGTGAATTAAAAAGCCAAAGAGATGCTATTCAGGCAAATATAGAATATAGTAAAAAACAATCATTAGACAAATATCTGGAAAGATACTCTACACCGCCCGTGTATACAAGTGGGCCACTAGCAGGACAAACGGATTGGGACGTAGTTAATTCCGATAATGCAGAATGGGATAAGACTGTAGGCAATGCTAATAGAGTCACAGAACAAATAGCATCAATTAATAAATATAACGCTGCGGAAAAGGCACAGAATATACATGAACTTACTAAGAAAGATCCAAAAACGGGTCGTTCTCTGTTAGATGATGCCACATACGTTGAACTTTTCAAGACTGCTAAATTATTTAATAGGTATCCTGATAATATACCTCCAGAAGATCAAGCAAAAGCAATAGCTGAAGTAAATGAACTCCATGACCAAGCAGTTATGAGAGCCAACTATACATTAAGTGAGGGGGCAGGTGACGCAAATATTGATAAAAATGTAGGATTATTTATAAATCAACTAGAAGCAATGAAGAATGCCACAATATCAAAAATTAATGGTACAGATAAGAAAAAAACTTACGAGAACTCTGTCAAAATACTTGAAGATCAGGCTGCTATAAACTTTCTTCAGAAAACAGGTATAACTAAAAAAACTTCCGAACATATTTTAGAATTATTTCGTGATGTAGGAGGGCTACCTGCAATGTTAGGAGGAGAATTCGCCACCCCAGAGACTAGGGCATTAGCACATAAAATAATGTTATTTATGTCTAATTCGATACAATTGGTAAATGATAAAGTAGAAGGTATAGATAAAAAAAATAAGAATCTAAATGATACAGACCTTGATATAGAAGCTGCTGTTGAAGGAACAAAAGTATTAAAAGAAATTATTGGATCTGGCAAGGGTGAAGAAATGAATCTCGGAAATCCTAATTGGGAACGGGATATGACAAGTCAGACAGTTATAGATGGTATAAATAGTACAAGTTCAAATATAAGTGGAATGAAAAATCCAGTTGGAGTTACTTTTCTGAATAAAGAAAAACTATTTGATGAGTATATATCGGGAAATAATCCCACTTTTTTAACTAATTTAACTGATGAAGCTAGAGATGTTATAGATACTAGTTCTAAAGATTGGATAAAACAAGTAGATGATGATATTGTAAAGGAATTAGACAACCTTAGTGAAAGAGGTATAAAAATTAAAACTACCATTGATAATGGTAGGCTTAGTTTCCGTAGTTTGTCTATAGATAAGTCTAGAGACGGCAGTGGAGTAGCAGCCGACAGTATGAATGCAATGTATTCAGAAAGATTTCAGAAATTTATTAAACTTACTGCTAAATTAGAAAATAAAAATTTTGATACTGAAGATGACAGAAATCAATTAATTCAAAATACTATGGAATCATTTCCTAATCTCAGTAGTTTAGCTAGTCTAGTAAAAGAAATGCCTAGCACGCCCTCTGCTCCTAAAGAGCAAACACAGGAAGAGAAACTACCGCCGAGTGAATTTGGATCTGAAGCCTTTAGGGAACAACTATTACAAGGGATTCCAGAACCCTCAAAAGGGGTAATAAAAAAAAAAGATTCCCCTGAAGTAGATAGGGGAGAATCTCTATGGGAGGAAGGCTTGGAAAGGGCTAAAGATCTCGTAGTAAAAGCGGGGAAGGTAGCAGATTATGTCCTTCCTACTATGAACCCACTGCCTCCTACTAGTCCCGATAACCCCAATGGAATGGACAAAAAAGAGAATAGGTTTAGTTTTGATACAGTTGAATCACCTGAATTAAATGAGTTAGTTGAAAGGCATTTCACTAGAAAAAACAAGGAAGGAAAAGGTCTTAATATAAAGGGTAGTGAAAAACATACAAGAAACAATTGGGAAATACCAAAGAAGATATTGGCTGACTTAGCAAATAAATTTGCTTGGACAGAAAGTAGAAATCGACAATCTATTAAAAATTCTGAGGGTAGTACTGCTACGGGTTTATATCAATTTCTAGTAGGCACACAAGCCGAAAGGGATGCAAAGAAAAATACCTCTCTTCAGTCTGCTATTACTAGAGTGAAAAGTAAACTCAACAATCCACCTGCTTGGTTAGATAAGCTATATAAAGATGGTAAAGTAGGAGAGTTGACTAGAGATCAACAAACTTTGTTACTCTTAGGTGATTTATTAGAGAAAAAAGGTGGGGATGAACTTTGGAAAATAATGCTTGATCCAAAGAGTCAGGATGGTACGGGAGAGAAGTATAGAAAAGCTCAGTATGATATGTATATAAAATTACATCATACAGATAAAAAAGGTGTGTCAACGGCGGTAAAGGCAAATGCTCAGAAACACATCTTATATGTAAATAAATATTATCATTGATACAGGAAAATAATAATGGAACACGCAAACCATGCCGAGTGGCTTTTTGAATTATTAGTAGCAGCAGCAGGACTATTAGTAGCAGTAGGGCTATGGTTTGGTAGATTCTTATTAGTAAAGATTACAGAGTGTAGGGCGCAAGGTAGAATTACTTGTGATAAACTTGCTATATTAGAGTTGAAAATTGCAGAAGAATATGTTAGCGCACTCACCTTTAAAGAAGCTATTAACTCCTTTAAAAGTGAAGCACTCCAACATCATAAAGAAATACAAGATCGCTTCGCTAAACTAGAAAGCTATATGATGAAACGTAGGGGTGGGGATTAAGTTATATTCCTTTTTATAACCATAACTTGTTTCCCTGTCTTCTGAGAATATTTAATACCATGCTCAGTCCCTTTGGAAACCCCGTCCCATATTGCTAACACCCTATCCGCATTGTCAATGATTTGTTTATTACGGATAAAGAAATGTCTGGCTGAATAAGTGGAAGCCCTGTCTAGTTTAAAATAGGGAATAAACTCTACATGATCCATACTCCACTTTGTAGCATAAGACTTAGCAAACCCATCTATACCCTCTGCTCCACCAGAAATAATCGTGATCGGAACACCCTCAACTGAGTGTCCCGTAACAAAAGTATGTATTGCTTCCCACACTATTTGTTCTTCTTTTAATGACCGACTACCTATTATTGCTAGTTTCATATCAATGTATCCTCTTATCTATTATTGTTTCTAAAACTGAATCTTCATCCAACTCATGTACTACTATTTGAAAGTATACGTTAGGCACATCAGGATATTCAATCTTTAGTACTACTCCCTCCTCTAGATTTGCTTCTTCTAAGTCTCTCAATTGGACTACCAGTTCCATCAAGTACTTCTTCAGATCTAGATTGAAGTTTCCTTCTTGCTCTAATTCCATCATCTTTTATCTCCTGTAGAGTTCGCCCACAACTAATACACGCATTCCCTTCCTCATTCAGAAGGCACTCAAGGATACAACCTGTATCTGCCGTAGCCATAGCCAAGGCAGAATCAATTACAGCCCTAGATCTCACAAGCCCCTGCCACACAAGCGAGGGTTTGTGATGCTTCTGTATTATCTTTATCCTCAATCATAGCAGTCCAATCAATTCCTTTAGGCATAGTGGCAAGCATTGCTTCATACTGCTCCTTGGTTAGATCCTCATAAGGTGCTTGTTGGTATACGTGGTCAGAATGGGGTAAAAAGCTAATGCCTGAGATGCGATCAAATCTCTCCCAGACCCATGCGCCTACCCCGACCCATTCATCTTCCTTCACGTACACAGTACAACTAGGCTTATGTTCGCACCAATCATCTTGATACATCAACCATAGTTCCATCTGCTCTATTGCTGTTTGACTACCTCTACATATTGCACCATCAGGTGCTTTCATAGGGAAGCTTGCTACCATTGTCGTATCCTTCTTAGCTTCATAATCAACTAGAGGAAACCCATTGTCTAATAAGAATTGACATACTGGATCTTTCTTATCTAACTGAATACGCCGAATATAGTATGGAGCGAAACGAGCGTGAATCCCACTAGCAGAGTTACACAACTGAGAAACAGTACCAGAAGGCTTAACGCAAGTAATAGCAGTAGAAACAGGTACATTAAATCTCTCAGCCCATTTAACATTAACCTTCCTAGCATGATCCCTTAACTCCTGTAAAATTGTAGGTAATCCACGTACCAATTCACGATGCTGAAGCATTGCATCTTTAGCTCCATTAAGTAATGGGCTATCCATAATACCAGTAAGGCTAACTCCTAGTAACCTTTCTTCATCAGTGTTCTTCTTCCATTCTTCGGATAAGAACTTGAAATCCGTAAGGGTTGATTGATATGTTCCAAGTATTGTTGCCAATTCAATCTTCTTCTTGAGTTCATTATATGTATCTGATTGTCTAACAACAACTTCTGTAAGGTTACAGAATTGTTTATCTCTAAGTATAATTTCTGAGCAAGGATTACATCCGTAATCAAGATCAGCACTACGTCTTCCCCAACGAGAGGCTTGATTCTGTGCAGCAATGCGGTTAAAGATTCCCCTCTCACCAGACCCCGACTTAACGAGACTGAGCCATTCTTCCAAAAAAGTTTTAGCATCGGGCTGCTCCGTATAACATACTGAATTATTAGCTAACATCCTATGTGGATTTCCGCCGTCTTGTACTGGTAGATACCATTGTCCTGTCTTAGCATCACGCATTCTATGGTCAGTTAGATTAGATAAACCAATCAAGGCACTTCGCCTAACTCCGCCAACAACAACAATGTCACCTATCATACATATAATATCGTGTACTTCTAAACTATTCAGCTTACGTCCTTTAGCCCCCTTAAATGTTTCTGTTACAAATGTAAATAAATTCTGCAATGGTAGAGGCCCAGAAGCACGACCACCAAATGTTTTAAGTCTAGCTCCCGCAGGTCTAATCTTACTGTAATCCACATTAGGAATATCACCTTCCCACAGACTACTCATCAACTTCCTAAATGCTACCGCCCAACCCTTCTTAGAATCTGCTACTACAATTACATCATCAGACCATGACAATTCTCTGGGTACAGGAGGTAGTAGATCTATCTTCTTGCGCTCATTAGAGAACCCAATCCCCGTTCCGTTCATCAATATGTACAAGATTTCGCTAAACACCCGTTTACTTGATATAGAGGTGTATGCACAGTTAAATGCTGCAATATTATCCCTCTCACAAGCCTCTCCTGCCGTCATAAGAAGTCTCATGGATGGAACTATCTCCTGACGTAGTAACGCCCCGTGTAGCTCCTTATATGTCCCTTTAAGGTCTACTTTAGAGGACATATAGTCCATAAACCTAGTAATAGTCTCTTCCCATGTCTCTCTGCGTTTTTTGTCCTCTAAATACCTAGCATATTTAGTTACGTGGATAATCTGCTCATACGTTCCCATTTTATTATCTTTTTTCATGTTATCCTTAAATTTATACGTTATCGTCCGTTGCTACCCATTCCAATATAGCTAGTAATCCACCTATCGCTAGTATCACTACCACAATACTAACTGCTAGAACTTGTGTGGTTATCAATAAATCTCCTATACTTGTCACTATTATTTCTCCTCAGTTTCAATTAGTTTCTTTAGGTAATGATCTGCTTTATAGAGATCCTGTACTCCTCCCTTGTTCCGATAACGACAAATGTACTTAATTATATTTCCCTCTAGGAATGATAAGTTGTTTGCCAGTATAAAGTCCCAAGGCTGTATCTCAGTTAAGTAATGCTCTCCCCCTATCTGCTGTTCATTAACGCCCAACCATCTATCCTCCGCCGTTTGCTTACTCATCATCCCACTCCTCATCTTCCAAGTCTTTAATGAAATAATCTCCCCTCCCCTCAATTTTTTCAGAGAACTTGTCTACTATATCCTCTGAAGATATTTCTAATATCTCTAAGAGTGAGATCTCATCTAACATCTTTAGTCTTTCTTTAATTTCTTCGTGTGTGAGTGGCATAATAGTTTCTACCCTATGTGGTGCGTTCCATAAATTGATGGCAGGAAACCATAAGTCTTTCCACCATTTGTCCAAGTCTTTCATCCATTTTATATCCCTTTATGTGTTACAACAATTTTCTCAAGCTTCTCAGTACCCTGACTCCATTTTCCACAATCTTGACATTGATACCTTGCGTACAGTCCTGCCAACCTTCTAATAGTACCCCTCCGTTGTAAGTGATGACCACCACATACAGGACAAGCATTTGTTGGGCTATCTGTGGGGTGATTAGGAATCCACGGAAGAAGTCTCATATACAATTGCTCCGTCAGAGTCACATCGTGTATGTTGTACTTCTTCATCTTCTGCATGGCTTTCTTGTCCCCTGCCATATAAGCCGTCCATAAATCATGCCCTTGATGTTTGAGTTTGTTTCCAATTTCTAAAAAATTACATACATACTCTAACTTATTACTAGGCATTTTAAATCTACGTCTGACTGTTCTTAGTAAATCAATCTCCTTAAAAGGTGCAGGTGGTGGCAATCCTTGATTAATAAAGTCCTTATTCAAAATAGGAATATCGAATTTAGAACCGTTATAATGGATAACTGCATCTGCTTCAGTTAGCAATTCGTATATATCTGTTACGAATGCTTTTTCTTTATGATCTCTAAAGAACACTTGTTTCTTACCTAACCACTTGGCTGCCCAACATAACGTGTAAGTAGGTTTTACTATCTGATTTAAGGATACGCTCTGATCCCATAATCCCCATGTGTGTACTAAATTGGGTGCAGTTTCTATATCTAAAATAAGGATTTTGATAAGTTTTTCTCCCATTCAACATAATTTTTAGATAGTATCTCTTGCGCTCTATCATAGTCTCGCTCTGCCTTCTCAATGAACTCTATCTCAGGAGGAAGTAACCTGCACGATCTCGTAGACCATAGGGCTTCCCCTGAATCTCCATACCCGATACCCAATCTATATATACAAGGGCGATCTGAGAATGTTATATTAACTACCTTTGAAATCATTTTTTCTTCCTCCTAAGTTTTTCTTTCTGAGTCTTAATCTTATGACAAGATTTACATAACACTTGAAAGTTCTTATCCTCACAAAACATCCTATCTATATAGGTATTCCAATCGACAAACCCTGCTTTGGGATCAACCACGGGCTTCTTATGATCTACCTGTACTTCCTTCTGTGGGAAAGCTTCTTTACATTTATTACATTTGTAATGCTCTGCCATTCTCCCACTACTCTTGTTTATCTGCTTCCCTACCTTGGCAGCGTTTAAGCACATAAACTTAGGTGGATACCTCCTCATGCCTCCTCTAATTACACTAAATATAAAAGCCCTGAACCTGCCCTCCGTCCAACCCTTAACCCTCAATATCTTCTCTAACCGAATATGTCACACCCAAATCCCTCCATATCCAAAAACAATTAGCATTCATATAAAATCTCTCAATCTGTTCTCTTTCTAGATCAGGTCTGTCTTGTACACCCTCTAACTTGTCATCAATGTACATATTAAGAACAATGGTTTTAAGTAGGTCTTCATCGGGAACATCCTGTAACAACTTACTTGCCTTGGCTTCCCCAATACCCCTAATACCAAATAGATTATCAGCTACGTCACCTATGAGCATTTGTTTATAGAAATGTATAATGCCATCATGGTAACTAACGTCTCTAAATATAGCAGGGCGAACTACCTTACCACTACGAACAATCTCCCAACTATAATGCTTACCTGCAATCATTAATAAATCTTTATCTATGGAACATATTATTGTGTCATCAGTCTGTGCAATTCCTAGAGCATCATCAGCTTCATAACCATCCGTTACTTCCGCATTGTAACGATCAATCAGAAGTTGTTGAGTAGCTTTTAGATGCTCTGGAGGTGGTGGGCGGTGTGACTTGTAATCCGAGTTGATTTTCTTTCGGAAGTTAGACCCTCCTGAAATAAATACCCTATACTTATCACACTCTACCTCACTTAAAATCCTATCTAACATCTTCTCTGCACGAGACTTAGCTACCCACTCCTCTGCCCCGTTAGCTGAGACTGCTGAGATATAACATATCAAATCTCCGTCTATTAGGGCAGTAGTCATTAGGTCATTTCACCCATTTCAACTTCGTTTGCTGCGGTAGCATCTTCTTCCTTATGGTTCATTACCCATTGAAAGATGTTCTCTGCTGTTGCAAATACTTTCTTCTCATTAAGTTTCTCTTTGTCACTTAGACAACCTATGGCTGTTGACAGAGATGATTGAGCAACTATAAGCCGTTGTCGTATTGCCCGTTCTTCTTTAGTTTCGTATGTAGATACATAGGGTTTAGCTGCTACCTTACCTGCTGCTTGTGGGGCTGCATTATTTACCACTCCTGTATCTCTCCCTTTGCTAATGCTGATTGCATTCCAAAAGTCACTACCATCTTTCTTTTCCTTGACCATTGTAAACTCATCATCCTTAACCAAATTATTAATTCCTTTAGCTACATCGGGTGAGTATTTCATAACATTTTCATGGAACTTCTGGGCTTTAATGTCCCCTGTTTTATCATCACTATAAGTGAATCTTACTCCCTTATATGTTTTACCTGCTGCGTTGGTAAATTCCATATCTTTTTTTATCTCTACTACTATCCCCGTGCTTACACTTTGTGGCATTTGTTGCTCCTTTTTAAATGTTAAACATTATTATATCATACCTACTACTTTATGTCCACCTTTATTTATAATATTTCCTTCATATCTGTCATGTTATCTCCTCCAAGAACCTCACAACAAAGTGGAAGGTTGAAACGCTTGCCAAATACCCTCCCAAAATTATCAGGGAGGTCAGAGAACACTGAATGACATAAGTTACGAACCCTTGCCAATTCAGATGATTGTATATCACAAACAATTGAATCATGCACAGTATTGCAAAGAACGCCTTTAATATCTCCAATATCTTTCCACCTTTTAAAAAATGATACTCTTGCTACTGCCATTACATCTGCACCTAACCCCTGTACGGGATAATTCTTTATGGCACGTTCTGGCACTTCTAACTCATTAGTATTCTTATTTCTAATTAAAGGGAAGCGGTACACCCTACCTGTCGGCATTATTAGTTGACCGTCCTTTGATGCTTGGACAACTATGGTGTTATGCCATCTAGCAAAATCCTTATACTTGAAATAATACTCATCAATCTTGTCCTGCCAAAAATCTTTCTTAGAACTAATCCAAGAAAAGGCAGGATCATTAGCATAACCCCAAGCACCACCACCATACATTAATCTGAATACAAATATCTTAGCAACAAGTCTACCATCCTTACCTTCGGGCAACCCTAGCATCTTCTGATTACGACTGTGTATGTCAACCCCATCAATAAGTTCCTTCATCAGAACCTTATCTTGCGAGAGGTACGCTCCACATACAATCTCTAATCCCTTCGCATCTAATTGTATTATCATAAGTATCTACTCTCGCAATATCGTTTAGTGGATGAATCTGCATTCTGCCCGTTTGGTTGACTAGAACTAAGTCTACCTGTAACCGCCACACATTGATTTAACTGGGGATGTAGTGTATCTTTTTTTAGATTCAGTTTATGAATAAAGTCACTCCACCCAAGTAAATATGTACCGCGTAATTTCTCCAACTTATTATACTCTTGAAACAATGTGATGAACTGTCTTGCCCTCTTCTTTGCTTTAACTTTCTTGAGGGTCTTCTCATCAACCTTCCAGTACTTCCTCGGCTTCGTTAGTATACCCTTCTCCACAAACACCATCTCCTTTTGGCTAACCTTCTCATGTGATTCAGTGTTCTTCAATGGTTTAACCATGCCAACACAATCGTATGAGTTATAGATTACTTTGTACCTTGTCTGACCGATCTTACTGCCTGTCTTATACTCCCCTATGGGTATGCGTGATTCTTTAAGTATAGTACCCCCATATATAATAGCTGATATGTCTGTATCACTAGACAAACTATAAGGTATTGAACCTACACCAAAATCCAACTCTGCTTTAATGATCTGCTGCTGCTCTAATATCTCCGCTGCCCTAGCCCTTGCCTTCTCTTCATTAAACCTTATACCATTAAACTCCATCTCCTCTAGTACTAATAAATCTTTACAATGTAACTTGAACAGTGGTAGCAGATGTTTATGAGTAGTCTCAAACAATTTCTTTTGAGCCAAGTATACTTCCTCAGTACCTTTCAAGTCACGCTCTAAGTACTCAGTTAGAATGTCTGTTGGAATAGCATCAGTATCAATTCCCTTGTTCCAGTACTCAGTTTTGACTACATCCAGTTTAGCAGGGAAACCATACTTCTCTAGACACCCATCTAAGGAAGGGAATCTCATCTCTTGACCAGTAAGTATAAACTCTGCTAGTTGTGTGTCCCATACCTTAATGTCTTTTATAGACACTCCACATCTTCTAATCCAATGTAGATCAAACTTAATGTTATGTCCTACCAGTAGCTTCCCTCTCACCGCTAAATCGTCAAAGTCCTCAGTAAGAATCGTTAACTCATCATCCTGCAATACCCCAATCATAACCATCTTGTTTGTCTGATCGAAGGGATTTCCCTTGTTAGAGGTAGTACACTCAATGTCTAATACTGTATACATTTCCTTTTCTCCGAATATCAAATTCCAATTACTATCGAATTGCCCCTTGTTGCTAAATGGTCTGGGGCTAGATCCCTTTCCGCCATCTTTACTCATTCCATCCAGATAGGCATTACTCTCTGTCCCCCACCCCTTTGTTTGCGCCCCTTGTTTTGGGTTGTAAAAGTAGTTATTCCAGACTCTTTGTAATGTCTCTTAACAGTAGTCTCTCCTGTTTTTTGGTCTGTACAAACTCTACCATTCAATGTTTTTATACAAGTAACCCTTGCTTGTACACTAGTGTAGCACATTAATAATAATAACACAACAAATAATTTTGCCATTTTATATATCTCCATATCTAGCGGTTGGTGCATCAATGATTGTTTCAATCTTACTGTGCATACCTGTCAATTTATTCTTAGAAAGATTTAACCAACGTATATGTTCTAGACCTAGTTTATGTGAGCAACCTATACCAATTATATAATCTGCTTCTGCTTGTTTCGCTGTCTTTGCATTGGCAACATTATCCATTGTCAAGTATTGCTTTCCTTCTCCTGTTGCATCTGCCTGACACACTCCTATTACAGGACAGTATTCTTTAGCTAATCCCCTTGCCCATATATAGGCTGCGCCAAGTCTCAAATCTTCCCTGTCTGTCTTAGTAAACCCTACAATTTTATCCAACTGATCGAACACAATCAAGGAAGGCTTTAACTCTTTAACAATACGCTCCACCCATTTCTTATGTAACTTCTCGGCTTTTTGGTCAATTAACTTTATGTTACCTTTTGTAATTTCCATATACTTCTTGACATTTTCGACTACATCTTTTTTAATATCCTCCTTCGTAAGACCTAACGCTGCACTATGCAAACGTCTCTTTACCTTTTCACTTCCTTCCTCGTTGTTGAACCATAAGATAGGCTGCTCAACTTGAGTTGCAAAGTGAGTAACTTCTGAAGCAAGAAAGGTTGTCTTTCCAGTTTCGGGTCTGGCGAATATGAATCCGAAATCACCAGTATGTAATCCTCCAATGCTCTTATTAAGTGAACCAAGTCTCCACTTGATACCTCCAGAACTTTCATTTTCTCCATAAATATCCTCCGCATCATCTGATACAAACTCAATTTCTTCTACATTACTGTTGCCCTCAATTTTGGACAGGTGATCCATTACCTCTACTAAATCCGCTTTACCTTGACTAACTTGAATGGCGAGTAGAGCATGGTCATGCGCCCAAGACCTTTCCATCATCTGCTTCACTACATCCTGCACTACATCTTGACCGACCTCATTACTTTCCATTTGGTCAACTAAGAATCCTAGTTTAGGATCATCCGACACAGTAGCTACCCTAAACTCCTCAACACTCAGGTCTCTATTGTACGACCCCATCATAGTATCTAATATCTTGTATAAAGAATCCAATTCTTTATTATCATTAATCTTAATATATATTCTATATTTATTATAATTAATAATATTTAATAAATATTTCAATATAGTTAATTCAATCATTTAATTCCTTATTAATTATTAAATGTTTCTTGTCTCTTGCCTTTAAATAGAAACAATATTGTAGCATATTTCACATCTAAAAGTCAAGTTTTTACCAATTATATTTTACCTAGATAGTCCTCAATCTCGGTAAGTCTATGTTCTTTAGGGTCTTTCTTACTTAAAATAATATCAGTGTTTATTCCATATTGTTGACCCAAGTATGCTTGCTTTGTTGAATGAGAATACATATCAGGATCTAGCCATAATATTACTTGACTTTCTTTAGGAAGTATGCTTCTTAATCTCTTCCATCTATCGACCCCGATATGTGTTCCAAATAACGGTAACGCAGTACAGAATCTACTTAACTTTATGGCACTGACTATGTCCTCACACAGCACTACTTTTTTATAACTAGGACTACCAATGAAATGAAATATATCTCGCATCGCTCCCAATCCCTTCCATTTTGGCTCTGCCCCCTCTCCAAAATAGCGACCCCAATATGCCAATAATTTATCCTCACTAAATATTGGGAAAATAAGTCTCTGTTTACTTTCACTCCATAATATGTGATGTTTCATCATATCATTCTTATCCAACTCATACTGCAACATCCAATTGATTGACCGTCTCGGATAATCTGTATCTGAATCCGAGGGTAGGAATACATTATGTTTTATTGGTATGGTGGTAGTATTTCTAGCAATAAACGATCTAACAATATTTCCAATTCGACTGTACCCACAAGCAAAACACCAAGTATGACCATCACTATATACGGCGAGATTATCAGCAGTTGTGTCATTACCCAATTCAGCACACGCAGGACAACGCTCCTTAGATAGTAGATAACTATCACTCATCACCTTCCTTACTAGAATACATACGATAATTATCTACAATACAACCATCGGGTAAATCGGCATGACCCCTACACCTTGTACATAGATCTAAGAATTCTCCTGATTCTACATACTTACTAGTACGCTCAAATTTATTTAATATTTTATTACAGCTTATACAGCGCATTATGTCATTTCCTTATCTTTAGGTACAAGTGTTAACCATACCTCATCAGTTACATCCTTAAACTGACCACCATCAAACATACATTCGTCTGTCCAAATATAACCCGTTTTTAAACTCACCAATGTGTTAGCAGAATTAGCAAGGTATACATCCCCAGTGAATGCTGACATAACATCAATGTTCTCATACAAATGCCCCTGACACCACTCTGGATGGGTATAAAACTTAGTTCTTGTTCTTGTTCTCTCATCTATAAAATTATTATATTTATGCTTCATTTTGTTGCCCCTTCTTTAGTAGTTTATAAATACGCCTAGTACAAGCCCCTAGTATAATCTGTCCTTTCTCATTCGTCAAGTGATTTGTAGCCTTCTGTATTAACTCTTCTGCTCCATATCCTTTTAAGTCAGCTACCTGTCGCAACATCCTTGCCCTTTTGCCCCTCATGCTGATTGCCCCAAAACTAGTTGTATAATGCCATGATTAAGTTTTACTCCACCAATGTAAATTATTCTATTGCCATTGGCAGACTTAACTATACGATACCGCGACCAATTATACCAACCCTCACCCCTGAATACATCTATTATATTTCTTTGTGCCTTTAATATTTTCATATTTTCTCCGTTGGTTGTAACTCACAGAAGCCTTTGGAATTAGTGATGAGAAGAAACTCGCACTCCCCATTAGAAACGTCATTGTCTTGGTACTTCGGACACACACTAGATGACTTAAAGTCTTGATCGTATGGACATTTATGTAAATTCGCACCATGTCCTTCCTCTATTATTTCTTCCCATGACTTTTCGTCTTGTTTGTTTTCAAGGTCAAGAAATTTCATCTCTTATCTCCATTCTATTTTTATACACTCGAAAATACAACTCTACATCAAAACTGTCAACCTTATCTCTATTGACCCCTGTACATTCATTAGGGTTATCTCTATACCATTCTTCTGCTTCATTAAACATCCAATCACGCACTATAAGCACTATTCACTCTCCTTCATATAAAACCAAATTCTCTGGACTAGACTAGTATGCTTTTTATCTAACTCTTTTATGCGTTTCCATAATCTATCGACTTCTTTTTGATGATCGTCATACCTAACCCACTCACCTCCCTCAATCTCTACTCCATCCTTTGACCACTCAGTCATTTCCGCTGACCAATGTGTCGTATACCTTTTTATCTTTTCCAATATCCGTACTCCCCATTCGCGTGTTTAAGTCTAAGCAATCTCTCTTCTTCCCATGCCACCTCTCCATCTTCCCAATCGGGAATATCATCATCCAATAATCTACTGCTAATGTCGCTTATCTCCTCTAATCGTCTGTCAATAGCTGTTAAAATCTGATCTAGATTCAAAATAGTCATACTGTCTCCTCTTCACATTGTTCTTCATCTGACGGAACTTCCTCTGGTTGTATATGATAATTCATATTTCCAATCATGTCAAGTAAATCATCATAAGGAATTTCTAGCATCTCCATTTTATCTCCTAGTTTGTTTTTGTATAAGTTAGACAATTACCGTTTAAATAAGTTCCATACTATTTATTTTATTTTGACCCCCTAGTTCCTACTTTTATTTACCAATTTATGACCGTCTAATTTGACCGACCAACGGGAGGTGATGACCGACTTTTGCGAAGCAAAAAAATTATACCTCTATTGAGATATAATTTCCCCATTAATATATTCCCATTTCTGCTAGTTTTTTAATATCCATGTAGCCTTGACCAGTAGCGCGATAATATCCTGATTTGGATATATGGCTCATTGTCGTAATACCGCTACATTCTTGCCAGTTATTATCTATCTGTAAATTTAAGAATCTATACATAGTATCAGCATACTTAAACGCTTTAACTTGAATATCTATCTTGTTTCCTATACTACTGCTATATTTTCTATATATGGTATTCATTATTTATCCTCTTGTGTTAGTCTGATATATAGTATAGCACCAAAGATAACTCCTACTAAGAATACCAATATTGCATATAGTTCTATGGGTAACAAATTAATCATGTCCATTGTAGTCATTATTATTCCCCTCTATATTATTTCAAGATGATCGGCTAAGAATTTATTTTCTTTAACATTCAAATTCTTGCGTACTTCTGGTGGCATATCGGCGATAACTTGTTCCCTCGTTTTATTAAAGCGTTTCATCATAAATTTAATCATTACCTCGTCTTTCAATAGTTGATTATTTATCATTTTTCTATTTTCCTTTGGTTGGTTGTTCATAAGTAATTCCCTGTACATAATCGCTTGCTTTTTGTGCAAATTTTGCTGCTTGAAATATGAATTTCTTATCATCCTTTAATGCTTGTAACCATGATTTTATGTAACTCGAATGCTGTAAGTCTACACCTTGTTTCTCTATGTTAAGACTAGCGCATAAGTATGCTGAACCCAATTCTGCGACAAGTTCTTCCTTGGCATAACTTTCCATGTCGCGGTCAAGTCTTGACTTGTGCTTAGTCCAATGCGTTAGTTCATGTAATGCCGTAGAGTAGTAATCTTCTGTTGAATTAAAAGTCTTAGCTATTGGCATATTAATCTTGTCCACTTTTGGAATGTAACAAGCAATGTCACCACCATATTCTATGTCGGCTTGCTCTAATATCTTATCTGCTCTAGCATGATTTTCTTCAATAGACTCATCTGCTGTCAAAATTTCTTGTAACGGCTTGAGATTCTCGCATTGCTCATAAGAGAATACAGGTGAATGCTTCATAAATCCAACATTTTTATCTTTGCCCGTTACCTTATCTTTAACCCCGAACATTGACCAATAGATAACACTCGCAATTGCTTTCTCTTTTTTCTTAACATTACCACCTAAGTCTACCGCCTGTTTATATGTCAAGAAATAATTGCTATGTGATAATCCCCATAACATCAACGGGTTAATACCTCTGTATGCTTTGCCTGATTTTAAATTAGTAGGCATTAATGCCCTTGTCTTTATCCCTCCGTCACCTTTCCACGGCTTGCACCACGTTGGTGTACCACCTTCCAAGTCTGCTATTATCTTATCCGTTACCATTTTATATATGTCTTGTGCCATTTTTATGTCCTATTATTTGTTTGTACAGTAGTTTGACAACTTACATTATAATAAGTTCCCTAGTTCGCACTTTTATTTACACGCCTAGCTCGCCTTTTTATTTACCATGACCGTCTAATTGTGAGCGAAGCGATCTGTTTTAGGTTTTGAATGACCGTCT
>Ga0308009_10000678_pt1 | contig 23103 bp, 27 predicted proteins | sample Neamet127_FD_203134 | JGI IMG/M metagenome (GOLD analysis project Ga0308009, IMG submission 203134) | Marine microbial communities from water near the shore, Antarctic Ocean - #127 | ecosystem: Environmental > Aquatic > Marine > Unclassified | place: Southern Ocean | collected 2014-07-24
CGCCATGAAAAATGCCTGCTGCAGATACGCAGCAGGCTTTTTCGTTGGGGGTGTCGCTTAGCCCGCGGGCTGCTCGTCTTTCTCAACCGTCTCGCCGTCGGTCTCGGGCTTGTCGTCGGTGGTGACCAGATGCGGCTTCTTGCCGGGCTGAACGGCATGTTCCGCGCCAGGCGCGACCTCTTCGCCGCGGTGTTTCTTTTCCTGCTGGACTTTTTTATCGTGGGCAATGTTACGTGGGTCGGTCATGGGGTCCTGTGGTGTTGGGTTTATGCAGGGTCTGAGTGAACCTGTACCTTCACAGTGTGCGGCGGTTTAGCCTTGCGATACTGCCGCAACGCCTGAGCTAGTGTGGGAGGGGTCCCACGCGACGGCACAAGGCCGTAGCGTGGTCGACTACTCAACGATCAAAATCCCAGAGGTTTCTTCAATTGAAGGATGGCCTGGAGCGCGTGCTCGCCTATCATCACTTTTTCCACGGTTGGCTATAGTAATTAAGTTTATGCACCGCAAGGTGGTCTGTTGTGGCGAGCTGTCAGGTGCGGGTGGCATGCGGAAGGGTGCGCTTGTCGGGTGCGGATTGCGGAAAACGTAGAGCAGGATATCGACCGATTTGGCGGTGCATTTGAAGACTCTCACATAAAGGCGCGCGCTAAGTGAGGTGGAAACGTAGTAGTGGTGACTCAAAATTACTGGAGAACACATAGATGTCTTACGCGGTTCCCAATTTCTCAAGAAAGCAAATAACAAGGGCTGGATTTGTTTTGGTTGATCCCCTGGCTACCAGAGGTGCACACAGTGATGCCCTAGCGCTCATTAATCACTGGCGGGCATGCCACGCCTATCCTGTAAATACTTTTCAGGCAACTCTGCGGAGCAGACTTAAACGAATAGACGCTGAAAGCATTGTTGCAACCCGATTGAAACGGATACCTTCAATTGAGAAGAAGCTCAATGTCAATCCAGGGATGCAATTGGTAAGGATGCAGGATGTTGGTGGACTAAGGGCCATCGTGGGATCAATCAAGAATGTTCGACGCGTCCAAGAGTTGTACTCAGATGGAAGTTTGACTCACGAATTGGTTTCCACCGACGACTACATTGCGAATCCAAAAGTCTCTGGCTATCGTTCTCTGCATCTCATTTACCGTTACAGCAATCCGGGTGCTCCGGAGTACGAGGGGCTGTGCTTGGAGCTTCAAGTGCGAACAAAGATACAGCATTTGTGGGCTACGGCAGTGGAAACTGTTGGCACCTTCCTCAATCAAGCACTTAAGTCGAGTGAGGGAGAAGAAGAGTGGCTGCAATACTTTCAGGCAGTTGGTGCCGCGTTCGCGTGGATGGAAAAGAGCCCTGTTGAAAGTACCTATTTTCATCTGTCCAGAATTGAGGTTTTCGGACTTGTGAAAGAGCTTGGAATAAGACTTGATGTACGCCGAAAACTGGATGCATTCTCTGTTGCAGCCCAGCATATTAATAACAAGTCCACCGGAAGCTATCACCTCATCATCCTCAATGCAAAATTGAAAACTGTTTCGATAGATTCGTTTGGCTTGAGACGACTCGAGGATGCCAATGCCGCGTATGCAACGGCTGAGGCCGTTGCGTCTAAAAGTTCTGATGACATTCAACCCGTATTAGTGGCTACAGACTCGATGCATAAGCTTCGAAGGGCGTATCCCAACTACTTTCTCGACACCAGAGAATTTCTTCGAGCGATTAGCCGTATTGAGACTACTGTAGATTTGCATGTAATCACAAAGCGGCAAAATTTACGAACTGCCGCCAAGCGCTGAAATACAGTTTGACTGGCAATAAAAACTAGACGTCGCGCGGCCGCGCCGCGCTCGCGATCGACGAGGCGCGCGAGCGATTCACAGGTGAAAAGGGCGGGCGCATCAAACGATACGCCGAAACCAGACCAGCGAGCAAACCGCCGCAGTCAGCGCAAGCACCGCAGACAGCAGAGCCAGCAAGCCCGAGACCTCTGTCTCCCGCGTCTGCACCTGCACCCGCGACCCGAGGTTTTCGTAAACGCTGCGCAGCGCTGCGGCTGTACCTGCGTGGTGGTACTCGCCGCCGGTCATGCGGGCGACTTCGCGCAGGGTGGGTTCGTCCAGTTGCAGGTAGATCGGCATGCCTTCGGGCAGGGTTCCGGAGTCGTTCACGCCGCCCAGGCCGATGACGTAGATGCGCACGCCGCGGTCGGCGGCCATCTTGGCTGCTTCCAGGGTGTCGACGCCTGTGGTGCGGCGGCCATCGCTGAGCAGGATGATGGCTGCGGCGTCGTAAGAGCCCGGCGCCACTGGGGTGATCTGCTTGGGCGGTGGTTTGTCTTTGTCGTCGAGGCTGCGGCCGCGCGGCCTGGTGCCGAAGGTCAGCTCCTCCAGGTCGATGCCGTGGTCCGGGAACAGCTCGATCAGGCTGCTCACGATGGCGCTGCCGACGGCGGTGCCGATCTGCATCTGGAATCCGTCGATGGCCGCGACCAGGGCGGGGCGGTCCAGCGTTGCGGCCTGCGCCACCTGGCTGCTGCCTGCAAAGGTGACCAGCCCGACCTCGATCTTTCGGGGTAGGTCCTGCAGAAAGAGTTTGGCGGCCTCTTGCGCGGCCACCATCCGGGTGGGCTTGACGTCGCTGACGCGCATGCTGAGGGAAACGTCCATCGCCAGGATGATGGTGGAGCGTGCCCAGGGCAGCGGCACCTTCGCCATGGGCCGCGCCGTAGCCAGCAGCAATCCGGTGAGGGCCAGCAGCAGCAGGGCGGGTGGCACATGTTGCCGCCAGGCGCGCCCGGTGGACGCAGCGCGAACCATGGCCAGGTTGCTGTAGCGCACGGCCAGTTTGCCTTTGCGCCGCAGCAACCAAAGGTAGATCAGCGGCAGCAGGGGCAGCAGGGGCAGCGCCAGCATCAGCCAGAGGTAGTGGGGCGACTGGAAAAACATGGAGACGCCATCTTGCTCCGGAAGCGATTCGCAGGCAACCGACTCGGGCATTGCGGGATGGCTTCCGAATCAAGTCCGGGATGACTCCAGCGGGGAGGCAGGATGGACGAGTCGGCCACCTCGTTTCACTGTCATTGCGGGCCTGACCCGCAATCCATGGCTGCATCCTCGAGACGGTGGTTCATGCAACATGGATCCCGGATCGAGTCCGGGATGACAAACGGGGAGGCGGTATGACGTTTGGGGGGCACCCATCTCCCTGGCTGTCATTGCGGGCCTGACCCGCAATCCATGGCTGCGCCCTTGTGGCGGTGGCTCATGCGGCATGGATCCCGGATCGAGTCCGGGATGACAAAGGAAAGGCGCGATGGCGGTCGGGGCCACCTGGTAACTTGCACCCACACCCCACTCGGATAAGCCCGCTTGGTTAACCTGTTGTGCATGAAACGCCTCATCCCCTCACTCACCGCCTGTCTGGGCGCCGCGCTGCTGGCCTCTTCTATATCTGTCGCCTCCGCCGCAGACGCCTGGCCAGACCTGAATCAACCCGGCGCCATCGTGCTGTTCCGCCACGCCACCGCGCCGGGCATCGGCGACCCGGCCAACTTCAAGCTCAACGACTGCCCGACGCAGCGCAACCTGGACGACAAGGGACGGGACGAGGCGCGCAAGCTCGGGGAGCAGTTCCGTAGCCGCAAGATTGCGGTGGGTGCGGTGCTGACTTCGCAGTGGTGCCGCACGCGGGACACGGCGCGGTTGGCGTTTGGCAATGAGGCGGTGAAGGACGAGCCGGCCTTCAATTCGTTTTTCGGCAGATCGACCGGGATCAGCGATGCACAAACGGCGCAGGCCCGCACCATCCTGGCGCGCTGGCGTGGCCCCGGCACCTTGGTGGTGGTGACGCACCAGGTCAACATCACGGCGCTGACGGGTGTGAACTCGACCTCGGCCGAAGGGGTGGTGGTCTGGCCGGCGGCCGACGGCAGCCTGCGGGTGGTGGGCTCGGTCAGGCCCTAGGGACCCTCTGCATAACTTGCGCCGAGCGCGGCGGGGCTTTTGCGGGATGAGCCGTGAGGCGCAAAACCCAAGGCAAGGCTTTGGCCTTGCCTGGTTTTGCAACAAAGTGGATCGCCCGCAAAACCACGCCCCTTAGGGTTCGGACCAAAACGGCCGCTTTCCTCACCATACCCCTTGCGTGTGCTTCAGCACACGCTGCGTGGTGTTGGCAAGCAAATCATCCCGTTGTGGACCCGAACGCGCATGGCGGAAGTTATGCAGAGGGTCCCTGGGCCTTTGCGGACGGCCAGTCGCTGAAGGGGAAGGGCAGGGTCTCGGTAGAAAAGGACACAAAAGCGGCGATCTGGCCCAGGTAACGGCCCACACTGCGGCCCAGATTTTGCAGGCGCGGGTTGGGCTCGTCACTGAAGATTGCAAAGCCGAGTTGCAGCAAGGCAACGGCGATCAGTACCCAGGCGGCGATCTGGAAAGCCAGGCACATCAACAGCATGAGCAGGGCGCGCATGGGCAGCTTGCGCGGGGGGAGGGTAGCGAGGGCGGTGTCGGTCATGGTGTTCCTTCAGGGGGTAGGCAATACTTCTATTACCAAGGTGGGGCCAGCGGGCGCTGCATCAAGCCTTCTTTTGGCCCGCGACTGCGGGGCCAGCGCAAGCATCCGCCTCAAGCCGCCAACTTGGCACTCGCCAGCCGATTCAAACTCACCCCTTGTTCGGCCGCTGTCAAAGCCAGGGTGCGATGAAGCTGCGGCGGGATGCGGACCCTGAACTCGCCGCTGTAGTGCTTTTCTGCCATTGCTTCAGGAACGGGCTCTCCGTTGGCCTGCATGTCGGCTACCACTTCGGCCACGACCTTGCCAATGCCTTTGAGCGCGGCCTCCGGCGTTTTTGCCAACCAGCTTAAGGAAGGAAACTCGGCGCACAAGCCCAGATGTTCGTTGTCTTCCGGAGACCAGGTGACCCGGTAGGTGTAGTGTTTGATGTTCATGATCTGCCTTGTAGTTTGTCAATGGCCTGCAGTACTTGCCGGACCTGATACGGCTTGGCTTTGCCTTTTGCGTTCTGGATATTGACGCGCGGGTCGCCGGGCCAGGGCGTTTTAAAAATGGCATGGCTGCTGCCATCTTGCCTTGGCTTACCGAAGTAAGCGCTACACACCTTTTTGAGATCGCTGAAACCCACATTCGCGGGCTCAGCGCATTTTCTCCAGGAGCTTGTCGAGGCTGGCCATTGACAGCATGGTGCCACTATTGGCCCCATATGTCAATTTGAAAAGGCGGGAGAAGGTGAAGGCGAAAGCTGCGCGGCGGCCAGAAACCTGATGGCTTCTGCTAGCAAAATAATAGCTGCTTACACAAGCTGCATAAGGGCTGGATGCCGATTTTGCCAAAAAACAGGGGCCGACCCCAGGCCTGGACGACCCAGCCCGGAGCGGGGCAAGAAGCCACGGCGCCACCGGCAGCTTGCCGGGGCGCTCTGGCTACAGCTTCATCCGGTCAGTTGGCTGCGAAGCAGTAGAACTTGCCTGCGCCGCCAGTGCGGACCAGCGCTTCCTGGCTGCAACCGGCGGACTGGTGCGAGAAGTTCCAGGACTTGGCCCAGTTGTCGGTGTTGGGGCCTATCAGGTCATGGTGGCCGACGATGGCCGAGCCGTCGGTTGAACTGGCCCAGGCTTTGCAGGTGGTGTCGGTCTGCGGTGCAAATGCGGTGCCGTCCGCACGCGAGCCGGTCAGGATGTCGTGCTCATTGGGTGTGTCGCCCCGGCCCTTGATCACATTGCCACGCTCGTCGAGGGCCGTTGCCTTGCTGATGAAGTTGCCGTCGTGCAGATGACTGACGCTGCGCGCAATCATCGCGCCCTTGGCGTTGAACCACGGGCCGGCACCGACGCGGTCGCGCGCGTGTGTGGCTGCCACGGCCGGTGCAGTGGCGGAGGCGAAGGTGGGCGGCGTGCTCAGGTAGGCGCGCCAGTTTTTGCCGCTGGAGCCGGCCGCTGCGGCCAGGCGCTGGCAGTGGGCATCAGCACCGGCCAGGCCGCCCAGGTCGGCGCCCTTGCCGCTGCCCGCGCTGGTGACAAAAAAGCTCATGAAGCCGGGGCCGGACGGGGTGGCGCAGGCGGTGAGCAAGGCCACGGTAATACCTGCGGCGGCAAGGTAAGAGAGTTTGCGCATGGGAAGTCTCCTTTCGGTGGTGAGTGGGGTAGGACCATACGCATCAATCGTCGCAGATGGCAGCGGGCTGTTCCTGCCTGTATTGAACCTCCAAGCCCGCCGCCGCCGTATCGGGGATGACCCACCCCCCGTCCGCCCGACCTGCCCCGGCTCAGGATCTGCCCGGTTTGGGTTTGTGCGCCTGCTTGATGAGGCCCGCTCACTCACCCAGCAAAATTCGCAACGCTTCTTCCACTCGCTTCATGTGTGTGCGTGGCAGATCCGCAATGGGTTTGTCCCCCATCAAGCGCCGATTGGAGATGGTGCGAATCTGGTCTATCAGCAAATCGGTTTCGTCCTTCATCTTGCCCAGCTTGCCAAGTGCCACGCGCAGGGGGTAACCGTCTCCCTGGGCATCACGATAAGTATTCGTCGTGCCGGGGATGACGATGGTGGTGGCATGCCCTGCCGCGTTGAGGACATTGGTCTGGATGACCAGTGCGGGTCGGCCGCGTTTGCCGGGTTCTTCTTTGTGGGTTTGCGGCTCAAAGTCCACCTCCCATACTTGTCCGCGCTTGAGTTTATGCAAGGCCGTCTCCGGCGCTGGCGTCCATGGCCTCGTTTTCCGCCAGATGTCGAGCCGACAGGTGTTTCGAGAGAAAGACCATACGGTCCTTGAGCAAGCGCTCGTTTTTTTCGCGCACGGCCTCCCGCACGTAGTCCGAGCTGGACATATTGAAAGCGGTGGCCAGGGCCTTGGTTTGCTTGGCAAACTCAGCCGGAGCCCGGAAAGAGAGGGTCGCAGTGCTCATGGCGTATCTCCATTTTGTATGACGTAATTGTAATACGTTTACGTGTTTGAATGCGAGGCAAGGGAAGGTTGCTCAGTGCTGATACTGGCCTGAGCGGCTCAGGCGTGTCGAGCGTTGAAATGCTACGGTTTTAATAGCTGCTCACCCCCCGCCGGCTATGAGCTGAAGCACGATTTGACCAATAAATCCGGCGCAAACCCTCACAGCACCTCATTGAACACATAAAACCAGTTGTCCTTGAACTTGTGCCACAGGCCGCGCTGCTGCCATGCCTTGAGCTCGATCTCCTGGCAGCGGGCCACGTATTTTTCGAACACGGCGTCGAGCTGGCCAGCCAGTGCTTCGTCCTGAATGCCGAGGGTGATCTCGTCGTTGGTGTCGAAGGAGCGGTCGTCGAAGTTGCTGGAGCCGATGGCGCTCCAGACACCGTCGACGGTCATCACCTTCTGGTGCAGCAGGGTGTGCGGGTACTCGAACAGGCGCACGCCGCACTTGAGCAGTTTTTCAAAGTTGCGGTGGCCGGCGTGCTGCACCATGGGGTTGTCGGAGCCACTGGTGGACGGCATCATCACGCGCACATCGACACCGCGCTTGACGGCTTCGCCGAAAGCGTCGATGGCTTCGGGCTCGGGGATGAAGTAGGGGTTCTGGATCCAGATGCGTTTTTGGGCCAGGCAGATTACGGTGTGGTGAAGAATCTTGACGGCCGATGCCGAGCCTTCGGGCTTGGTGTAGGCGGCGTGAATGCGCACCTCGCCGGCCGGCGCCAGCTCGGGGAACACATCGTCGCCCACAAACAGCTCGCCGGTCTGGCTGCCCCAGTTCTCGCTGAAGGCCGCCTGCACGCTGTGCACGATGGGCCCGTGCAGGCGCACGCTGAGGTCGGCATAGTGTTTGCCGTCTTCGGCGTTGCCCAGCCACTCGTCAACCACGCAATGACCACCGACAAACGCTTCCTTGCCGTCGAGCACTGCGAGCTTGCGGTGGTCACGCTCGTTCATCACGCCGATGTTGTAGATCGAGCGCTCATGGAACATCTTGACCTTGCAGCCGGCGTTTTCCATCTGCTGGCGCTCGCCCTTGCCGATTTCCTTGGATCCGATGGCGTCGAGCAGCACGCGCACCTTGAGTCCGGCGCGCGCGCGTTCGGACAAGGCGTCAGCCATGCGCTGGCCGAGCTTGCCTTCCTTCCAGAGAAAAGTTTCAAAGTGCACGGTTTGCTGCGCCGCGCCTATGCGCTCGATAAGCACGTCGAAGAATTTGCCGTTTTCCAGCAGTTCGAACGCATTGCCAGAGGTGACGCTGCCCAGGCTCAGGCCCGCCAGCGATGGCAGCAGCGAGTCTATGGATGCGCCGGATTCGATCTTGAGTTTGGGGTTGCGGTGCCGCTTGATCGACCAGATGACCAGCCCCATCAGCGTGATGATGAGCCCGAGGACCAGCGCCAGCGCGCCGTGTGCGGTGCTGCCGAGAAAAGAGTCGCTCACGATCCGCCGAGTTCTTGAACCCGGTTGGTGTCATTTATGCAGGCGGGTTCTATGCCGGGTTGGGCCATGGCTGTCTCCTGAGAGGGATGAAGGGTGGTGCGTGCAGCGTACAGCCGCTGGTATTTGCAAGCTGTAGGCCATTGCCGCCGCGTGTTGCCCGCGCCGCGCTTCGTCTCCGCGCCTTGATGGTTTTAGCGGTGTGACGCCGCCGGCCGCAAGGCCAGCCAGGCGATCAGCGCCAGCAGCGCAGCCTGCAAGGGAAAGCGCAGCACCAGCGCCCAATACGGCACCGACGGAAAAAGCGCCGGCTGCTGCAGCATGTAGATATGCGCTGGCGTCACGGCGATGGTCAATGCAAACAGTCCCCACAAAGCAGCACGCCGAGTCGGGCGCCAGAGCAGGCCGGCTGCACCCAGCAGCTCGGCCACGCCACTGAGCAGCACCGCCTCGCGCGGCCAGGGCATCCACGGCGGCACGATACGCATTTCAGCCTCGGTGAAAACAAAGTGTGCGATCCCACCCAGCAAGAACCACAGGAAGACAAAGGCCAGGCCGGCGCGTTCTGTTTTGCGCAAAAAAGAGGCAGAAGCTGGATTCATGGCTGCAGTGTCAGGCAAAACGCTGGGCAGGTTTCTGCTGGCGGGATTTAACTCGAATACCGGGCCTGGTTTTTCTGAAAATGTAAACAAAATTGTTCTCTTTTTACTGCCAAAAATAAACAATATTGATTATAATAATTAGATGAACAGCAAAGAGTTCAAAAAAAATGGTTGGGCCAACAAGGCGCAACCTTCACCGCCGCTAAAGGGTCACACATCAAGGTGTACCTTCATGGCAAACAGTCTGTTCTGCCGATGCACAACACGGACCTGAAAAAAGGGACTCTGGAAGGCATCAAAAAGCAACTTGGATTGAAGTAAGGAGCGCACTATGTTTATGTATCCCGTCACACTCACCCCCGACCAAACCGACGGTGGTTTCGTCGTCACCTTCACCGACATTCCCGAAGCCATCACACAGGCTGAAACCGAGGCCGAAGCCCTCATCGCCGCAAAAGAAGCGCTGGAGTCCGCCCTCGACTTCTATTTTGAAGACAAGCGCGCTGTACCTGTGCCCTCAAAACCAAAGCGTGGGCAGCGCGTGGTTGAGCTTCCGGCCAGCGTGTCGGCCAAGGTGCTACTGCTGAACGAAATGATCAGCCAGAACGTGCGGCCCGCAGAATTGGCGCGCCGTCTCAAAACCACTCCGCAGGAAGTAAATCGCCTGACCAACGTGCGGCACACGTCTCGGATCGACGGCATTGCTGCCGCGCTGCAAGCACTTGGAAAACACCTGGAATTGCGTGTCATCTAACAGAGGCGCTTAACCCTCCCGCGTTGGCATGAGCCAGCCATATACGCGGTCGTCATGGGCGTGTTCGGGGTGCCCCTTCGTCGAAACACCATTCCAGGCTCAAATATCCGCGCGTAATCGAGCCGGTTTGCTACTTCGCGAGCCTATGGGGCGTTTTGGACTCAGGACATGCAACTTCTTACCGTTCGGGCTGAGCTTGTCGAAGGGCTTCGACAAGCTCAGCCCGAACGGTGGGGTGGCATGAATTGCGAAAACATTAATTTTTGCTCCTAAAATAATAGCTGCTGGTCCCCGTCCTGTATGGGCTGGAGGCCAATTTGATGCTGAATTGATGCCGAACAGACCGACCTGTCCCCGCTGGCGCAGCAGGCAGCCCGCCTTGCGGGGAAAATAGCGCTTTCAGCCCGCCGAAACTGCCCCATGCCACTGCCCGCCCCCCAAGCCCGTTCCCACCTGCACACCCGCGCTGTTGTTTACCGTGGCTACCGTCGCGAGGACGGCCTGTGGGACATCGAGGCCGAAATGACCGATACCAAGACCTACGCGCTGGAGCGCTCCGAGCGCGGGGACATGCCGCCGGGCACACCCATTCACGGCATGGCGATACGCGCGACGGTGGACGACCAGATGACGATCCGCGAGATCAGCACCGCCATGGACCACACGCCATTTGGCGAATGCCGGGCCGGCGTGGACCCGATGCAGCAGATGGTGGGCGTGACCATGGGGCCGGGCTGGCGTCAGGCGATTGACAAAGCGCTGGGCGGCATCAAGGGCTGCACGCATCTGCGCGAGCTGCTGTTCAATATGGCGACGGCTGCCTACCAGACCGTGCCGGTGTACCGCGAGCGCTTGCGCCGCCAGTCGGGTGTGCCCGAGGCTGACAACGCCGCGCCGCCTTACCATCTGGGCAAATGCCTGGCCTGGGACTTCAATGGTGCCGTGGTGCAGCGCCACTACCCGAAGTTTGTCGGCTGGCAGCCGTCAAAGCCGAAGGTTTGAGCGCCTGTTACGCCGACTCCGGCAGCTGGGTGCTGTCTATTTTCGGGGAGCCCGGCCAGTTCAGGATGGAGCGGGGTGTGCGCTTGATGGCCTCGACATTTTTGGGCAGCAAGTCGCGCAACGGTGAACCATAGCCGCTGGCTGCGATCGCAAGTTCCTGCTCCAGCCAGCTCACACGTTGCGCGTACATCGAAGCCAGGGCCGCATGGTGTTCCGCCGCTACCTGGTGCTCGATGCGTGCCAGGTTGGCCTGCTGCAGGTATTCCCGTGCCTTGCGGAGATGGGCATCGGCGCGTGTCTGAAAGATATCGAACATCTGGATTCTCCTGAAGCGGGTGGGGACCGACTGACCTGATTCAAGCAGAAGCGGTGTCCGGCGCACCGGGTGGGTTTGATTCTTTGAGGGTCGGTAGTCAGCCCGAGGATGTGTCAGATGAATTCGATTCGCCTGTTTTTTTTGCCTTTTACCGCCGGTGGTTGACGTAGCTCGCGTTCCCCAGCCCGGTGCCCACCGTCAGCACCGTCCAGCGCTTGACATCACGCATGTGCGGCAGCTCCGACAGACCCTGAACGACGGCGTCGTTGTGCATCCGGACCTGGGTGTCGTGACCGGCGATGCGCGGCAGCCTCCCGCTCAGGCGCTGCGGCAGGTGAAAACCGGCGCCTTCCCAGTTGCCGGGCAGGTTTTGCGTGCCCTTGGCGATCGAGCCGTCCTCGCGGATCACGCCGGGGCAGGCGACACCGACAAAAGGCGCCAGCGCCAGCTTTTTCTTCTTCGCCTTGCGGATCAGTGTTTCCAGCATCTCGGCAATGCCCTGCACCAAATGCTCGCGCCGGGTCGCGTCGTCGTCATCGGCATGGCCCCACTTGCTGCGGCCGATCACGTCGGCCAGCGACAGGTTGGCGGCCTTGTGCTGGCGTGTGCGCACGATGCCGCAGCGCACGTTGGTGCCGCCTATGTCCACGGCCAGCAGCGCGTTGTAGCTGTCCAGCAGCTCGGGCGGTGCCAGGTGCACCCAGCCGATCAGGCCGCCCTCGTCCGAATGCTGGTGCAGCGTGCGCAGCCGCACCTTCATGCCGCGCTCTGCCAGCAGGTCCGACGCGCGCCTGACCGCCCGGCGGCCGATCTCGGTTTGCTGGAAGCCGCCGCCGACCACAATGCGCTTGACGCCGCGCCAGGAGTCATGGCGCAGAAACCGGCGCACCACATGCGCAAGCTGGAAGGCATAGTCTTCACTGGCCGCCGTGATCGCCGCGCCGGCCGGCGTGTTGCTGCCGCGCAGGCGGTCCAGCCGGGTCTTGCTGAGTTCTGCCGTGGGCTTGCTGCCGAAAGCATCCCTTCCGTCGTCGAGCTCGCGAAACAGGCAGCGCCAGTCGTCCAGCATGGCAGAGAAGGCCTTGCGACTGACCTGGTCGCCGAGGAAGCCGCCGCGATCACGCAGCTCCAGGCTGTAACCGCGGATGCTGACGGCCGGCAATTGAAGGCTGCCATGCAGCAGGGACGGGTGGTAATCAGCGGGCAGGGCGGGAACGCGTCGGATCATGGGGGCGGGGCGCTTTCTGTGTTTCTGGAGGGCAGAGAGGAATGACTTCATGCTGGTCCGCACGCTGCTGCGACGCCAGACCCGGCGGGAGCGTCGGCCTGTCAGCCGATGCCTTGCGGTGCCGCACTCACCCGGCATGGCGCTTGCTATGAAAGTCATAGCTGTCCGCGCATGATTGGCATGGGCTGAGGGCTGATTTCGTTGCGAATGGCGAGTGATAGACCTGTTGCGACGGAGGGCAAGGGCGAGCCGGTGGTTTGCGCCGCTCTCCGCCCCGCAAAGGCCTTCACCGACAGCGCCTACACTGGCGGCGATGAACAAATTTCTAGAGCGTATCCAACCTTTTGTTACGAAGGCGATCTACCACCTGCGGCACCCGACGCGGCGCGGTGTGTTGCTGGGTCTGGCGGCCCTGCCGGGCCTGGTGCTGCTGTATTTCCTGCTGCTGATTCCGTTCACGCCCAGCATCCGCGATATCCAGAAGTCGAGGACCCAGCAGCCGGCGATCGTGATGTCGGCCGACGGCAAGGAGCTGGCGGCTTTCAAGGGGGCCAACCGCGACCGCATCAAGCTGGCCGACATTTCACCCCATGTGGTGGCGGCGCTGATCGCCACCGAAGACCACCGCTTCTACGAACACCATGGGCTGGACTTCACGCGCATAGGCGGCGCGGTGTTGCGAACCTTCGGCGGTGACCTGCAGGGCGGCTCGACCCTGACCCAGCAGCTGGCGCGCAACCTGTACCCGGAAGAAGTGGGCCGTTCACGCAGCCTGACGCGCAAGTTCAAGGAGATCATCACCGCACTGAAGATCGAGGCGATCTACAGCAAAGACGAGATTCTTGAAACCTACCTGAACACCGTGCCCTTTTTGTACAACGCCTTCGGCATCGAGATGGCGGCGCGCACCTATTTTGACAAGTCGGCCGACAAGCTTGATGTGCTTGAAAGCGCCACGCTGGTCGGCATGCTCAAGGGCACCAGTTATTACAACCCGGTGATGAACCCCGAGCGCGCCAGACAGCGCCGCAACTTGGTGCTCGGCCAGATGGTCAAGCACAACAAGCTTGACGCCAAGCGCTTTGAGGCGCTCAAGAAGCGCCCGCTCAAGGTGGACTTCGAGCGCCAGACCGAACCACTGGGCGCCGCGCCGCACCTGACGCAGTTCCTGCGCCGTTGGCTCATCGACTGGGCCGACCGCAACGACTACAACATCTATGCCGACGGACTGGTGGTGCGCACCACGATTGATTCGCGGTTGCAGAAGCTGGCCAACGAGGCGGTCACGCGCCAGGCTGACCGGTTGCAGGGTGTGGCCAACAACGAGTGGGGACCGCGTGCCTGGGCCGGTAAAAAAGAGCTGGTGCGCGCGCTGGTGCGCGAAACGCCCGAGTACAAAAGCGCGAAGGAGCAGGGCGAGGCCGATGAGGCGATTGCCAAGCGCCTGTTCGCCGACACCGCCTTCATGCAGGCGCTGCGTCAGGACAAGACACGCCTGCAGGCCGGCTTTCTGGCGTTGGACCCGGCCACTGGCCATGTGAAGGCCTGGGTCGGCAGCCGCGACTTTGCCAAAGACCCGTTCGACCATGTGCAACAGGCGCGTCGGCAGGCCGGCTCGACCTTCAAGCCCTTTGTGTATGGTGCGGCCTTTGAAAACGGCGCGCGGCCGACCGACACCTATATGGACGACGCGGTCGAGATTTCGCTGGGCGGCAAGCAGGTCTGGCGGCCGACCGACGGCGGCGGCCCCAGTTATGCCCCCATGACGCTGCGCCAGGGCCTGATGTATTCCAAAAACACCATCACCGCGCAGGTCATGCAAAGTGTCGGACCGGCCAAGGTGGCCGCGCTGGCCCAGGCCGCCGGCGTGCGTCAAAGCAAGCTGGAGCAGGTGATGTCTTTGGCGCTGGGCACCAGCCCGGTCACGCTCAAGGAGATGGTCGCTGGTTACGCCACCATTGCCAACAAAGGCAGTTACATCGAGCCCTTCATGGTTTTCAGCGTGGAAGACCGCACCGGCAAGGTGCTGGAAAGCTGGCAGGCCAAGGCGCCCGAGCAGGCGATGCAGGTGTCCACCGCGCAGACGCTGGTCGATGTGATGCGCGGTGTGGTGGACCAGGGCACCGGCGCCGGCATCCGCAGCCGTTACGGCATCCAGGCCGACGTGGCCGGCAAGACCGGCACCACCCAGGACAACACCGACGGCTGGTTCATATTGATGCACCCGCAACTGGTGGCGGGCGCCTGGGTTGGTTTCAACGACAACCGCATCACGCTCAGCGACTACTGGGGCCAGGGCGCCCAAAGCGCGTTGCCCATCGTTGGCGACTTTTTTGCAGCCTCGCTGCGCAGCAGGGTGGTCGATGTGCAGGCGCGTTTTGATGTACCTAAAAATTCCAGCGCGCCTGAGCCGGTGCCGTCCAGCCCGGTCAACGACTGGTTCAACAGCCTGTTCCCGCCGGCCGGGCAGGTGGTGCCGCCGTCGCAACCCATGACCACGCCCGACGGCGGCGCTATTCCCGGCTACCAGCCGCCGCCACAGGTGCAGGCGCCGCCGCCAGTGCAGCAGTCACCCGGTGTGGTGATCCCGTCGCAACCCGCGCCGGGTGCGCCGCCGCAGTTTGTGGTGGTGCCGGGGCGGCCTGTGGCGCCGCAGGAGCGGGGCAGCGCTGGCGGCATTCCCATCCTGCGCGAATACAGCGTGCCCGACGGCGCCAGTCGGCCCTGAGCGGCTGACTGACGGGCGGGCTGCACTGGCAGTGCCTACAATCGGCAGTCGCTGGCCGCTTGCGCCCGCGACGCATTCTCACTGATCCTCCTTCATGACCTCCGGCTCCGCCACGCTTCCTGCGGCCACACGCCGATCCATTTTTTTGCTGTCTCTGGCCACGTTTTCGAGCATGGCGGTGCAGCGCATTTGTGATGCCATGCTGCCCGAGCTGTCACGCGCTTTTGCGGTGAGCCTGGCGCAGGCCGCGCAGGTGGTGTCGGTGTTTGCCGTCACCTACGGTCTGGCGCAACTGGTTTACGGCCCACTGGGTGATCGCTTCAACAAGTTCGGCATTGTCACTTTCGCCACCTTGGCGTGTTGCGTCGGCAGCCTGCTGGCGGTGTTTGCGGCCAGCCTGGATGTGCTGGTGCTGGCCCGTGTGCTGGTGGCGCTGGGGGCGGCGGCTATCATCCCGATCTCCATGGCCTGGGTGGGCGACACCATCGGGTATGAGTTGCGCCAGGAAACCCTGGCCCGTGTGGGCCTGGGCACCACACTGGGTCTGGTCAGCGGGCAACTGGTCGGCGGGCTGGTGACCGACGCGCTCGGATGGCGCTGGGCTTTTGGCATCACCACCGTGCTGTTTGGCGCGGTGGGCACGCTGCTGTACGCCGACTGGCGCCGCCAGCAGGCCACGCCCCTCGCCGCACAAGCCCCTGGGGAGCCGGTGGTGCGGCCGGGGTTTATTGCGCAAGCGCTGCGCATCATCACCGGCCCGTGGTCGCGTGTGGTGCTGGCGGTTTCTTTTGCCGAAGGCGCGGCGGGTTTTGGCGTGCTGGCGATCTGGGCCTCGCACTTGCACGGCGCGCTGGGCCTGTCGCTCACGGCGTCCGGCGCCATCGTGGCGCTGTTCGGCTTGGGCGGCATGCTCTACATGGTGGTGGCGCGGCACCTGATACGCCGCCTGGGCGAGCGCGGCCTGGCCATGGCGGGCGGCGCGCTGGCCGGCCTGGCCGCCATCGTGCTGGGCCTGACGCCCTGGTGGGCGCTCACGCTTCCGGCCAGCCTGCTGGCGGGTTTCGGATTTTTCATGCTGCACAACACCTTGCAGACCAACGCCACACAAATGGCCCCCAGCGCGCGCGGCACCGGCGTGTCGCTGTTTGCTTCAGCGCTGTTTCTCGGGCAGTCGGTTGGTGTGTTGCTGGCCGCCAGCCTGGTCGCGCGGCTGGGCGCTGGCACTGTGATCGCGCTGAGCGGCGGCGTGTTGGTAGCGCTTGGTCTACTTTTCGCGCGGACCCTGCGCGGGCGCGATGCGATGATGCAAGCAGCCTGATCTCCAGGCCAGTGCTTCGACCGAACCCTCCAGTACCTTCTCACACACCGCGCAAAGTACCCCACCATGGCATCCGCACAGGGCATCACCACCGACGACTACAAGCTGTTTCCGTCGCCGCGCAACCGGCACCGGCTCATCTTCCCCTACCAGGTGTTTGTGCCTTACCCCTACATGCTGATCGACATGGAGAGTTACCACCTGCAGGGCAAGTTCAGCCTGTTTGCAGCCTGCCGGCTCAGCGACAACAAGATGGGGCAGTTGGTGACGCTGGAGCTGCCGGCCGACGAAAGCAAGTTCAAGGCGCGGTTCGTGCCGGACTAGGCCATGCATCAAATCGGCCTCCAGCCCATATCCGACGGGCGTGAGCAGCTATCTATTTGGTAGCAAGTTGCAGGCCTGCCCGCTGACGCATACTGGGCCTCATCATGGCCACAGCGTCACGCAAAACACCGAAGAAGGCCGCCGAAGGCAAGGCGGCTGCGAAAGCCTTGCCGCGCGGCAAAAAGCCGCATACGCCGCGCAGCCACCACTACCACGTCTATGTGATCGAGCTGTCTGACGAGGTCTGGAACGTCGGGCGCTTTCGCCGCGCGAATCCAGACTGGCAGCTCGGCAAACCCTTTGTCTATGTCGGTATGACCGGGCTGGACCCGGACCTGCGTTTCGACAAACACAAGGCCGGCATCCAGGCCAATGTGTATGTCGAGAAGTGGGGCCTGCGCCTGCTGCCGCAGCTCTACACCCTATACAACCCCATGCCTTACGAAGGCGCGCGCGACATGGAAGTCGAACTCGGCATCGCGCTGCGCGAGCAGGGTTACGGGGTCTGGCAGGCTTGACCGACATCGGCTAACTGGCCGGCGCGCTTCAGGCCGCCGCATCTTCCCCCAGGCCCCAGGCCGCCAGTTGGTAGCTTCCCCCATGCACCACGCCTTGCCCGGTGGCGATGGTATTTTTGCGGCTCAGCACATCGGCCTGGTACTGCAGCCGCGCGCTGGCGGCCACGCAGGCCGCCAGCTTCTGGCGCCGCACCGCTTCGGGGGTGGCTATCGGCAGGCCGGCGGCCAGCGTGACGGCATCCGGCTTGAAGCTGCCGTTTTGCACATGGACGTCAAACGCGAGCGCAATGCCCAGCTCGCTGGCGAGGCCGAGCGTGGCAGCCGAGCTGGCGCAGGGCACAAAGTAGCGGTCGTAGGCACGCTGCATCTGGATGCGTTTGACAACCCCCTCATTACCTAGCTTTTCGAAGGCCTGCAGCCAGGCCGTCGGCAGGCGTTCGCGTGACGGCTCCGACGACATCGCATCGGCCCAGGCCACCTGCTGCGTCAGCGTCAGCACGGTGATGGCCTGCCATTCGGCGGCCAGCGGCCCCATGCAGCGCGCCAGGATGCCGGGCGACTGCACCTCCGCCGTCGCCAGCAGCACCTGGATTTCGCGGTTGGACAGTGTGAAGCCGATCACGCCCCAGGTGATGCCGGCGCCATCAAAGTTGCCTTTGGCCAGACCGAAGCCATGGCCTTCAAAGGCGGCGGTGACCTGCAGGCAGCGCTCGAACAGGCTGGGCATGGGTGCCGGCGTGAGTTGTTGCCAGGTCAGGGCGTCCACCGTGCCGGTGGCCGGCAGGCCACGCGCGCCTTGCAGCGCCTGTACGGCAGCATGGGTTTTACCGCCGAAGTCGCCATCGGCAAACTTGAGTGGGTCACCGACGGCAAAGCCCTGGCGCTGCAAGTCGGCCTGGATGCGTTTGGCAATCATGCCCTTGCAGCCTTTTGAAAAACAGGAAGTGGACATGGTTGCTCCGGTTCGGGTTGGCGGTTTCGCTTGAACCGGGGTAAGTGTTGGCGCGCACCGGGGCTTTGTCATCCCCCGTTTGTAGGAGGCGCTTGTCGCGCCGGTTGCATGCGGGAAAAAGCGGCCCCCGTAAACTGTTGCCACATTCATCAGGAGACACCCCCCATGACAAGCATGCTGACCCTTTGCGGATCGCCGATTTCCAACTACTACAACAAGGTCAAGCTGGCGCTGCTTGAAAAAGGCCTGCCCTTCACCGAAGAAGTCGCGGCCACGCACAGCAGCGACCAAGCCATCCTGAGCGCCTCGCCGCTGGGCAAGATCCCCTTCATCCGCACCGAGCGCGGTGGACTGTGCGAGAGCCAGGCCATTCTCGACTACATCGAGGCGACCACGCCGCAGCCCGCGCTGCTGCCGGCCGACGCCTTCGAGGCGGCCAAAGTGCGCGAGCTCACGACATTCATTGACTGGCACCTGGAGATCGTGGCGCGCCAGTTGTACGCCTCGACCTTCTTCGGCGCGGCGCCGCTCAGCGAAGGCAACCTGGCGCGCATCCGCAAACAACTGGAGACCAACATTGCCGCCTTTAAAAAGCTGGCGAAGTTTTCGCCCTACGTGGCCGGCGAGACCTTCAGCCAGGCCGACTGCGCGGCTTTTGCCAGTTTGCCGCTGATCGGTATGGCCAGCAAGGCAGCGTTTGGCGAAGACCTGTTGATCGCGGGCGGTGTGGACTACAAGCCCTACGTGAAGTTCATCGGTGAACGCCCATCGGCGCTAAAGGTGGTGGCCGACCGCAAGGCGGCGCAGATCAAGGTCTGAGCCCGGCGCCAACCTGGCGCGAAACGCTCAATAGGTGTTATCGGGCAGACGACACCAGCACCGGCGTTGCCCGACAGGCTCCTAGTGCCGCCCGCCATGAAGGGCCGAACATCCGGCGGCCTGATCTGTTGCAGGGGTAGGTGGCCGTTTTATTGATGTGCATCAAGCGATTCGCACCGGCGCGTCCTATATTGGCAGCATGACCACTCCTCCTACCGCCCACGACCCGTGCCATTCCAGCGAGCCGCTGGTTGGTTTTTCCCAGTGCCATCTGGGCATTCTGTCCAAGCTTCAGGCCTTTGAGAAATTGCCTGCGCTCCAGTCGGCTGCGGCCCAGGCGCGAACCATCGCCACCGAGACGCTGGCCCTGTTCCAACACGCGGTGTACGAGCACCATGCGGACGAGGAGCGCGAATTGTTTCCCGCTGTGTTGCTCAGTGCCGGCCGGGGCAGGGAGGCCGAGGAGGTTCAGGCCATGGCGCAGCGCCTGACCGCAGAGCACCGCCAGATCGAGGCGATGTGGAAAAAGCTGGAGCCTGCTGTCAAGGCCGTGGCCAAGTCCCAGTCTGTCGATCTGGATCTGGCTGCCGTGGAAAAACTGGTTCACGCTTATTCCTCGCACGCCCGTTTCGAGGAGGACCATTTCCTGCCCCTGGCCGAAACAATTCTCGGCCGCGACGGCAATCACATGGAGGCGCTGGGTATGTCGCTTCATCTGCGGCACACCCCGCAGCCTGTCGGCTACATCTGAGCCGGCACCCTGCACCGGCTACAACCGATATAGCGCCAAGGTGTCGGGAAGCCCGGCTGCGTCGCTGTACGATAGCCGATAGCGCTCAGGGCGATGGGCTTTGAGGCAGTTTCTCCATCGGTGCATTCCATGAAAAGTCATTCAACCCCCGGCGGACTCGTCTATTCGACCGATGCGGGGCGCATGTGCCCGGCTTGTCGCAAGGCGCTGGCCCAATGCTTGTGCCGCGAGACGCGACCGCTTCCCCCGTCCGATGGCATTGTCCGGGTCTCGCGCGAAACCAAGGGACGCGGCGGCAAAAGCGTGACCGTCGTCAAGGGCGTGCCGCTGGCGGAGGCGGCGCTGGTCCAGCTCGGCAAACAGCTCAAGGCAGCCTGCGGCTCGGGCGGCACCGTCAAGGACGGCGTGATCGAGGTGCAGGGCGACCATCTGACGAGCCTGATCGAGCTGCTCAAAAAGCAGGGCTTTACCGTCAAGCAGGCCGGCGGGTGAGGGCGCATGAAGCCTGAAGACCTGCAGATGCTGGTCACACGCGAGATGCCATTTGGCAAGTACAAGGGTCGCCTGATCGCAGACCTGCCTGGCAATTATTTAGCCTGGTTCGCCCGCGAAGGTTTTCCCAAGGGCGAGATCGGCCGGTTGCTGGCGCTGATGCACGAGATCGACCACAACGGTCTGTCGGGTCTGCTGGAGCCGCTGCGCAAACAGCGCTAGGCGGCAGCAAACAACCTGTTGCGTGTGGTGCGGCCAGCCCCCTTGTTTCTGCGCCAACGCGGGAATAACATGGCGAATCACCGCGCGACAGGCGCCGGTGGGTGAATTGAGGGAGTTTTATGCCGCAACTCATTGCATCGGTCGAGGGTGTCGAGATCAAGCATGTGTACCTGCGCAAGGACCGCACCACGCTGGGCCGACGGCCGTATAACGACATTGTGCTCAACAACCCGCTGGTCAGCGGCGAGCACTGCGTGTTCGAGCTGCACGGTCTGGCCGATGTCTATGTCGAAGACCTGGGCAGCACCAATGGCACCTACCTCAACGGGCACATGATCAAGTCCCGCGAATTGCTGCATGACAACGACGCCATTGCGATCGGCAATTTCAGGATTCAGTACCTGGCCGCGTCGGAGGAGTCGGGTTACCACGAAACTGCAGAGATGAAGCTCGACGTGCTCGCGGTGACGGGCGCATCAGGTGCGCTGCACGCCAGCTTCAAGGTGCTGTCCGGGTCGTCGGCCGGGCTGGAGGTGCCGGTGGTCAAGGCCGTCACCACGTTTGGCCAGCCGGATGTGAGCGTGGTGGCGGTGTCGCATCGGCCTTATGGCTTCTACGTGGCCCATATGACGGGCGCCGTTCAACCCACGCTCAACGGACTTGCGATTGGCGCCGAAGCTGTGCCACTGGCACACAACGATGTGCTGGAATTGGCCGGAACCAGCATGCAGTTTTTACTCAAAGACGGGTAGGCCTTTGTCCGTGGCCAGCCACGTGCTGTTGTAGCCGTGTTGACGCGCCGTATCTTTGTTAACGCACGCATACATCATTTTCTGCCGCAATGCGGCTTTGTGATTTAAGCTGCTTCAAATTGTTACTGAGCCGAGGAGATACCGTGAACGCATTGACATGGCTGATGATCGGGCTGGGCGGTGGGGTGGGCGCGTTGCTGGGTGGTCTGGCGCACAGGGCCTGGGCGCAGCGCCAGCGCACTGAAAAACTTCGCCTGCCCTCGCGCTGGCTGCTCAACGCCAGAGGACTGGTGACCAGCGAAGAGCTGGACGTGTGGAAGTGGCTGCGCGCGGCTTTTCCTGACCACGCCGTGATGGTCAAGGTGCCGGTGATGCGCTTCACCATTCCAAGCACCAAGGACCGACCCGAAAACAAGGACCAGCACTGGCATGAGCTGCTCGATGGCGTCTATTGCACTTTTGTGGTGAGCACGCTGGACGGCAAGGTGGTTGGCTGCGTGGATGTGCCGGGCAAACGCGGTCTGACCAAAGCCCAGCGCGACATGAAGGAAGGCCTGTTGCTGGAATGCGGAATCGGCTACACCACAGTGCGCAGCAGCAGCTTGCCTTCGGGTGGCGCGATGCGCACGGCCTTTCTCGGCGAGGCCGAGATCATTGAGCGTGATCATGTAGAAACCCGCGGCGGTGACAGCAGCTTTCATGCGGCGCTGGACGATTTCACCAGTGAAAAAGTCCGAGCCGCCAAGGCGGCGGCCATGGCGGAGATCAAGGACAAGCAGGCCGCCGCAACCGAGACGCGGGGGACAAGCCAGAGCGCCGGCTTCAACCCTGACGGCACCGGCTCCTTCATGACGCGGGACAAGTCGGAGCGGTTTGCCGTCAAGTGGGAGGACTCCTTCACCATGCCCGGCGAAAGCCGGCCCGCCAAGCTGTCCTGAGTCTCGTCGGCGGTGCGCCGCGCTGGCTCTGAAAGACCTGTCCTACAGGGGATCGGGTGCCTGGATACCGGCTGCGGCGATGAATTCCCTCAATGCCATGCCGCTCTGCCTTCCTAGACTCAAGCATCTTTAAATGGCCAAGGAGCTTGCGCATGAACAGATTTTCAAAATTCCCCCGCGTACTCGCCGGCATGGGCCTGTCCCTGCTGATGGTTTCTGGCGTCGCCGTGGCGCAGGTGCCGATCACCGCCACCGGAACCACGGGTATCGATGCTTCAGGCAGTGCCCAGAAGGAGCGCGATGCCTGCATGACCGGACGTACCCAACAGGACCAGGCCACCTGCCTGCGCGAGACCAACAACGCCGCTGCCGAGAAACGCAGCGGCAAGCTCAACAACAGCGGCTCGCAGTTTGAAGCCAATGCGCGCCAGCGCTGTGAAGTACTGACCGGTGAAGATCGCACCGCCTGTGAAGCGCGCGTCATGGGTTATGGCAACACGCAAGGCAGCGTGGCTGGCGGCGGTGTGATCCGCGAGGTCGAGACGGTGGTGGTTCCAGCGGGCGCCACGTCAGTGCGCATCGAGCCCAAGACCAATGCCCCGGTGCTGATCATGCCGGCACCGGCGAAATAACCGTCACGACGAATGATCCGTTGAATCGTCTTACCCAGCCCCCGTGCCTGTGACCAAACAGCCCAAACATTTTTCCATGCTGCGGGGTTTTCACCTGGCGGACTTCTTGACGCTGTGCAACGCCGCTTGTGGCGTTGCAGGCGTATTTTTTGCCATGCTCTATGCGGTGGAAGGGCTGAAATTCTTTTTCTATGCGGCGGCCATCATGGCGCCTGCAGCCTTTATTTTTGATGTGCTTGACGGGCGGGTGGCGCGCTGGCGCAACCAGCATTCAGCGCTCGGGCGCGAGCTTGACTCGCTGGCAGACATCATTTCATTTGGCGTGGCGCCGGCAGCGCTGGCCTTTGCGGCCGG
>Ga0308009_10000682_pt1 | contig 23054 bp, 22 predicted proteins | sample Neamet127_FD_203134 | JGI IMG/M metagenome (GOLD analysis project Ga0308009, IMG submission 203134) | Marine microbial communities from water near the shore, Antarctic Ocean - #127 | ecosystem: Environmental > Aquatic > Marine > Unclassified | place: Southern Ocean | collected 2014-07-24
GGGCGCTGGTTTTGCCTGCTGACCTCGCATGATTGACATCGGCCTGTCCAAAATCGCGCTGATAGGCGCGGTGGCGCTGATCGTGATCGGCCCTGAAAAGCTGCCGCGAGTGGCGCGCACCGTGGGAATGCTGCTGGGCAAGGCACAGCGTTATGTCTCCGACGTCAAGCAAGAGGTCAGCCGCTCGATGGAGCTCGACGAGCTCAAGAAGATGAAGGAGTCGATGGAGGGCGCGGCGCGCGATGTCGAAAACTCCATCCAGACCAATACCAGCGACTTTGAAAAATCCTGGGCAGAAACCACCGGCACCGCCTCCAGCGAAGAGTTGCCAGGCATGATCACACTGCCCGAATACAAACACTCGAAGAAAAACTGGCGGCTCAAGGCGGGCGCCACGCCGCAGTGGTACAAGGCCCGCTCCGGCGTGCGGACCAAGGCACTGTCGGGCGCGGCCCGTGTGGCGCGTTATCGCCCCCGTCCCAGCACGTCCGCAGGTCGAAACGGCTGAACTTTCTCTTAACCGCTATTCACGCGCAGCCCCGGCGCCTCTTTTTCAGCGCAAAAACCTTCATGAGCGACCCCACCACTGACAAGCCCGACGAACTCGCGGGCACCGAGCAGCCTTTTGTGCAGCACCTGATGGAGCTGCGCGACCGGATGATCCGGGTGGTGATCGCCATCGGTGTTGCGGCCGGCCTGCTGGCCATCTGGCCCGGCCCCGCCGTGCTGTTTGACCTGTTGGCCGCGCCGCTGGTGGCCACCCTGCCGGCGGGCGCCTCGCTGATCGCCACCTCGGTGATCTCGCCCTTTCTGGTGCCGCTGAAGATTTTGCTGATGGCCGCTTTCATGCTGGCCCTGCCGGTGGTGCTGTACCAGGTCTGGGCTTTTGTGGCGCCGGGCCTGTACACGCATGAGAAAAAACTGGTGATGCCGCTGGTGGTGTCCAGCACCCTGCTGTTTTTTGTCGGCGTGGCGTTTTGTTACTTTTTTGTTTTCGGGCAGGTGTTCAAGTTCATCCAGAGCTTTGCACCCAAATCGATTGTCGCGGCGCCCGACATCGAGGCCTACCTCGGTTTTGTGCTGAGCATGTTTCTGGCTTTCGGCATGGCTTTTGAGGTGCCGATTGCGGTGGTGGTGCTGGCGCGCATGAACATCGTCAGCATCGAAAAGCTCAAGAACTTTCGCGGTTATTTCATTGTGCTGGCCTTTGTGGTGGCCGCCATCGTGACGCCACCCGACGTGGTGTCGCAACTGGCGCTGGCGATTCCGATGTGTATCTTGTATGAGGTCGGCATCTGGGCGGCGCAGATTTTCATCAAGCACACCCAGGCACCCGACGACGACGCCGAAGCCGCCAAACCCTGAGTCAAACGGCGGGCCAATCAAGCCTGATGCAGGGTCAAATATAGCCCCAGCCCATACCCAGCGGGCGCAAGCAGCTATAAAAAACAGAGCAAATGCGCTTACGGTCGGCGTACCTGAGGGCGCTGCCGGGTGCCGGGCACCACGGCCACCTGGTTTTTCTTGTCCTTGCGCAACAGGCTCACCGGCGCGGCGACGCCCGGCTTGAGCGCGGCGACGGCGGTCAACAGCTCGGACACGGTGCGCACCGGTTGGCCAGCGACGTCCAGAATCACATCGCCGGGCATGATGCCGGCTTGCGCGGCCGGGCCGTTTTGCAACACGCCGGTGATGATCACGCCGCCGCTGGCCAGGGCACTGGGCTTGATGCCGAAGGTCTCGGCCAGCTCCGGGCTCAGGTCTTGCGGCTCCACACCTATCCAGCCGCGCGTGACCTGGCCGTCTTTCAAAATGCTCTCCAGCACCTGTTTGCCGGTAGACACCGGAATGGCAAAACCAATGCCCATGGAACCGCCCGAGCGCGAATAAATCGCGGTGTTGATGCCCAGCAACCGGCCCTGCGTGTCAACCAGCGCGCCGCCGGAGTTGCCGGGGTTGATGGCTGCGTCGGTCTGAATGAAATTCTCGAAGGTGTTGATGCCGAGCTGGTTGCGGCCCAGCGCGCTGACAATGCCGCTGGTCACAGTCTGACCCACGCCAAACGGATTGCCAATGGCCAGCACCGGGTCGCCGACCTGCGCGGTGTCGGAGCTGCCCAGCACAATGACCGGCAATTTGTCGAGTTCGATCTTCAGGATGGCCAGGTCGGTCTCGGGGTCGGTGCCTATGACTTTGGCTTTTGCCCTGCGGGTGTCGTTGAGGATGACCTCAATGTCATCCGCACCTTCGACCACATGGTTGTTGGTCAGGATGTAGCCGCTCGGGCTGACGATGACGCCACTGCCCAGGCCCACCTGGGGCTCGTTTTGGCCGCCCTGGTCGCCAAAGAAAAACCTGAACCAGGGGTCGTTCATGTTGGGGTTGCGTGCTGCGGCCTTGCTGGTGTTGATGCTGACGACGGCGGCAGAGGCGGCTTTGGCGGCAGCGGCAAAACTGCCGGCGGGCGCGGCGCTGCCGTCCGGGCCTGCAGGCGCTTCAATCACCGAAATAGCATTGCCCAGCGCCTGTCGGTTGACCCATTGCGGCTGCAAGGTCGCGACCACAAAGTAGGCAGCCAGCAGCACCGTAACGGTTTGTGAAAACAGAAGCCAGGATTTGCGCATGGTAGGTCCAGGAGAAAGGGCTGCCGTCGGCCGAACAAGGCCACGCAGTGATTGCAATAAACGTAATTTTCCTCCAGTTTGCGGCTCTCATGCGGGCCGTGCTTGGGGGAAAGGCCATAATTTGTAGCACACCCTCAAGGATTTGCCATGAAAGCCTCCAGCGTTCTCGCCACCATCGGCAACACGCCGCACATCCGCATCAACCGGCTGTTCGGGCCGGCCAGCCAGACGCACCAGGTTTACATCAAGTCCGAGCGCAGCAACCCCGGCGGCTCGATCAAGGACCGCATCGCGCTCGCCATGGTCGAAGCCGCCGAGCAGTCGGGCGCGCTGCATCCCGGCGGCACCATCATCGAGCCGACCTCGGGCAACACCGGTGTGGGCCTGGCCATGGTGGCTGCCGTCAAGGGTTACAAACTGGTGCTGGTCATGCCCGACAGCATGAGCATCGAGCGGCGCCGCCTGATGCTGGCTTACGGTGCGAGCTTTGAGCTGACCCCGCGTGAAAAAGGTATGAACGGCGCGATTGCGCATGCCAAAGAACTGCTCGCTAAAACACCTGGTGGCTGGATGCCGCAGCAGTTCGACAACCCGGCCAACATTGAGATCCATGCCCGGACCACGGCGCAGGAAATACTCGCCGACTTCCCGCAGGGGGTGGACTATCTCATCACCGGCGTTGGCACCGGCGGCCACCTGAGCGGCGTGGCGCAGGTGCTCAAGGCCAAATTCCCACTCACCAAAGTGTTTGCGGTGGAGCCGACGGCGTCACCCGTCATCAGCGGCGGCAAACCGTCGCCGCACCCGATTCAGGGCATAGGCGCGGGCTTCATTCCGGCCAACCTGAAGACGGCTTTGCTCGACGGTGTGATCCAGGTCGAGGGCGACGCCGCCAAAGACTATGCGCGCCGCTGCGCCGCCGAAGAGGGCTTGCTGGTGGGCATTTCCTCGGGCGCGACGCTGGCGGCGATTGCGCAGAAGCTGCCTGAGATCGCTGTCGGCAGCACGGTGCTGGGTTTCAACTACGACACGGGTGAGCGTTACCTGTCGGTCGAAGGCTTTTTACCGTGATTGTGAAACGCGCGGAGCTGTTGAGCGCGTTCGACACCCTCCTGCAGCCCGAACGTTTCAAAGACTACGGTCCCAATGGACTGCAGGTCGAAGGCAAGGCCGAGGTGCGCAAAATTGTCTCGGGCGTCACCGCCAGCCTGGCGCTGATCGAGGCGGCCGTCGCCGTGCAGGCCGATGCGATTTTTGTACACCATGGCCTGTTCTGGCGCGGCCAGGACGGCCGGGTCACGGGCTGGATGAAGCAGCGGCTGGGCCTGCTGCTGGCGCACGACATCAACCTCTACGCCTACCACCTGCCGCTCGACGCGCACCTTGAACTCGGCAACAACGCGCAGCTGGGTTTGCAGCTCGGGCTCAAAGCTGATCGCTGGTTCGGCGACAACAGCCTCGGCTTTCTGGGCGGGCGCACCGGCGGCGTGGAAGGCTTCGACAGCGCGGAGCAGCTCGCCGAGCACGTTAAAAATTCATTAAATAGGCCTGTAACCCTTGTCGGACGGGCGCAGAGAGCTATTAAAAACATAGCGTGGTGCAGCGGCGGCGCGCAAGGCTATTTTGAGGACGCGATTGCCGCCGGGGCTGACGCCTTCATCACCGGCGAGATCTCCGAGCCGCAGGCGCACTACGCGCGCGAGATGGGTGTGGCCTTCATCGCCTGCGGCCACCACGCATCCGAGCGCTACGGCGCACCCGCCGTGGCGGCGCATGTGGCGGCGCAGTTCGGCCTGGCGCACGCGTTTATCGACATCGACAATCCGGCCTGAATTCGACCTGAGCCTGGCCTGATCCCCGGCGTTGGGGAGGCGCGCGGTCAGACGGCTGTGCGGCGCTCCCGATAATGGTTTCGGTCGCGTTTATGGCGCTGCAGGCAGACCCCCGCCGGCGTCGCCATTTGCGCGAAAATACCGACAGAATGCATGTTGCTGCTTCCTTCCATCAAGCGGCCTGCCGCCTGCCTTGTCCCGTGATCGCGGGGCTGGGGCAGGCAGGCGAACAAACCATTATGGGCCGTTCAGGTGGCCAGGGAAAGTCATGAAATACACCCAGTTTTTGCTGATTCAAACGGCAGGTTTGCCATGGCAATAACCCGGCCGCTGGCCATCACCATGGGTGATCCGGCCGGCATCGGCCCGGAAATCATCGCGAAGGCCTATCGCGATGCGCCTGCCGAGCTGGCCGGCTGCCTGGTGGCAGGTGATGTGGCCACGCTGCGCCGTGCATCGCAGTTGATCGCTGGGGACAGCGCGTTGGCGCTGCCGGTGGTGCAGCTCGCGGGGGTTGCCGGTTGGCAGGCGGTGCCGCCGCGCTGCATCCCTGTGCTGCAGACCTGTGTATTGCCAGCCCTGGCTGCTTTCGGGCAGGTCAGCGCTGCCGCAGGCAGGGCAGCGGCCGACTCTGTTGTCTGGGCCGCCCGCGCAGCGCTGGCCGGCGAAGTTGCCGCCATGGTCACCGCGCCGATTCACAAGGAGGCGCTGGCGCTGGCCAGTGCAGGTTTTGCACGCTTTCCCGGCCACACCGAACTGCTGCAAGCCGAAGCGGCGGCGTTTGCCGGCAAAACCGTGACCGACATGCCGGTGCGCATGATGCTGGCCAATGAGGAGCTCAAGACCGTGCTGGTCAGCATCCATTTGTCGCTGCGCGACGCGCTGGACGCCGTGACCTTCGACCAGGTGTTACAGACGCTGTTGATTGCGCACCGCTCGGTGCGTGGCGTGGCGAGCGGCGCGCCGCGTATTGCGGTGGCCGGCTTGAACCCGCATGCGGGCGAGGGTGGCTTGTTTGGGCGCGAAGAAATCGACATCATTGCGCCCGCGATTGCAGCGGCCCGCGCGCAGGGCCTGAACGTGAGCGGCCCCTTCGCGCCCGACACCGTGTTCATGCGGGCGCGTACGCCAGCCGGTCAGGCGGGCGAGTTTGACGTGGTGGTGGCGATGTACCACGACCAGGGCCTGATCCCGGTCAAATACCTCGGTGTAGAGCAGGGCGTCAATGTCACCCTCGGGCTGCCGCTGGTACGTACCAGCCCGGACCACGGCACGGCTTTCGACATTGCGGGCACAGGCAGGGCAGACGCGTCCAGCCTGATCGCCGCCGTGCGTATGGCGCGCCGGCTGGTGGCCTGAATTGGGTTTATGATTTTAAGTAAAAAGTGCCTCTAGCCCATAAGGGACGGGCGTCACCAGCTATTAAATAAATAGCAAGTACCATGACTTTTTAAGCAGGCGCCGCCCCTGAGGGGGAGGGTCGCTACACGAAGTGAGCGGCCAACGGGGGGAGCTTACCTCCTCAGGCTGTCGCGAATCTCGCGCAGCAGCACCACGTCTTCGGGCGTGGCAGCAGGCGCCGGCGGGGCGACCGGGGCTTCTTTCTTCAGGCGGTTGATTTGCTTGATCATCAGAAAAATAATGAAAGCCAGGATCGCGAAGTTGACGGCGACGGTGATGAAGTTGCCATAGGCAAACACCGGCACGCCGGCTTTTTTCAGCGCATCGAGCGTGGTGGCGGTTCCCGGCGGCACACTGCCGAGTACGATGAACAGGTTGGAGAAATCAAGCTTGCCGATCACCGCGCCGACCAGCGGCAGGACCAGGTCGCTGACCACGGAATCGACGATTTTTGCGAAGGCCGCGCCAATGATCACGCCGACGGCCAGATCAATCACGTTGCCCTTGACCGCAAACTCCTTGAATTCCTGCATCATTCCCATGGCGTGCTCCTGTGTTGTGCCAGACCTGTATTCTTGACGGCCGCGCCGGGCGCGGTCCAGCAGCCGGATTATCTTCGCTGCCGCGGCTTTCGCGCCAGCCCTTTGTGCTGGTGTTGCCTGCTGTTTTAGCGCGGCGGCTTGCGCGTCAAGCCGCAGTCAGGCTGTCCAAAGGTGGACTCTGGCTTGAAATTGCTTGGCGCGCTCCGTTACAATCCAAGGTTGACCCCAATAAGCCCCTTTTCAAGTTTTTCAAGCCCCGTTCTTGTAGGACATCCATGACGCAAGCAAGTAGCAACGTGCCGCCCGGCGCGCCGATTGACAAAGACAAAAGAAACTGGATTGTGACCACTGGCGTGATCGGCGGTGCCGGCGTGGCCGCTGCAGCGGTGCCGTTTGTCAGCACCTTTCAGCCCTCCGAACGGGCCAAGGCCGCCGGCGCTTCGGTAGAAGTTGATATTTCAGCCATTAAACCGGGCGAAAAGCTCACGGTTGAATGGCGTGGTAAACCGGTCTGGATTGTCAGGCGCACGCCGGAACAGCTGGCCGGCCTGGCCAAGCTGGACCCGCAACTGGCCGACCCCAAGTCCGAACGCAAACCCGGCGAATTCACACCCGAGTACGCGCGCAACGAAAACCGCTCCATCAAGCCCGAATATTTTGTGGCGGTCGGCATCTGCACCCACCTGGGCTGCTCGCCGAGCGACAAGTTCACCACCGGCCCCCAGCCCTCGCTGCCCGATGACTGGGCTGGCGGCTTTCTGTGCGCCTGCCACGGCTCGACCTTCGACTTTGCCGGTCGTGTGTACAAAAACAAACCGGCCCCGGACAACCTGGAAGTGCCGCCCCACATGTACCTGTCAGATGCCAAGCTGCTGATTGGTGAGGACAAAAAAGCCTGAAGCTTTGCTGGACAGGTCGCTGGTGCCGTGTGGCGCCCGCCCCGTCCCCCATCGACTAGCAAATAGGACCCCTTATGGCTGAATTCAAAGAAATTTCCCCCGATGCACCGGCTGCAACCCGGCTGATGAACTGGGTCGATAACCGCTTCCCCGCCAGCAAGCTCTTCAAAGAGCACATGAGCGAGTACTACGCGCCGAAGAATTTCAACTTCTGGTATGTGTTTGGCTCGCTCGCCTTGCTGGTGCTGGTGATCCAGATCGTCACCGGCATCTTCCTGACCATGCACTACAAGCCCGATGCTGCGCTGGCCTTCGGCTCGGTCGAATACATCATGCGCGACGTGCCCTGGGGCTGGCTGATCCGCTACATGCACTCGACCGGCGCTTCGGCATTTTTTGTCGTGGTTTATCTGCACATGTTCCGTGGCCTGATTTACGGCAGCTACCGCAAGCCGCGTGAGCTGATCTGGATTTTCGGCTGCGCTATTTTCCTGGCCCTGATGGCCGAAGCCTTCATGGGTTACCTGTTGCCCTGGGGCCAGATGAGCTACTGGGGCGCCCAGGTGATCGTCAACCTGTTTGCTGCGATTCCCTTCATCGGTCCGGACCTCGCCCTGCTGATCCGCGGCGACTACGTGGTCGGTGACGCCACGCTGAACCGCTTCTTCGCCTTTCACGTGATCGCCGTGCCGCTGGTGCTGCTGGGCCTGGTGGTCGCACATATCATCGCGCTGCATGAAGTCGGCTCGAACAACCCCGATGGCGTGGAAATCAAAAAACACAAAGATGCAAGCGGTAAACCGTTGGACGGGATTCCTTTCCACCCCTACTACACGGTGCACGACATATTTGCGGTCAGCGTGTTCCTGATGATTTTCTCGGCCATCATCTTTTTTGCGCCGGAAGCTGGTGGTTATTTCCTGGAGTACAACAACTTCATTCCAGCCGACCCGCTGAAGACGCCGCTGCACATCGCCCCGGTCTGGTACTTCACGCCGTACTACTCCATGCTGCGTGCCATCACCAGCCAGATGATGTATGCGCTGATTGCCTGTGTGCTGCTGGGCGCAGTGCTGGGCGTGCTCAAGGCCAAAATTGCCGGCCTGTTCAAAGCCATCATCGTTGGCGCTGCCGTGGTGCTGGTTGCCGCCATGCTGATGATCGACGCCAAGTTCTGGGGTGTGGTGGTCATGGGTGGCGCGGTCATCATCCTGTTTTTTCTGCCCTGGCTGGACAACAGCGAAGTCAAATCGATTCGCTACCGCCCCGACTGGCACAAATACATGTACGCCATTTTTGTCCTCAATTTTGTGGTGCTGGGTTACCTGGGCATCAAGCCGCCTTCGCTGATCAATGAGCGTGTGTCGCAGATCGGAACCCTGTTTTATTTCGGCTTCTTCCTGCTGATGCCGTGGTGGAGCCGCCTGGGAACCTTCAAGACACCGCCTGATCGCGTGACGTTCGCTGCCCACTGAGCCGGAGATCCTGACCATGATGAAAACATTCAAACAACTGGCGCTGGGTCTGGTGGCCGTGCTGGCACTGGCCGGCAACGTGGCGCATGCGGCCAGCGAGGGCATTGCCTGGGACAAGGCGCCCAACAAGACCAACGACCTGGGCGCGCTGCAAAACGGTGCCAAGCTGTTTGTCAACTACTGCCTGAACTGCCATTCGGCTGCTTTCATGCGTTACAACCGTCTGCAGGACATTGGTCTGACCGAGCAGCAGATCAAGGACAACCTGCTGTTTGCCAGCGACAAGGTTGGTGAAGCCATGAAGGTGGCGATGGACCCGAAACAGGCCAAGGAATGGTTTGGCGGCAACCCGCCCGATCTGACGCTGGTCGCCCGTTCGCGCGCTGGCGCAGGTGGTGCCGGTGCCGACTATCTCTACACCTTCCTGCGCAGTTATTACCGCGACGAGACCACGGCCACCGGCTGGAACAACCTGGCGTTCCCCAACGTCGGCATGCCGCACGTTTTGTGGGAGATGTCGGGTGAGCGCAAACCACTGTTCGATGAAAAAGAAGAACGTGGCCACAAGGTGCAGGTCTTCAAGGGCTGGCAACAGGTCACGCCCGGCACCATGAGCCCGCTGCAGTATGACCAGGCCATGGCCGATCTGGTCGGCTACATGCAATGGATGGGAGAGCCGGCCCAGAACACCCGTGTCCGGGTCGGTGTCTGGGTGCTGCTGTTCCTGTTGATGTTTACCTTCATTGCCTGGCGCCTGAATGCTTCGTTCTGGAAAGACATCAAGTAATTTTTTTCGCCGGGACTCGTTTCCCGGCACCTTCTGGAGTGGATGCCTTCACCGTATCCACTCCTTTGCATTTAGGAGTTCGCAACCATGATGGTCCTTTATTCAGGCACGACCTGCCCGTTCTCGCACCGCTGCCGTTTTGTGCTGTTTGAAAAGGGCATGGACTTCGAAATTCGCGACGTGGATTTGTACAACAAACCCGAAGACATCAACGTCATGAACCCCTACGGCCAGGTGCCTATCCTGGTTGAGCGTGACCTGATTCTTTACGAGTCGAACATCATCAATGAGTACATCGATGAGCGCTTCCCGCACCCGCAATTGATGCCCGGCGACCCGGTGGACCGGGCGCGCGTGCGGCTGTTTTTGCTGAATTTTGAAAAAGAGCTGTTTGTGCACGTCAACATCCTGGAAGCCCGCGCCTCCAAGGGCAATGAGAAAGCGCTGGAAAAAGCCCGCTCGCACATCCGCGACCGCCTCACGCAGTTGGCCCCGGTGTTCCTGAAGAACAAGTTCATGCTGGGCGACAATTTCTCCATGCTTGACGTGGCGATTGCGCCGCTGCTGTGGCGCCTGGACTACTACGACATCGACCTGTCGAAAAATGCTGCTCCCTTGCTCAAGTACGCCGAGCGCATTTTTTCTCGCCCAGCGTATATCGAAGCGCTCACACCTTCAGAAAAGGTGATGCGCAAATAAGCGTAACTGCGGCGACCTGATGAACGCGCTCGATTCCACATCGACACGCCCGTACCTGATACGGGCGCTGTACGACTGGTGTACCGACAACGGGCTCACGCCCTATGTGGCGGTGGCGGTGGATGAGACCGTTCAGGTGCCGCGCGAATACGTCAAGAACAACGAGATCGTGCTCAACATCAGTTTTGATGCCACCAGTTCGCTGAAGCTGGGCAACGACTTTATCGAGTTCAAGGCGCGTTTCGCGGGCAGTGCCCGCGAAATCATGGTGCCCATTGCTCGCGTGATCGCCATTTATGCGCGTGAAAACGGCCAGGGCATGGCGTTTCCGCTGGGCACGCCGGCGTCGCCTGTTCCGCAGCCGGCTCTTGATACCGCAGGGCTGGCCTCTCAGGGTCTGCTGCCTGCCGACACAGCGGCTGAGGAGCCCGCCGTGGGCTCAGCGCCCGAGGCGAAAATCGTACAATTGGTTCCGGCAAACAATACCGCGTCGGCCCGTGAAGATGATCCGGCGCCGCCCGATCCACCCAAATCACCGCAAGGCAAACGGCCTTCGCTCAAACGGGTGAAATAGACGGGTGAAATAAACGGGTCACGTAAAATAGAGTTTGTGCCGCTTTAGCTCAGTTGGTAGAGCAACCGCCTTGTAAGCGGTAGGTCGTCAGTTCGAATCCGACAAGCGGCACCATTTCCCAGCATTCAGCCCGGCCCTTGCTGCCAGCACGCAGAACCATCACTTCGACAGCAACTACTTCAGACAGCGCAAGCTTTCAGCGCGGGGCTGTATGGGTAAATGCTACTTTTTGGCTATTAGTATCTTCAGCCGAATTGAGGTAACCTTCCAACCTTTGCCAATCAGGCGCGACTGGATCAGCGGCAACAACTGGCGGACTTTGGCAGCGGCGGCATTGCTGCTGACCAGCAGACACCAAATGCCGTCATCAATCGGGCCAGCCTGAACCGCAGGGCGCAGGGCTTGCGGGATCAGCGACTCAATCGCCTTGAGCCGGTCATTGGATTCCTGGACAAGCCCGGCCAGCCGCGCCAATGCGGGCGAGTTCTCGACAGCCTGGCTGAAAGTGACAGCCCCATGGGGGCGGGGTGTGGGATTCACGGCAGTGGTGCTCAGTTCAAGGAGTTGGATACGTGCATTTGATTATCACGGATGCGTGGCTTGCCAAAAGCCGTGCCATTTACTTAAGTGGCACCCGGCTTGTGGTGGTGGGTTTTGTCGCGGCATTGGCATTGATGCTGGTGGCTGCCGGCATGTACCACTGGGTTTTTCTTAAAGGTGCGCGTGAAGGCTGGCCGGTGATCGGCTCGCTGGTCAAACTTGTGGTCAAGGACGAGTTCGAGCAGCGCGACCGCTTCATGCGGGAAAACCTCGATGTCATGGCCAAACGCCTGGGCGAAATGCAGGCCAAGATGATGCAACTTGAGGCGCTCGGCGAGCGGGTGTCGGGCTTGGCGGGCGTCAATCCCAATGACATCAAGACCCAGCCCGGTCGCGGCGGTGTGCTGGTGACGGGCCGCTCCCTCACCATGGAAGAACTGCAGGCCACGCTGGCCGACCTCGACAAATTGACCGATCAGCGTGTTGACCTGATGACGGTGATGGAGTCACGTCTCTTCGACCAGAAAATCAAAAAAATGATGGTGCCGACCCAGCAGCCGGTGCTGGCCGGAACGCTGGGCTCGTCGTTCGGCTGGCGAATTGATCCCCTGAACGGCCGTTCGGCACTGCACACAGGGCTGGATTTTCCGGCCGAGCCCGGCACCGCCATCCTGGCCGCTGCGGGCGGCGTGGTTGTTACCCAGGAGTACCACTCGGCCTACGGCAACATGGTCGAGGTTGATCACGGCAACAACCTGGTCACACGTTATGCCCATGCCTTGCGGGTGCTGGTTAAAAAAGGCGACCTGATCAAGCGAGGCCAGAAAATAGCCGAGGTCGGTACCACCGGGCGTTCGACCGGCCCGCATCTGCATTTTGAGGTGCTGGTGCAGGGGGTGTTCCAGGATCCACAAAAGTTCCTGACCGCCGGCCAGAAACTGCCTCAGGCCGCAACAGTGGCCATTGCCCAGCCGCCAGCCGTGCCGCCCGCCCAGACGCCTCGTCCGAAGTAACAGCGCGGCAGAGGTAAAATCTTCGTTTGGCGCGCAGTTGATCAAGCGGCGAGCGCCCACACTTACGTCGATACTCAATAAGGGATTTCAGCCGCACTGCCAGCTCTCCGGGGCTGCCAGCGCGGCCTCGCATTTATGGCTTCCAATATCCTGACCAAATTCTTCGGTAGCCGCAACGACAGGCTGCTCAAAACCTATCGCAAATCCATAGAGCGCATCAATGCGCTGGAAGCCCCGCTTGAAAAGCTCGACGACGTTGAGTTGCGTGCCAAAACACGGGAATTCATAGACCGCGTGGCCGCTGGCGAAACCCTGGATGCGATCCTCCCCGAGGCCTTTGCCGTGGTCCGTGAAGGCAGCAAACGGGTGATGAAGATGCGTCACTTCGACGTCCAGATGTTGGGCGGCATGGCACTGCACAACGGCAAGATCTCCGAAATGGGCACGGGCGAAGGCAAGACCTTGACCGCCACCCTGCCGGTTTACCTGAACGCGCTGACCGGCAAGGGCGTGCATGTCGTGACGGTGAACGATTACCTGGCCAGCCGCGATGCGCGCTGGATGGGTCGGCTCTACAACTTCCTGGGCCTGACCGTCGGCATCAATTTACCCAACATGCCACGCGAGGAAAAGCAGGAAGCCTACCGCAGCGACATCACCTACGGCACCAACAACGAATACGGCTTTGACTACCTGCGCGACAACATGGTCTACGAAGTGGCCGACCGCGTGCAGCGCGGCCTGAACTTTGCGATCGTCGATGAGGTGGACTCCATCCTGATCGATGAGGCCCGCACACCGCTGATCATCAGCGGCCAGGCCGAAGACCACACCGAGATGTACCTGGCAATGAACAAGGTCGTCCCCCTGCTGAGCCGCCAGGAAGGCGAGGCCGACCCGCGCACCGGTGAAGGGGTCATCAAGCCTGGTGACTTCACGCTTGATGAGAAGACGCAGCAGGTGTTCCTGACCGAGCAGGGCCACGAGAATGCCGAACGCATTTTGTCCAGCATGGGCATGATTCCGGAGAACTCCACCCTGTACGACCCGGCGAACATTTCGCTGATGCATCATCTGTACGCCGCATTGCGGGCCAACAACCTCTACCACCGCGACCAGCACTATGTGGTGCAGGAAGGTGAAATTGTCATCGTTGACGAATTCACCGGCCGACTGATGTCGGGCCGGCGCTGGAGCGAAGGTCTGCACCAGGCGGTGGAGGCCAAGGAAGGCGTGCAGATCCAGGCTGAAAACCAGACCATGGCGTCGATCACCTTCCAGAACTACTTCCGCCTGTACGCAAAGCTGGCGGGCATGACCGGCACGGCCGATACCGAGGCCTATGAGTTCCAGGAAATCTATGGCCTCGAGACTACGGTGATCCCGCCGAACCGGCCCAGCCGGCGCGAAGACCAGCTGGACCGTGTCTACAAGACCACGCGTGAAAAGTACGAAGCGGCGATCAAGGACATCCGTGAGTGCCATGAGCGCGGCCAGCCGGTGCTGGTGGGCACCACCTCGATCGAAAACTCCGAAATCATCGACAAGCTGCTGGAAAAGGAAAAGCTGCCGCACCAGGTGCTCAATGCCAAGCAGCATGCGCGCGAGGCAGAAATCGTGGCCCAGGCCGGCCGCCCCGGCATGATCACGATTGCGACCAACATGGCCGGTCGGGGTACCGACATCGTGCTGGGTGGCAACGTCGAAAAACGCATTGAAATGGTCGAGTCCTCAGAGACCATCCCGCAAGAGGGCAAGGAAGCAGAAATCGCCAGGCTGCGCGCACAGTGGTCGCAGGAGCATGAAAAGGTCAAGGGCCTGGGCGGGCTGCGCATCATTGCGACGGAACGTCATGAGTCGCGCCGTATCGACAACCAGTTGCGTGGCCGCTCCGGCCGCCAGGGCGACCCTGGGTCTTCACGTTTTTACCTGAGCCTGGATGATCCGCTGATGCGTATTTTTGCCGGCGACCGGGTTCGCGCCATCATGGAGCGGCTCAAGATGCCGGACGGAGAAGCGATCGAGGCGGGTATTGTGACGCGCAGCATCGAGTCGGCGCAGCGCAAGGTGGAAGCGCGCAACTTCGACATACGAAAACAGTTGCTCGAATACGACGACGTATCCAACGACCAGCGCAAGGTGATCTACCAGCAGCGCAACGACATCATGGACGCTGCCAGCCTGGCCGAGCAGATTGCCTCGCTGCGCGCGGGCTGCTTCACCGACCTGACCCGGCAATACATTCCGGTGGAAAGTGTCGAGGAGCAATGGGATATTCCGGGCCTGGAAAAAGTGCTGCGCGATGATTGGCAAATCGAGCTCTCACTTCAACGGGAAGTGGAAGATGCCAGCGCGATCACCGATGAAGAGCTGCTGGAAAAAGTGATTGCTGCGGTCGATGCGGTTTTTGCCGGCAAGGTCGAGAAAATTGGCGAAGAAAATTTTACCCAGTTCGAACGCATCGTGCTGCTGCAAAGCATCGACAAGCACTGGCGCGACCACCTGAGCGCGCTCGACCACTTGCGCCAGGGCATTCATCTGCGCGGCTACGCCCAGAAGCAACCCAAGCAGGAGTACAAACGCGAAGCCTTCGAGCTGTTCGGCCAGTTGCTCGACAGCGTCAAAAACGAAGTCACCAAAATCCTCATGACGGTCCAGGTGCAGTCGGGCGAGCAGCTTGGCCAGGCCGCCGAGGAAATGGAAGACCGCGCAGAACGCATCGCCAATGTGACCTACACGGCGCCGACAGAAACCGGCGAAATCGAAACCAGGGTGGACGAGGAGTCGCTGCGCTATAAGCAGGCCTTGCCGGCCGGTGCGGTGCCGCGTGTCGGCCGCAACGACCCCTGCCCCTGCGGCTCCGGAAAAAAATACAAATTTTGCCATGGCAAGCTGAACTGATGCCCCCACGTTCGTTCACTGCGTGTAACTCTCTGCCCCCCAAGGGGGCGCATTTTTCCTAGGGGCGGCCCGTCGGAAAAACCTTTCCACCCCACCGTTTCTTCAGAGTCAAGAGAACATGCCTGTCAATCTGCTCGCCACGCCCGCTGCCGACCTCTATCCCGTGCCCGGCGTGCGCTGGGGCATCACTGAAGCGGGCATCCGCAAGGCCGGGCGCAAGGACCTTTCCGTGCTGCTGCTCGATGAAGGCACTTGCGTCGGCGCAGTCTTCACGCAGAATCGCTTCTGCGCCGCACCGGTGCAAATCTGCCGTGAGCATTTGGCCAAAAACGGCGGTAAAAGCCTGGGCATACGCGCCATGCTGATCAACACCGGCAACGCCAATGCGGGCACTGGCGCGGACGGTCTGAACCACGCGCAGGCGAGCTGCATCGCCCTGGCGCGGGAACTCAACATTGCCCCCGAGCAGATCCTGCCGTTTTCGACCGGCGTGATCATGGAGCCTTTGCCGCATGACCGTATTGCCGCCGGCCTGCCTGCCGCCGTGGCTGATGCGCATGAGAGCCACTGGGGCAAGGCGGCCGAAGCCATCATGACCACGGACACCGTGGCCAAGGCCTTCTCCAGCCGCATCACCCTGGGTGGCACGAGCGTCACCATCACCGGTATCAGCAAAGGCGCCGGCATGATTCGCCCCAACATGGCGACCATGCTGGGCTTCCTGGCCACCGATGCCTGTGTGGCGCAAGGCCTGATGGCGCAACTGGCCACCGAACTGGCCGAAGGCTCATTCAACCGCGTCACGGTGGACGGTGACACCTCGACCAATGACTCCTTCGTTGTGATGGCCACCAACCGCGCCAAACATCCCGAGATCACCTCGCTGGACAGTGCCGACGGCCAGGCCCTGAAGGCCGCCATGCTGGTTGTTGCACGTCAACTTGCGCAAGCCATCGTGCGCGATGGCGAAGGCGCCACCAAGTTCATCACGGTCCAGGTCGAAGGCGGAAAAACCACCGCGGAATGCCGTCTGGTGGCTTATGCGATTGCGCATTCACCGCTGGTCAAGACGGCCTTTTTTGCCAGTGACCCCAACCTCGGCCGCATCCTGGCGGCGGTCGGTTATGCCGGCATCGCTGATCTGGACCAGACAAAGATTGACCTTTATCTGGACGACGTGCTGGTGGCCAAAAACGGCGGCCGGCATGGGGACTATGTCGAGGTCGACGGCCAGCGTGTGATGAAACAAAGCGAGATCACCGTGCGTGTGGTGTTGGGTCGCGGTGATGCTGCTGATACCGTCTGGACTTGCGACTTGTCCTACGACTACGTCAAGATCAACGCCGATTACCGCAGCTAAACGCCGGGCCACCGACATGAACGAGCAATTTGAACGCCTGATGGTGCGCGCAGAATCCCTGCTGGCGCGCATTGAATCGGTGCTGCCGCAGCCGCTGTCGGCGCCGGACTGGAGCGCTTCGGTCGCCTACCGCTACCGCAAGCGCAGCTCCGGCCATGGTTCGCTGGAGCCGGTGCGCCACATCGGCAGCATGAGTCTGAGCGATCTCAAGGAAATCGAGGACCAGAAAGAAAAGATCCGGCGCAATACCGATCAGTTTGTGAACGGCAAGCCCGCCAACAACGTGTTGTTGACCGGTGCACGCGGTACCGGCAAGTCCTCGCTGATCAAGGCCTGTCTCAATGAATATTCAGCACGCGGCCTGCGGCTGATTGAGGTCGATAAGGCCGACCTGACCGACCTGCATGACATCGTCGATGTGGTCTCTGGCCTGAGCGAAAAATTCATCGTGTTTTGCGATGACCTGAGTTTTGAAGAGGGCGAGCCCGGCTACAAGGCGCTCAAGTCCATTCTTGACGGCTCCGTCGCGGCGGCCACGCCCAATGTGCTGATCTACGCGACCAGCAACCGGCGCCACCTGCTGCCCGAGTACATGACCGAAAACCTCACCTACTCCCGCAGCGAGGACGGCGAGGTGCATCCGGGCGAGGTGGTGGAAGAAAAGATTTCGCTGTCCGAACGCTTCGGCCTGTGGGTTAGCTTCTACCCCTTCAGCCAGGACGAGTACCTGACCATTGTTGCGCAGTGGCTGTCGTCTTTCGGCGTGACGCCTGAAGCCATCAGCGCCGCCAAATCGGCATCGCTGGTCTGGGCGCTGGAGCGCGGCTCGCGCAGCGGCCGTGTGGCCTACCAGTTCGCGCGGGACTACGCCGGCCGCGACGGCGACCAGCGGCCGGTCACCGCAGCGCCCATCGCCGCGTATGAACGTCCGGGTGCGGCGTCCGACCCCGGCGACCAGGCGGCTGACCACGCCACATGAGCGTGCTGGTCGCCGACGGTGATCGCCCGCGCCAAGGCGGTGCGGACCGCAAGGTGGTCGATGTCGCGGTAGGGGTGCTGCTGCGACCGGACGGCGACTTCCTGCTGACCTCACGACCGCCTGGAAAAGTCTACGAAGCTTATTGGGAGTTCCCCGGCGGCAAGCTGGAGGCCGGTGAGACGGTGGAGCAGGCGCTGCGCCGCGAACTGCACGAAGAAATCGGCATCACCATAGGCCAGGCCCACCCCTGGAAGGTGGAGCTGGTGGACTACCCGCATGCGCTGGTGCGGCTCAATTTCTGCAAGGTGTTTGACTGGAAGGGCGAGTTGCACATGCGCGAGGGCCAGTTGTTCGCGTGGCAGCGCTTGCCGGTGGACGTCAAGCCGGTGCTGCCGGGCACGCTGCTGGTGCTGCAGTGGTTTGCCGAGGAGCGCAGGTTTTCCGGGCCGACCCACGCCGTGGTTTGATACATGCTCTGTTATTGATAGCTACTTACGCCCACCAGGTATGGGCTAGAGGCCTTTTTACTGTAAATTTGAATGAAAAACTGAATCTTCGGGCGCTGTGTTGCGGCGCTGCACAAATGGCTTCAAGATAGCGCTGCTGCCCGTTCTGCTTGTCGCTGTATGAAGGATTTGTCGCCATGCCTGTCCCTGCTTTCAGTCACACCGCCGGCACTGCCACCTACCACTTTCATGACCTGAAAGACTTGCTGGCAAAAGCCTCACCGCCCCGATCCGGAGACGTGCTGGCCGGTGTGGCCGCAGCCACCGACGAAGAACGCGTGGTGGCGCAGATGACGCTGTCGGAGGTGCCGCTGGTCCGGTTCCTCAATGACGCCCTTGTTCCCTACGAAGACGACGAGGTCACGCGGCTCGTCATCGACAGCCATGACGCGGACGCCTTTGCACTCATCCACCATTTGACGGTGGGCGATTTCCGCAACTGGGTGCTCAGCGATGCGGTCGACAGCGTTGCTCTGGCGGCTATTGCGGCCGGCATCACGCCAGAAATGGCGGCGGCCGTCTCCAAGCTCATGCGCAACCAGGACCTGATTCTGGTGGCGCAAAAATGCCGCGTGGTCACGGCGTTTCGCAACACCATCGGCTTGCCGGGGCGCCTGTCCACCCGGCTGCAACCCAACCACCCGACCGATGACGCGGCCGGCATCGCGGCCAGCCTGCTTGACGGCCTGCTCTACGGCAGTGGCGATGCGGTGATTGGTATCAACCCGGCCACCGACAACCTGCCGCAGGTCATCCGGCTGGTCGGCATGCTGGACGACATCATCCAGCGGTATGCCATTCCGGCGCAATCGTGCGTGCTGACGCATGTGACGAACACGCTGCAGGCGATTGAGCGCGGTGCGCCAGTGGACCTGGTGTTTCAGTCGATTGCCGGTACCGAGGCCGCCAACCGCAGCTTCGGCATTGACCTGAAACTGCTGGCCGAGGCGCAAAGCGCTGCCTTGTCCCTGGGGCGCGGCACGGTGGGCAACAACGTGATGTATTTTGAAACCGGCCAGGGCAGCGCCTTGTCGGCCCAAGCGCATCACGGCCTAGACCAGCAAACCTGCGAAGTGCGGGCTTATGCCGTGGCCCGCCAGTTCAAACCGCTGCTGGTCAACAGTGTGGTGGGGTTCATCGGCCCGGAATATCTGTACAACGGCAAGCAGATCATTCGTGCCGGGCTCGAAGATCATTTTTGCGGCAAGTTGCTGGGCTTGCCCATGGGCTGCGATGTTTGTTACACCAACCACGCCGAAGCCGATCAGAACGACATGGACGTGCTGCTGACCTTGCTGGGCGTGGCCGGCTGCACCTTTGTCATGGGTGTGCCGGGTTCTGACGACATCATGCTTAATTACCAGAGCACGTCTTTTCACGATGCCTTGTATGCACGCCGGGCGCTGGGCCTGCGCCCGGCGCCAGAGTTTGAAATCTGGCTGGAAAAAATGCAAATCACAGTTGCAAGCGAGGGCGGTGGGCCGCTGCAACTGGCGCAGCAACTGCCGCAGGCATTTCGAGACGCGCTGCTGCGCTTGAGCTGAACCGGATGAATACATGAAGCCGCCGCACCCGTCCGTGATTGCCAATCCCTGGCAAGCACTGCGCCAGTTCACAGCCGCGCGAATCGCGCTGGGGCGTACGGGTGTCAGCCTGCCGACCCAGCCGCAGTTGGCGTTTCAGCTGGCCCATGCGCGGGCGCGCGACGCGGTGCATCTGGCGCTGGATGTGCCGCAATTGCTACGGGATCTGGAAACTGCTCAGGTCGCCCGTGTCGATACTTGCCTGGTGCTGGACAGTGCGGCTGGTGACCGCCTGCAGTACCTGCAGCACCCCGACAGGGGGCGACGTCTGGACGATGCCTCGCGCGAGCGGCTGAGGGCGTTGCCGCGGCCGCCTGACGGAAGGCGCTGTGACATCGCTTTTGTGATCGCGGATGGTTTGTCGGCGCTGGCGATTACGCAACATGCCGTGCCCCTGCTGGTCGCCGTGATGCGGCTTATCGCGGCAGAGAACTGGGTGCTGGCGCCGCTGACGATTGTCAAACAGGGGCGGGTGGCGGTGGGCGACGAGGTGGGCGAACTGCTGGGTGCCCGGCTCGTGGTGCTGCTGATCGGCGAGCGACCGGGGCTGAGTTCACCTGACAGCCTGGGCCTCTACCTGACCTGGATGCCGAGGGTGGGTCTGACAGATGAGCGCCGCAACTGCATCTCCAATGTGCATCCCGCTGGTCTGTCGCATGAGGACGCGGCAGCCAAGCTGTTTTACCTGGTGTCGGAGATGCGCCGGCGGCAGTTGTCGGGTGTGCAACTCAAGGACGACAGCAGCGCCGACCTGGCCATGATAAACGTACTACGCGGCAACTTCCTGATCGACAGCCCTAGCTGAAGTCCCATAGTTTTTTGGCGCCCAGCACAGCGTCCGGATACGGCGCCTTGCCGCGCGAGCCGTTGTAGCGGCCCAGACCCATGAACAGGTCGCCTTTTTCACGGTCCAGGTAGTGGCGCAGGATCACGCAACCAAAACGCAAATTGGTTTGCATGTGAAACAGCTTGCCGGCATCGCCGTCACCGATCACACGCGTCCAGAAGGGCATGACCTGCATGTAGCCACGCGCGCCGACACGGCTGACCGCGAATTTGCGGAAGTTGCTCTCGACCTGGATCAGGCCCAGCACGAGAGCTACGTCGAGCCCGGCGCGTTTGCTTTCGTACCAGACGGTTTGCAAAAATTCCTTGCGGATCTGCCACTCGGGTTTCTTCTTCTTGAGACGGTCGCTCATGGCGCCCAGCCAGCGCAGATAGGCGAGACGGCTTTCGGTATCACGAAACTCGGGGACCGGCGGCGCCCGGCTGAGGATGGCCGAGCTTAGCGCTGTGCGCACCGAGTCGATCAGCGGCTCCTCAATCTGCGCGCCAGCGCTGACTTGCTCTGAAATCAATAGCATCAAAGCGCCGGCCGACAAGGACTGAAGGCATATTCTCCTTGCAGGATTGGCGGGGTCGGGCGCCGCTGCCCTCATGCGGCCAGTTTGCCTTGCAGGAAGGTGAAGATGTCGCTGCTGGCCACGCTGCTGGCGGCCGTGTCGCGGCGGTGCTGGTACTCGACCTGGCCTTCCTTGAGGCCGCGGTCGCCGATAGTGACGCGGTGCGGCACGCCAATCAGCTCCCAGTCGGCAAACATCGCACCTGGCCGCTCCCCGCGGTCATCGAGAATCACGTCCACGCCAGCGGCGACCAGTTCATCATGCAGCTTTTCTGCCGCCACTTTCACATCAGGGAAACGGTCCGGGCTGATCGGGCACAGCACCACGGTGAAGGGTGCAATCGCGTCGGGCCAGATGATGCCGCGCTCGTCGTGGTTTTGTTCGATCGCAGCGGCCGGCAGGCGCGTGATGCCGATGCCGTAACAGCCCATCTCCAGGAACTGCGGCTTGCCGTTTTCGCCAAGAAAGGTCGCGTTCATGGCCTGGCTGTATTTGGTCCCGAGGTAAAACACATGGCCGACCTCGATACCCCGCTCAATGGCCAGCACGCCCTTGCCGTCGGGCGAGGCGTCGCCAGCGACGACGTTGCGCAGGTCGGCGACGAGTTCGGGCTCAGGCAGATCGCGGACCCAGTTGACGCCGGTGATATGAAAGTCAGCGTCGTTGGCGCCGCAAACCCAGTCGCTCAGGGCGGCTACTTCACGGTCGGCCACCAGCTTGACCGGTTTCTTCAAATTCAGCGGGCCGAGGTAACCCGGTTTGCAGCCGAAGTGGTCTTCAATCTCCGACAGGGTCGCAAAGCGGAAACCGGCCAGGCCTTCGACCTTGCCAACCTTGACTTCATTCATGTCGTGGTCACCGCGCAGCAGCAGCAGCCAGACCTGGGTTTTCTTCACCTTGCCGGCCGCGTCAAGTTCGTCGGTGGCGAGCACCAGCGACTTGACTGTGGTTTGCAGCGGGATGCCCAGGAGTTCGGCCACATCGCCGCAGGTCGCCTTGCCCGGCGTGGCGATTTTGACCATGGCCCGCGCGGCCGCCTTGCGTTCGCCCTGGGGCGCCAAGGCTTCCGCTTTCTCCATGTTGGCGGCGTAGTCGCTGTCCGGGCAATAAACGATGGCATCCTCGCCGGTGGCGGCAATCACCTGGAACTCTTCGCTGAGGTCGCCGCCGATGGCGCCGCTGTCGGCGGCCACGGCGCGGTAGCGCAAGCCAAAGCGGTCAAAAATCCGGCGGTAGGCGGTGGCCATGACCTGGTAGCTGGCCTTGGCTGCGGTTTGGTCGCGGTCAAAGCTGTAGGCGTCCTTCATGATGAATTCACGCCCGCGCATCAGTCCGAAACGCGGACGACGCTCGTCGCGGAATTTGGTCTGGATCTGGTAGAAATTTTTCGGCAGCTGTTTGTAGCTCTTGATGTCCTGCCGCACCACGTCGGTGATGACTTCCTCGCTGGTCGGCTGGACCACGAAATCACGGCCGTGCCGGTCCTTGATGCGCAGCAGTTCCGGCCCCATTTTTTCAAAGCGGCCGGTCTCCTGCCACAGCTCGGCGGGCTGGACCACCGGCATCGTCATTTCCACGGCGCCGGCGCGGTTCATTTCTTCACGGACGATGGCTTCGACCTTGCGGATCACGCGCAGACCCATCGGCATGTAGTTGTAAATCCCGGCGCCCAGTTTCTTGATCATCCCGGCACGCGTCATGAGCTGGTGGCTGACCACCTCCGCGTCCGCAGGCGCTTCCTTGAGCGTGGAAATGAAGAACTGGGATGCTTTCATGGCTTGTTTTTCTGGGCTTCGTGAAGTTTTTGGGACGAGGGTCCCGAGGCGCGCTTGGCTCTGAGCATTCTGCTGTGCATAATGGACTCAGTTTAAAAAATTTGAGGTTTGATTATGCTTGACCGGGACGGCTTTCGGCCCAACGTCGGCATCATCTTGCT
>Ga0308009_10000685_pt1 | contig 22991 bp, 24 predicted proteins | sample Neamet127_FD_203134 | JGI IMG/M metagenome (GOLD analysis project Ga0308009, IMG submission 203134) | Marine microbial communities from water near the shore, Antarctic Ocean - #127 | ecosystem: Environmental > Aquatic > Marine > Unclassified | place: Southern Ocean | collected 2014-07-24
GCCCGAACCGGTCCGCGCCGCGCAGGAGGAGCGCACGCAAGCCGAAGCGGCAGGCCAGTGAGTTGTTCCAGGCACCCGGCCGACTGACGAAACGCACTTGCACCTTTGGCCATGTGAAGGCGTAATACGGTCACATCCCGACAGGACGACCGCATGCGTTTCAGTTCCGCCCTGCTTGCCATCTTTGTCGTCGTCATGGTCCCGCTTGCGGGCTTTGCCCACGACGTCCCGGACAGACGGATCAAGGACCTGGTCGCCCAAACCCTGCGCGAGCACCCCGCGCTTGTGCTTGAGGCGTTTCAGACGTTGGAGCAGCGCCAGTCGGAGCCCGAAGCTGCAGCCGCAGCGGCCGCCCTGTCCATCGAGCGCGCGGCTCTGGAGCGCGATCCGAACGCGCCGGTTCTGGGCAACCCGGACCGCGATGTGACGGTGGTCGAGTTCTTCGATTACAACTGCCCCTCCTGCAAGCGCGTCATGCCCGAGCTTGACGCCCTGCTGTCCGAAGACGGAAAGGTCCGGCGGGTGATGCGGGACTTGCCCATCCTCGGCGAGGGGTCGGTCTTCGCCGCCCGGGCCGCGCTGGCGTCGCGGAACGAGGGCAAATACGCCGATCTGCACAATGCCCTGATGGGCATGCGCGGCAGGGTCGAGGCCAACACCGACTTGCGTGTCGCGGCAGAGATCGGGCTTGATGTCGAAAAACTGAAGGCCGACATGCGATCGCCGGAGGTCGACGAACATATCGCCACCTCCGTGCGCCTGGCCAAGGCGCTGGGCTTCAGCGGCACACCGTCTTTTGTCGTGGGAGACCAGTTGGTCCCGGGTTTCGTCGAGAAGGCGCAACTGGTAACGACAGTCGCCGCTGCGAGAAAGGTCAAGTGATGCAGAATGGCACCTTCGGACCTGCACGGTCCTTTCGCCGCGCCGGCAAGGCGTTTGCCGCCCCGGTGATCGTCGCTGCCACCCTGTCGCTGTGGGCTGTCCTGCCCTCCGTGGCCGAGGCGCATGCGTTCACGGCGGCGCTGCTGGTCGTCGGTGAGGACCGCGAGGCGCGGCTTGCGGATGCGGTGCGCGGCTTTCTCCTCGCCGCGGATGAACGGGACGGGCATGCGGGCGAAACCTCGGATGGCCATCTTGGCGGTGTCGATGTGAATGTCCTGCCGCTGCCGCAGGAGGCGGCCGGCAGCGTCACCGGCCTGTCGGGTGCCCCCGATCCGACGCCGGACATCGTGGTCGTCCTTGGGGATGCCCGGTCGCCCGACGCGCTGGCGGCTGTCGATCCGGCGGCGAGCGTCATCATGGTGCCCGGCGATCTGCCGGACGGCTGGGACGGACAGGGTGCGACGGAGGGTTTCGTCGGGCGCTATCTGCGCGCCTATGGCGCCGCGCCGGGCGAAGCGGCAGCCCTGGGCTATCACGCGGCCCGGCGCATCGACGCGGCGGTCCGCCCGCTTGACGGCGTTGCCCCGCGTGCCGACCTTGAAGCGGCGCTGGGCCGGACGGAAGCCGGCTTTCAGTGGTAAGCGGACCGACCTGACGCCAGGGTTGCCGCGCGGCGGTCAGCCGTTGCGGTGCAACGGTGCCACCGCCATCAGATCCTCGATCAAGAGTGACAAGAGCGCGGGGCGTCCAGAAACCCCCGCCTTGCGATAGATGGCATTGAGATGGGCCTTGATCGTGCCCTCGGCCGAACCGCGCAACCGCGCGATTTCGGCAATGTCGGAGCCCTTGACCAGAAACGTGGCGATGTCCTGCTCCGATGGCGTCAGGCCCCAGGCCTCGAACATGCCTTCCATGATGTCGTGCAAACCCCGGGCCGCCGCCGAAAGACTGCGCGCCATGTGGGCGTGGCGGTGCAGCATCCGAATCAGGAGACGGGCTTCGATGACAATAGCCGCTATCAGCGTGACCGAGGCGGCCAGCTCGACCGCCAGATAGAACGACACTTCCAGCCTTCCCGTCGCCACCACATCCCCGAGCCAATCGATCACGAAGAAGGTCGCGCTGGCCGCCTGCACGGCGATCAGCGCAGCCAGACCCGCACTGCGTTTCGAGACATCCCAACCTGCGGTCATTCAACGATCCTGGCGGCTTCCGGCACCTCCTTGTAACCCGTGACCATTGCCTTTGGAAGGTTCACGCCGGTCCTGCGGCTTTCCCACAGAACGGCGGCGACATGCAGCAGTACCGACATTTCGGCCCAGGTGACCGCCATCTCGTGCAGGTCCTTGACCCAGCGCACACCCCAGAAGGTCAGCGTGGTCATCATCCAGCCTGACAGCGCGATGACCGCAACCGTCAGCAGGATGTTGTAGATCATCAGCGCGCCGAGCGGCGTGTGGCCAAGATGCACGCGGCGGCGACCCGAGGCGATGTCGGCGGCCTGTTCGGTCGCGGCGCGCAGGTCGGGCGGAAACGAGGCGAACCGCGCATAGCCGCGCCCGGCAAAGCCCCAGATCAGCCGCAGGCCGACCAGGCCCACGATCAGATACCCAAGCACGAGGTGCAGACCCGACGCGGTGGGCACGAACAGCGCGTTGGCCGCAAAGGCGCTGACCAGCGACCAGTGAAAGACCCGCACGATCGGATCCCAGATCTTGAAACGCATGGCGATCTCCTGTTGCAAGGCGCCGCCGACGCGGGGTCGGCGGCGCGTTTCGGCCTCAGCCTTTTGCCGGGTTCTTCTCGATGATCGCCAGCTTCTGGTCCAGAAAGACCTCCCAGGCCTGGCCGTCCTTGATCGCGTAGATCTCGAACTTGCCGTCGATGGTGCCGACCGAGCGCACATCGAAGCCTTCCTTCGTCATGACGGCGCGGATTTCGGCTTCCTTGGCGGGGTCGTTCAACGGCACGTCGCCGGCAAAGGCCGCGCCAGAGGTGAAAAGAACCGCGGCGACGAGGCCGGAGGTGATCTTGTTGCGAAGGGTCATGTCGTTCGTCCTGTTTCGGGCTCTGGACCGGGATGGCCAGATGCCTGCCCGAAACCTGGCAGCCGGAACGACGCAAGGAAATTGAACCCGGGTTGGCCCGGTCCCGGGTTTAGTCAGCCGGAAGACCGTATAACCGCAGTTTATGCTGCGGGATAGCGGGTGAAGGCGGACGCGCCGCCATCGCGGCCGACCAGGATCACGTCATAGGCCTCACGTTCGGTTTCCGGTCCCATTCCCGGCGAGCCGAAGGGCATGCCGGGAACCGCAAGGCCGACCGCGTCAGGCGCTTCGGCCATCAGACGGCGGATGTCGGCGGCGGGGACATGGCCCTCGATCGTGTAGGCACCGATCACCGCCGTGTGGCACGAAGCCAATGCGTCGGGAATGCCCCGCTCGCGCTTGAAGGCCGCCAGATCCTCGATGCTGCGTTCCTCGAAGGTGACGGAAAAGCCGCTGTCGCGCAGATGTCCGATCCAGCCGTTGCAGCACGGACATCCCGGGTCTTTCACGACATGGATGGCCGAATCGCTTTCGGCGCGAAGCCCGGTTGCGGCGAACCCGGCCAGCATGGAACCTGCAGAAAGAAGTGTTCGGCGATTGATCTTCATGACACCTGCCTCATGCCCGCAAATTTTCGACGACTATAGGATGCCTTCGCTGATGGGGTAAGCGGGGAAATGCCCATGGTCGCGGGAGCGTCGGCAAACGATCTTGGCCAGGGGTCTTCCGCCGGATCGTGGCGGAAGGGAAAAAATCGCCAGCAGAACACCAAACTGTCAGATGACACCGGTCGGCGTTTGTGCTAACAGACCATCATGCGTTTCGGACTTTTCCGCGCCCGCGCCGTTGTGCTCGCCGCTTACCTTTTGGCGGCGATGGTGCCTGTGTTTCTCGCTTCGGCGGGGCAGGCCCAGACGGATATGCAGCACGCGCAGGTCATGGCTGTGGCTGGCCATGCGATGCCGATGCAGGATACCGCACAGGACAGCGCCGATGTGCAGATGATGCAGTGCCAGGACCATTGCCTTCCGGCAGCTTCCGGCCTGCCAGCCCAGGATCGCACGGTCAAGCCCGGTGTCGCGACGTCGGACTTCGTCGCTGCGGCCGAGTCGCTGGCGGCGTCGCTTGTCGTGCCGCCGCCGGGCCCGCCTCCAAAGGTCGCCTTGATCTGATGGCGCGCTGTCGGCCCTTGTCGACATGCGTGCAACGGAATCTAAAGCAACACTCTGGAGAATTTGCATGTATTCGCTCTCACGCCGCGGCTTCCTGGCCGCTTCTGCCGCCACGGCTGCAACCCTTGCCCTTCCTGCCCGCGTTCGGGCGCAAGCCGGTGGCCTGTCCCTGACCGCCACCACGCGCACCATCGACGTGCGCGGCAAGTCGGCCACCGTCTGGGGTCTGCTGGACAGCAATGGCAAGTCCGGCCTTGTCCTTGATCCCGGCCAGCGTTTCGCGGTCGATCTGAAGAACACGCTCGCCGAGCCGACGCTCATCCACTGGCACGGCCAGATCCCGCCCAACATGCAGGATGGCGTTCCCGGCATCCCGATGCCGATGCTGGAGCCGGGGGAAAGCCGCGCCTACGACTTCGTCGCCCGCGCCGGTACGCACTGGATGCATGCCCACATCGCCGAGCACGAGATGAACCTGCTTGCCGCCCCGCTGATCGTGCGGCGCCCCGAGGATCTGGCGGCGGACCGGCAGGAAGTGACGCTGATGCTCCATGACTTTTCCTTCAAGTCCCCCGCCGAAGTGCTGGCCGAGATCAGCGGTGGAACCTCGATGGCCGGGATGGACATGGAAACCGCCGGACAGGCCGGGGCGGACATGGACACCAGCGGACAGGGCAGCATGCCCGGGATGGACATGAGCAGCATGGGCCAGGGCGGCATGGCCGGCATGGAAATGGACCTCAACGACTACAACTTCGATGCCTATCTGGCCAACGACAGGACGCTGGACGACCCCGAGGTGGTGCAGGTCGACAAGGGCGGCCGTGTCCTGGTGCGGGTGATCAACGCCGGGGCGGCGACGGTGTTCTGGATCGACACGGGTGCCTTGCCCGGTCGGCTGGTCGCCGTCGACGGCGAGCCGGTGCAACCCCTGCCGGGTGCCCGCTTCGGCGTCGCCATGGGCCAGCGCATCGACGTCGAGGTTGACGTGCCCGGTGATGGCGGCGCCTTCCCGATCCTTGCCCTGCGCGAAGGGGCACGGGAACGGACCGGCCTGATCCTCGCCACCCCCGGCGCGACGGTGACGAAGATTTCCGACATGTCGGATGGCGACAATCCCGTCTTCAGCGGCGATCTGGCGCAGGAGGCCGCCTTGCGCGCTGTGACGGCGCTGCCCGGTCGCGCGCCGGTATCGCAGCCGGTGCTGGCACTTGGCGGCTCGATGAAGCCCTATGTCTGGACGATCAACGGCCAGCCCTGGGGCACGCATGTTCCGGTGACCGCGAAATCGGGCGAGCGGGTGGAGATCACCTTCCAGAACAATTCGATGATGGGCCATCCGATGCACCTGCACGGCCATGCCTTCCAGGTGGTGGCTGTCGGCATGGACCGGATCGCCGGGGCGGTGCGCGACACGCTGCATGTTCCGGCGATGGGCATGGTGACCGTCGCGGTCGATGCCGGCGAGGCCGCGCGCTGGGTGCTGCATTGCCACCACATTCCGCACCTCTGGGCCGGCATGATGACCGAGTTCGCCGTCTCGGCCTGACACAAGCCGGACCTGCGGCGCTGGCCGCAGGTCCGGGCCTTTCCTGCGAGGGATCGCTTCATGCCCCATCGCATCGGACGCCGCGCCGTCCTGGGTGGCCTTGCGACGCCGTGGCTGGCTTTGCCGGCTTTCGCGCGCCCGCCGTTCCGGCTGCGGGGCGACCCTCAGCCGCTGCTTTCACCTCCGATCCTTGACGAGGCGGGAAAGACCCGCAAGCTTGACGACTTCACCGGACGGGTGATCCTGCTCAACATCTGGGCGACCTGGTGCCCGCCGTGCCGTGAGGAGATGCCCGCCCTCGACAGGCTGGAAGCCGAGCTTGGCGGCACCGGTTTCTCGGTCCTACCCCTGTGCATCGATGCCGAAGGCATTGACCGCGGACGCCGGTTCTATGACGAGATCGGCATCGTCAACCTGCCGCTCTACTGGGCCGAACCGGTGCGCGTCCAGCTTGCGCTGGCCTTCATCGGCCTGCCGACAACGCTGCTGATCGACCGGCAGGGCCGCGAGATCGGTCGCCGTCAGGGACCGGTGGCCTGGGATGGCAAAGCCGCGACCGGGCAGTTGCGCAGCCTTCTGTAGGCAGCGTGGCGGAACCGCCGCCCGGGTGATCCGTAGCGTCGGCGGGTCGACCGCACCCTGCCCGCGACAGCCCCGCCGGACGCGATCAGTGGCGTCGGCGCATCACAGTCTCGCCTTGAGGTCGGCAAGGATTTCGGCGGCCGGGGTTCCGAAGGGGAACTGGCGCAGCCAGTCGCCGTCCGGGCCGATCAGATACAAGGCCGGGCTGTGCGCCATCGCATAGCCGTCCGGCGCTTTCGCATCCGCTTCGCGCTCGTAGAAGATCTTGAAGCTGTCCGCCGCCGCCCGTGTCGTGGCTTCGTCGCCGGCAAGACCAAGGATCGCGGGGTGAAATGCCTGGGTGAAGGCGTCGATGCCGAGGCGCCGGTCGCGTTCGGGATCGACCGAGATGAAGATCGGCTGCACCTGCGCCGCGTCGGCCCCGAGGTCGTCCATGACCTGAGCGACTTCGGACAGGGTTGTCGGACAGATATCCGGGCACGTGGTGAAGCCGAAGAAGACCAGCATGAACCGGCCACGGAATTCCTCGCTGGACCGGACACGGCCAGCCCCGTCCGGCAGGGCGAAGACGGGCCGGAACGCCTGCTCGGTCCCGGGGTCGGTCCGGTCCGCCCATCGGGCGGTGCCAAAGGCCGCCATGGCCGCGATGGCGGCGATCCACAATCCGATCTGTAGGTATCTCAGGCGCATGTCGGGTCCGGGGCAGGAAAGGCTGCGCGCGTTCTATAAAGCGTGAGGAGGAAAAGTGGACTCCGGTTTTCCGCATCAATCACGCGACCACCAAGAACCGAGATCGGGATGATGTTTCCATCAAGCATCATCCCGATCTAGCCTGACGGATGCCGATGGAAGTGCCGGACGGGCCCCAGGGGCCTCCGGGTCCGCCGTTCGCCAAAACCTGCCGCCCGTTGTCGCGCCGAGGTCAGGCGAGCAGCGGCTCGGCCCCGTGGTGGTCCTGCGCGCAGTGCGCGTGATCGCCCAGCACCTCGATCACCCGGCAATCCGAAATCGTGCCGCAGGCACATTGCGCCACCATCCGCTCCAGCTCGCTTTCCAGCGCCTTCAGCCGCTGCAGACGGGCCCGGACCGAGGCCAGCTGGGCCGAGGCGATGGCGTCGGCCGCCGCACAGCTTTGGTCGGGCCGGTCGGACAGACTGAGAAGATCGCGGATCGCCTCAAGCGGAAAGCCAAGATCGCGCGCGTGGCGGATGAAGGACAGCCGGTCGAGCGTCGAACGCGGGTAAAGCCGCTGGTTGCCGCCGCTGCGGTCCGGCTCGGGCAGCAGACCGATCTGTTCATAGTAGCGGATCGTGGGCACCTTGACCCCGGCGGATGCCCCGAGCTTTCCGATGGTCAGCATAAGAAACCTCTTGAACCTATAGTGACTAGAGCAAGTAGCTAGGATGCCGGAGCGATTCGCACAAGTTCGCAAGAGGCAGGCATGACAGGCGCGGCGCAGGACGAGACCGGGCACGACCACAAGCTGGAAGTGTCGGCGGGGAACGAGGCGCGGATGCGGCTCGTCTTCGGCATGACGGCGGGCTATGCCGTCGTGCAGGCGGTGGGCGGCTGGCTGTCCGGCTCGCTCGCGCTGATCGCGGATTCCGGGCACATGGTGTCGGACGCAGCGGCGCTCTTGCTGGCGCTGATCGCCTACCGGGTGGCACGCAAGGCGGCGACGGCCGAGGTCAGCTATGGCTATCACCGGGTGCGTGTGCTGGCGGCGCTGGCAAACGGTGCCTCGCTGCTGATCCTGGTCGCCTGGATCACTTTCGAGGCGATCAAGCGGTTCCGCGATCCGGTCGAGGTGCTGGCCGGGCCGATGCTGATCGTGGCCTTGGTCGGCCTGACGGTCAATATCGCCGGCGTCCTGATCCTGCGCGCGGGAAACCGGGGCGACACCAACCTCCGCGGGGCACTTCTGCATGTGATGGGCGACATGCTGGGGTCGGTCGGCGCGATCGGGGCGGCGATCGGCATCATGCTGACTGGGTGGACCGTGCTGGACCCGATCCTGTCGGTGCTGGTCGCGGTGCTGGTGGTGCGCTCGGCGTGGTCGCTGGTTGCGGAATCGGTGTTCGTGCTGTTGCAGGCCACGCCGTCGCACATCGACACCAAGGCCGTTCTGGACGACATCGCCACGCTGCCCGGCGTGGGCGAGGTCGCGCATTTCCATGCCTGGACGCTGACCGACAACCGCAGCGTGGCGACGCTGCACGTCACCCCCGCGCCCGGAGCGGACCCCCTCGCCCTGCCGCGCCTTGTGGCGGCGCGACTGACCGAAAGACACGGCATTTCCCACGCGACGGTGGAGGTGAACCCCCCCGGCGCGATCCCGCCCGAGGCCTGAACGGCCAAGGGTCAAGAAAGGACAGACGATGGCAGAGGCAAAGCGCCTGGAATGGAACGTCAGCGGCATGGACTGTGCGTCCTGCGTCGCCAAGGTGACGCGGGCAGTCGAACGGATGCCGGGCGTCAGCGACGTGTCGGTCGCGCTGATGGCGGAAAAGCTGTCGCTGAACCTGGTGCCCGACACCACGCCGACCGAAAAGATCGAGGCGGCGGTCAAGTCGCTGGGCTATGGCATCGCGCCGCGCGGCACGGCGGCGCAGAGGAAAGGCCTTGTCCTGCCCGAGCCGGCGGCCAGCCCGAAGGCGGATCACGATCACGATCATGGTCCGGGTCACGCGCATGACGACGGTCACGACCATGGCCCTGACTGCGGGCATGACCACGGCCCGGGCCTCGGCGACCATGACGGCCACGACCATCACCCGACCGTGGGCAAGGCCGACGCCGGCCACGGCAGTCCCGGACATGTCCACCATGATCCCGCCGACCGGGGCAAGGTGTGGTATCAGACCGGCAAGGGCAGGCTCATCATCATCACCGGCGTTCTGCTTGCCGTCGCCTGGGCGATCGACCTTTCGACCGGGCACGCGATCGGCTACTGGGCCTTTGTCGCCGCCTGCGTCATCGGCGCGGCCCCGGTCGCGCAGCGCGCCATTGCGGCGGCGCGGATGGGCCAGGTCTTCACCATCGAAAGCCTGATGACCATTGCCGCGATCGGCGCGCTCTTCATCGGTGCGGCGGAAGAGGCGGCGCTGGTCGTGTTCTTCTTCGCCGTGGGCGAGGTGCTGGAAGGTGTAGCCGCCAACAAGGCGCGCGACGGCATCCGGGCGCTGGCCAACCTGGTGCCCAAGACCGCGCTCCTGGTCGAGGGCACCGGCACACGCGAAATTCCGGCTTCGGAGCTGGTTATTGGCCAGATCGTCCTGGCCCGCCCCGGTGACCGCATCCCGGCGGATGGCGAGATCGTCGAGGGCACCTCGGGCGTCGATGACAGCCCGGTGACGGGCGAAAGCGTGCCTGTCACCAAGGGACCGGGGGCTGCGGTCTATGCCGGGTCGATCAACACCGAGGCGGCGCTCCGCATCAAGGTGACGAAGGCCGCCGAGGACAACACCATCGCCCGGATCATCCGGCTGGTCGAGGAGGCCGAAGAGGCGCGTGCCCCGACCGAACGCTTCATCGACCGGTTCAGCCGCTGGTACATGCCGCTGATCGTGCTTTTGTCCGTCGCTGTCATCCTGATCCCGCCGCTGAGCGTGGGCGGGGACTGGACCACCTGGATCTACCGCGGTCTCACGCTTCTTCTCATCGGCTGCCCCTGCGCGCTGGTGATCTCGGTTCCGGCCTCCATCGCCTCGGCCCTGTCGGCGGGGGCCAGGCGGGGCCTTCTGATGAAGGGCGGAGCGGTGATGGAAGCGGCGGCCAAGATCAGCCAGCTCGCCTTCGACAAGACCGGCACCCTGACCCACGGCAAGCCGCAGGTGGTGGACGTGGTGCCGCTGGGCGCCGCCACCGAGGCCGATGTCCTGCGCCTTGCCGCCGCTGTCGAGGCCGGGTCGAGCCACCCGCTCGCGCGCGCAATCCTGACGCGGGCCGCGGGCATGGACCTGCCGGAGGCGACCGGGGAAAAGGCGATCATGGGCAAGGGGGTTTCGGCCATGGTCGAAGGCCGGGCGCTGACGGTGTCCTCGCCGCGCCATGCGACCGAACAGGGCGCGTTGCAGGGGGCCGACATCGCCCGCGCCACGGCGCTTGAGCAAGAAGGCAAGACCGTCGCCGTCCTGTATGAGGGCAGCACCGCACTGGGCCTTATCGCGATGCGCGACGAGCCGCGCGCCGACGCTGCAGAGGCTGTGAAGCAGCTGCGCGCCCTGGGGATCACGCCGACGATCCTGACCGGCGACAATCCGCGCACGGCGGCGGCCATCGCCGCCAGCCTTGGCACCGAGTTCCGGGCCGAGATGCTGCCCGAGGACAAGCTGTCCGCCATCCGCGACATGGCAGCGCATGGCGGCGTGATGATGGTGGGCGACGGGATCAACGACGCGCCGGCCCTGAAGCAGGCCAATGTCGGCGTCGCCATGGGATCGGGCACCGATGTGGCGCTGGAAACGGCGGACGCCGCCATCCTGCGCGACCGGGTCACCGACATCGCCGCCACGATCCGCCTGGCGCGTGCGACGATGGCGAACATCCGCCAGAACATCAGTCTTGCGCTCGGGCTGAAGCTGGTGTTCCTCGTGACCACGGTCTTCGGGTTGACCGGACTCTGGCTTGCCATCCTGGCCGATACCGGCGCCACGGTCCTGGTGACCTTGAACGCCTTGCGCCTGCTCAACTACAATCCCGAACGATAACCCGATTCCCCGGCGCGCCAAAACGCTCGCAAGCGACATGAGGTCACAAAGATGTCCGTCCCCCCCGTTCCCCTGCAATCCCCCGAAGCCCAGCCTGCGGCGGGCCTCCTGTGTCCGGTGTGCCGGGTCGATCTGGTGATGGCCGACCGCGCGGGCGTCGAAATCGACTATTGCCCCAAATGTCGCGGCGTCTGGCTTGACCGGGGCGAACTGGACAAGATCATCGAAATGTCGCTGCGCCAGCCCGCCGGTCCCGATGCATCGACCAGACCATCGTCCGACCGCGACGGCGGCTACGCCGCTTCTGACTACGACCGAAGGAACCTGCCTTACGGCGGCCACCACGGCGGGCATGACGGCGGGCACGGCGGCGGGCACGGCGGCGGCTACGGTGGCGGGCACGGTGGCTATGGCGGCGGCCATGGTCGGCGGCGGCGCTCCTGGCTGGGCGATCTGTTCGATTGACAGCGGCAGTCTGCCAGGCTTGACGGCTATTGCCGACAGCCGTTGGCAAACTCCCGGAACAGCTCCAGCGTCGCCGGGCTGACGTGGTGTTCGATGCCCTCGGCATCCTTTTCAGCCGTGGCAGGATCGAGGCCAAGCCGGACCAGGAAGCGCACGACGACCTCATGCCTTTCGCGGCAGATTGCCGCCAGTGCCACCCCGGCCTCGGTCAGGAAGACCGACCGATAGCGCGCGCGGGTGACCAGCCCGTCACGGGTGAGGCGGTCCAGAGCCTTGGCGACGGTCGGAGCGGTGACGCCCAGCCGCGCCGCAATGTCCACCGGTCGCGCCTCGCCGATACTCTCGATCAGTTCGGCGACAAGCTCGACATAGTCCTCGGCCAGTTCCAGCCGCCGGGCATCCCGCACGCTCTGAAACGCCTCGGCCCGCTGCGTGACGGGTCTGGCCTCCGGGTCGGAGGGATCGGTCAGGCTGTCGCTGTCGGTCTCCATTCCTGATCCTTGACACAATCCGGCTTGACAAGTAAAGCCGCCGTGCAGTTTGTTAGCCAAGGCTAATATTATGTGCGCCGACTATGCCAGCGAACCGGGAGCCTTGAAGTGAGCATGAATGCGTGGCGAAGCGAGCCGACCAGCCCCTCGATGTCCGAGGTCTTCCGCTCGATCGCCGTTCCCTCCGGCCGGTCGCCGTTCCGGCGGTTCCTCGCCTTCATCGGGCCGGGCTATCTGGTGGCCGTGGGCTACATGGACCCGGGCAACTGGGCGACATCGCTCGCGGGGGGGGCGAAGTTCGGCTACACGCTGCTGTTCGTCGCGCTGCTGTCGAACATCATGGCGATCCTGCTGCAATCGCTCTGCGCCCGGCTGGCAATCGCCTCGGGGCGTGACCTGGCGCAAGCCTGCCGCGATGCCTTCCCGCGCTGGGTGTCGGTGCCGCTGTGGCTTTTCGCCGAGGCGGCGATCATCGCAACCGACCTGGCCGAGGTCATCGGCACCGCGATCGGCCTGAACCTTCTGTTCGGCATCCCGCTGGAGATCGGGGTCTTCATCACCGCCGCCGATGTGTTCCTGATCCTATGGCTGCAGAACCGGGGCTTCCGGTGGGTCGAGGCCTTCGTGATCGGCCTTCTGATGGTCATAGCGGTCAGCTTCACCGTGCAGCTTGCCATGGCCGATCCGGACTGGAACGCCGTCATCGTCGGATATGCGCCGTCGGTAGAGATCGTGACCAATCCCGAAATGCTTTACCTCGCGCTGGGGATCATCGGCGCGACGGTGATGCCGCACAATCTTTACCTGCATTCGGGGATCGTGCAGACCCGCGCCTATGGTCAGGACCCGGGCGAAAAGCGCGATGCCTTGCGAATGGCGACCTGGGACAGCACCATCGCGCTGATGCTGGCGCTGATGGTGAACTCCTCGATCCTGATCCTGGCCGCGGCGACCTTCAATGCCAGCGGCAACACCGAAATCGTCGAGATCGGCCAGGCCCAAGCCTTGCTGACCCCGCTTCTGGGCAGCGCCCTTGCGCCGACGCTGTTCGGGATCGCGCTGCTCGCCTGCGGGCTGAATGCCACGGTGACGGCCACCATGTCGGGCCAGATCGTGATGGAAGGGTTCATCAACTTCCGCATCAGCCCGGTCCTGCGCCGCCTGATCACACGGCTGATCGCCATCCTGCCCGCGATAACGGTGATCCTGATCTGGGGCAGCGAGGAAACCGGGCAGTTGCTGATCCTCAGCCAGGTGGTCCTGTCCTTCCAGTTGCCGTTCGCCATCGTGCCCCTGGTCATGTTCACCTCGAGCCGGGCCAAGATGGGCGATCTGGTGGCACCGCTCTGGCTGACCGCGCTTTGCGCGCTGATCGCGCTCACCATCATCACCCTGAACGCCAACCTGTTGTGGTCGCTTGCCGCGGGGGTCTTCTGAGCCCGGCCCGGAGCCGATTGCGGCGGGACGCCGGACGTTCCGGCGTGAAGCAGTCCCCCGGCCATTCACCCGTAATGCGCCACCGGCGTCCCGGCGATGGCGGACATGTTGAGAAGACCCCGCGCGGTGATCGCAGGCGTCGCGACATGCGCGCGGTTGCCCATGCCCATCAGGATCGGCCCGACCTCAAGGCCCGCCGCCTTGACCTTCAGGATGTTGCGCACCCCCGAGGCGACTTCGCTCGAGGCAAAGACCAGCACGTTCGCGGCCCCCTCGTAGCGCGACCCCGGCAGCAGGCGGTCGCGGATCGTCTGGTCCAGCGCGGCATCAAGGTTCATCTCGCCTTCATAGGCGAAGTCGGGCTCGCGGGCGTCCAGCAGCTCCAGCGCCTCGCGCATCCGCCGGGCGCTGGCATTGTCCATGTTGCCGAACTGGCTTTGCGTGCAAAGCGCGATCTTCGGGGTGACGCCGAACCGACGGACGTGGCGGGCGGCACCGATCACGGTTTCCATGATCTGCGCCGGGCTCGGCTCGGAATGGACATGGGTGTCGGCGATGAAGAGGGGGCCGTCCTCCAGGATCATCAGCGACAGCGCGGCGACGGGATGCAGCCCTCCCCGCGCAAGGATCTGTCGGACGTAAGCAAGGTGCCAGTTGAACTGGCCGAACGTGCCGCAGATCAGGCTGTCGGCCTCGTCACGATGCACCATGATCGCACCGATCGCCGTGGTGTTCGTGCGCATGACGGCACGGGCGATGTCGGGTGTCACGCCCTGACGGGCCATGAGCTCGTGATAGGTGCCCCAGTAGTCGCGGTAGCGATGGTCGTTTTCCGGGTTCACCAGATGGAAGTCGCGGCCGGGCCGGATCGGCAGGCCAAAGCGTTCACAGCGCGCCGCGACCACTTCAGGGCGACCGATGAGGATCGGCTGGTCGTTCGTCTCCTCGAGCATCGCATTCGCGGCACGCAGGACGCGTTCATCCTCGCCCTCGGCAAAGACGATCCGGCGCGCGGCCAGCTTGGACGCCTCGAACACCGGGCGCATGATCAGCGCGGACTTGAACACCGACCCGTCCAGTTTGCGCTTGTAGGCGTCAAGGTCGTCAAGCGGGCGCGTGGCCACCCCGGTCTCCATCGCCGCCCGGGCGACGGCGCTGGCAACCACGCCAATCAGGCGGGGATCGAAGGGCTTCGGGATCAGGTAGTCGGCACCGAAGGCCATGGTCTCGCCCCGGTAGGCAGCGGCGGCCTCTGCTGACGTTGTGGCGCGCGCAAGGGCCGCAATACCCTCGATGCAGGCGATCTCCATCGCGTCGTTGATTTCGGTGGCACCCACGTCAAGGGCGCCACGGAAGATGAACGGAAAGCACAGGACGTTGTTGACCTGGTTCGGGAAATCCGACCGCCCGGTGGCGATGATGGCCCCCGGCGCGACCTTGCGCACGTCGTCAGGCAGGATTTCCGGCATCGGGTTTGCCAGGGCAAAGATGATCGGATTCGGTCCCATGGCCCGGACCATGTCCTGCGTCAGGACGCCGGGACCCGACAGGCCGAGGAAAAGATCCGCGTCCGCAATCACCTCGGCCAGATTCGCCGGAGCGGTCCCCTGCGCGAAAGCCGCCTTCTGCGGCGTCATCTGCGCCTGCCGACCCTTGAAGACGAGGCCTTCCAGGTCGCAAAGCCAGATGTTCTTGCGCTGGACGCCCAGCTTTACCAGCATCTCTAGGCAGGCGATGCCCGCCGCCCCCCCGCCGGTAGAGACGACCTTGATGTCGGCAAACCGCTTGCCCGCGACGATCATCGCGTTGGTCGCCGCGGCCCCCACGACAATCGCAGTGCCGTGCTGGTCGTCATGGAAGACGGGGATCTTCATCCGCTCGCGGCAGAGGCGTTCGACGATGAAGCAGTCGGGGGCCTTGATGTCCTCCAGGTTCACCGCACCGAAGGTTGGTTCCAGCGCGCAGACGATGGCGGCGAGTTTCTCGGGGTCGGGTTCGTTCACCTCGATGTCGAAACAGTCGATATTGGCGAATTTCTTGAACAGGACGGCCTTGCCCTCCATCACCGGCTTGGAGGCGAGCGCCCCGATATTGCCAAGGCCAAGGACGGCGGTGCCGTTCGAGATCACGGCCACGAGGTTGCCCTTCGATGTATAGCGGCTGGCGGTGGCGGGATCGGCCTTGATCTCCAGGCAGGCCTCGGCCACGCCGGGGGAATAGGCGCGGGCCAGGTCACGGCCGTTGGCAAGGGGCTTCGTCGCACGGATTTCCAGTTTCCCCGGCTTCGGAAACTCATGATAATCCAGTGCCGCCTGCCGCGCGTTGTCATGCCTCGTCTCGTCCATCCGCCCCTCCCCGAAGATGGTTTAACGTTAAACCATCTCTGTCTGACCGCCAGGCCGCGGCCTGGCGCAGCCGTCTTGCAAATCGGTTCCCTGCCGATCACCATGCCGCCATAGCACGGGGAATGCCATGACGGAAACACGCGCCGAGATACGTTTGCCGACGAAAGAGCTTCGTGACGATCTGCCGTTTTTCACCCGGACACTGGGGATGCGGCTGGACATGATCTTTCCCGCCGACAACCCCGAGGTCGCGGTCCTGTCCGGCCATGGGTTGCGCCTTCGGATCCAGAAGGGGGCCGCGGAACCGCCCGGAACCCTGCGCATCCTGACCGATGACCCGGGCTTTGCGGGCGGGGCGAGGACGCTGACCGCCCCGAACGGCACCAGGGTCGAAATCGACGGGCTGAACCCGCCGGTCGTCACCCCCGCGACGGAACATGCCTTCATCGTCCGCCGTCTTGCCGATCAGGCCCCCTGGGTGATCGGGCGGGCGGGGATGGAATATCGCGACCTGGTCCCGACACGCCTTGGCGGCGCGATGATCGCCAGCCACATCCGCGTGCCGGACGGGCCGGTGCCGGACATGGTGCATTTCCACAAAGTGGGATTCCAGCTGATCTTCTGCGTCGCGGGCTGGGTGGATGTTCTGTACGAGGATCAGGGCGGCATCCGCCGCATCCATGCCGGGGACTGCTTCATCCAGCCGCCGGGCATCCGCCACAAGGTGCTGCACTCCGAAGGCGTTCAGGTGGTGGAGATCGGCGTTCCGGCCGAGCATGTCACCGAGATCGACCACGAGATGACGCTTCCCACGCGGCAATACCGCCCGGACCGGGAATGGGAGGGTCAGCGTTTCGTGCATGACATCGGGGCAGAAGGGGTGTTCCGACCGTTCCGCATCCCCGGCCTTGAGGCGCGGGATACGGGGATCATGGCGGCCACCCAAGGTGTGGCCTCGGTCATGGTCGCCCGTCCCGTCGGTCAGGCACCCTGGACGGCGCATGACGGCGACATCCTGTTCACCTTCGTCCTGACCGGCGGCATGACGCTGGAGGGCGCGGGGAAAGACCCCTGCCGCCTCGAACCCGGCGATGCTTTCGTGATCCCGCCGGGCCTCGCCACGCGCTACGGCGACGTGACGGCCGACCTGCAGCTGCTGGAGGTCGCCCTGCCCGGCAATCCGCCGACACGCGTGCTCTGACCCGCTTGCAGAACCGTCGGCTTCGGCCCACACTCTGACCAAATGGTCAAGGAGTAGCCAATGACATTGCTTGAGGCAGCAACAGCCGTCAGGAACCGCGCCTATGCGCCCTATTCGCGCTTCAAGGTGGGGGCGGCGTTGCGCGCGGCCAGCGGAGCCGTGCATGTCGGCTGCAACGTGGAGAACGTCGCCTACCCCGAAGGCACCTGCGCCGAGGCCGGGGCGGTCGCGGCGATGATCGCGGCGGGGGATACGCGGATCGCGGAAGTTCTGGTGATCGCAGACAGCCCGGATCCCGTGCCGCCCTGCGGCGGGTGCCGCCAGAAGATCGCCGAGTTCGCCGCGCAGGATGTTCGCGTGACCCTGTGCACGACTGACGGGAAGCAGAGGGTGATGACCGTGGCCGAGCTTCTGCCCGGGGTCTTCACCGCTGCCCACATGGACCGGGCATGACTGACGCCCGCCAGATCATCGCGACGATCCGCGATGGCAGGCAACCGTCGCCCGAGGCGTTGCGCTGGTTTGCCTCGGGGCTCGCTTCGGGTGAGGTGACGGACGCGCAGGCCGGTGCCTTTGCGATGGCGGTGCTGTTGAAGGGCCTGTCGGAAGAGGGCCGGGTCGCCCTGACCAAGGGCATGCGCGACAGCGGAAAGGTGATGGCCTGGGACCTGCCCGGCCCGGTCGTCGACAAGCATTCCACGGGCGGAATCGGGGATTGCACCTCGCTGCTGCTGGCGCCTGCCCTGGCGGTATGCGGGGCCTATGTGCCGATGATCTCGGGCCGGGGGCTTGGCCATACCGGGGGCACGCTGGACAAGCTCGAGGCGATCCCGGGGTTCCGCACCGGGTTGACCGAAAGCGCCCTGCGCACGCAGATGACCGAGGTGCGCTGTGCCATCGTCGCGGCAGGTGGCGACCTCGCCCCCGCCGACAAGCGGTTATACGCGATCCGCGATGTGTCGGGGACGGTCGAGAGCATCGATCTGATCACCGCCTCGATCCTGTCGAAGAAGCTGGCGGCGGGGTTGGAGGCGCTGGTGCTGGACGTCAAATGCGGCAGTGGCGCCTTCATGAAGACGCCGGATCGGGCCGAGGCGCTGGCCCGGTCGCTGGTCACGACGGCGCAAGGCGCGGGCTGCATGACCTCGGCGCTGATCACCGACATGTCGCAGCCCCTGGCCACGGCGGCGGGCAATGCGCTGGAGGTGATCGAGGTGATGGAGACGCTGACCGGGACCTCGGTCAATGTGGCCCTGCGGGATGTGACCGTTGCCCTGGGTGGCGAGCTGCTGGCGCTGGCCGGGCTGGCCAGCGACGCCGAGGACGGCGCAGGCCGGATCGCCGAGGCGCTGGAATCCGGCGCGGCGGCGGAATGCTTCGGGCGGATGGTCGTGGCGCAGGGCGGGCCCGCGGATTTCGTCGACCGCTGGCCGGACCGGCTGCCCTCGGCCCCGGTGATGCTGGAAGTGCCCGCTCTGGAGGGCGGCTTCGTGACCGCGATCGACGGCGAGGCGCTGGGTCTCGCCGTGGTGCATCTGGGCGGCGGGCGCTTGCGCGAGGGGGACCGCGTGAACCCCTCGGTCGGGCTGTCGGACCTGGCCGGGATCGGCGAGGAAGCTGGGGCAGGGGTGCCTTTGGCCATGGTGCATGCGGTGACCGAAGATGCGGCGAAGGCGGCGGTCAAGGCGGTGCAGACAGCCTATCTGATCGCCTCCGCCCCGCCGGTGGAGCCGGACCTGGTGCAGAAAAGGATCGGCTGATGGTCAAACCTGTAGGACGGGCTTTCCTGATCGTGATGGATTCGGTCGGCTGCGGCGGGGCGCCGGATGCGGCGGCCTTCGGCGACGAAGGCTCGAACACGCTGGGTCATATCGCGCAGGCCTGTGCCGAGGGGCGGGCGGACGTCGGGCGGCGCGGGCCGCTGAAGCTGCCGAACCTCGACCGGCTCGGCCTCGGCGCGGCGATCCGGCTGGCCTCGGGGGCCGCATCGCCGGGGCTGGCGGCGGTGCCCGAGGGCCTGTGGGGCGCTGCGACCGAGGTGTCGAAGGGCAAGGACACGCCGTCCGGGCATTGGGAGCTGGCGGGCGTGCCGGTGCCCTGGGACTGGACCTATTTTCCCGACACCGTGCCCGCCTTCCCGGACGATATCGTGGCCGAGGTCTGCCGCCTTGCCGGGACCGAGGGGATACTCGGGAACTGTCGCGCCTCGGGCGTGCCGATCATCGCGGAACACTGCGAGGCGCATCTGCGGACCGGCTGGCCGATCTGCTACACCTCGGCGGACAGCGTTTTCCAGATCGCCGCGCATGAGGAAGCGTTCGGGTTGGAGCGGTTGTTGAAGCTGTGCCACGACCTCGCCCCGATGCTGCATGCCCGGAAAGTCGGGCGCGTCATCGCAAGGCCCTTCACCGGGGGCTGCGGCGATTTCAGGCGGACCTCGAACCGGAAGGACTTCGCCATCGCACCGCCAGCGCCGACGCTGTTGGACTGGGTGCATGGCGCGGGGCGCGCGACCCATGCCATCGGCAAGATCGGCGACATCTTTTCGATGCGCGGGATCGGCAGCTTGCACAAGGGCAAGTCGGATGCTGATCTTTTCGAACATCTTGTCCGGTTTGGGGCCGAGGCCGAGCCCGGTTCCTTGATCTTTGCGAACTTCGTGGAATTCGACACGCTGTATGGTCATCCCCGGGACGTGGCCGGTTACGCCCGCGCGCTGGAATGGTTCGATGCCGGGCTGCCCCGGTTCTTCGCAAATCTGAGGCCCGGCGACCTGGCGATCTTCACGGCGGACCATGGCAACGATCCGACCTTCCGGGGGACCGAGCATACGCGGGAGCGGGTGCCGGTGGTGGGGTGGGGCCTGGGCCTGCGCGAGGTGGGCTTGCGCGGGTTCGCGGATGTCGGGGCGTCGGCGGCGGCGCATCTTTCGGTGCAGACACAAGGCCCGGGGCGGAGTTTCCTGTGACCGCCCCCGGGGCGCTGCCCCGGACCCCGGAGTATTTGGAAAATGAGCAAAACAGGGAGCGTTTCGTGAGCGGATTGCCCAAGGTCGAACTGCATCTGCATCTGGAGGGCGCAGCCCCTCCGGCCTTCATCGCGGGGCTGGCGAAAGAGAAGCATCTGGATATAGCCGGGGTGTTCGATGAGGGCGGGAATTACCGCTACAAGGACTTCTGGGACTTCCTGAAAGTCTATGAAGCGGCAACTTCGGTGCTGCAAAGCCCTCGCGACTATCAGCGTCTGGTGCTGGCGGTGCTGGAGGAATCGGCCAGGTCCGGGGTGGTCTATTCCGAAACCTTCCTGTCGCCCGATTTCTGTGGCGGGCGCGATGTCGGGGCCTGGAAGGAATACCTGCACGCGATGCAGGAGGCGGCCGAACAAGCTGAGCGGGAGTTGGGGATCACCCTGCGCGGGATCATCACCTGCATCCGGCATTTCGGCCCCGACAAGGCGCGCGAGACGGCCCGCTGCGCGGCAGAGACGGCAGGCGACTGGATCGTCGGCTTCGGGATCGCGGGGGATGAGAAGATCGGCCAGCCGAAGGATTTCCGCTGGTCTTTCGACTGCGCGCGCGAGGCGGGGTTGCGGCTGACGGCGCATGCCGGGGAATGGGGCGGGCCGGACAGTGTGCGCAACGCGGTGCGCGATCTGGAGGTGGAGCGGATCGGCCATGGAGTGCGGGCCATCGAGGACCTCGCACTGGTCGATGAACTGGCCGAAAAGGGGATCGTGCTGGAGGTTTGCCCGGGGTCGAACGTGACCTTGGGCATCTATCCGACGTTCCGCGATCACCCCATTGCCGAACTGGACCGGCGGGGGGTAAAGGTCACCATCTCCACCGACGACCCACCGTTCTTCCACACCACGATGGCGCGGGAATATGACGCGTTGCACAGGGCCTTCGACTGGGACGACGGGCAATTCCGGCGCATCGCGCGCCAGTCGCTTGACGCGGCCTTTTGCGACGCCGATACCAAGGCACGGATCGCGAAACGCCTGGAGGCCTGAATGCCGGATCACCTGACCGTCGTGTCGCACCCGCTGGTCCAGCACAAGCTGACGCTGATGCGAGAGAAGGACACCTCGACCGCAAGTTTCCGCAAGCTGCTGCGCGAGATCAGCCTGCTTCTGGCCTATGAGGTCACGCGCGAACTGCCGATGACGCTCAGGCGCATAGAGACGCCGCTGGAGGCGATGGACGCCCCCGCCATCGAGGGCAAGAAGCTGGCGCTGGTCAGCATCCTGCGGGCAGGCAACGGGTTGCTGGACGGCATTCTGGAGCTGATCCCGGCGGCGCGGGTGGGGTTTGTCGGGCTGTACCGCGACCCCGAAACGCTGCAGCCGGTGCAATATTACTGCAAGCTGCCCGACCATATGGAAGACCGCATCGCGATCGTCGTCGATCCGATGCTGGCCACGGGGAACTCGTCCGCGGCGGCGGTGTCGCTGCTGAAGGCGGCGGGGGCAAAGCAGATCCGGTTCCTGTGTCTGCTGGCGGCGCCCGAGGGGATCGCGCGGATGAAGGAGGCGCATCCCGACGTGCCCATCGTCACGGCGGCGGTCGACAGCCATCTGAACGATCACGGCTACATCGTGCCGGGCCTTGGCGATGCCGGGGACCGGATGTTCGGAACCAGATGATGCGCGCGCTTGCCGCAGGCTTGGTCCTCGCGCTGGCCGGCCCGGCGCTGGCGCTTGATCCGGCGGGCCCCGCAGAACTGCCCCCTGCCGATTACGCCGGCCAGCAATATGTCGACAGCAAGGGCTGCATGTTCGTCCGGGCGGGCACGGCAGCTGCAACGATCTGGGTGCCCCGCGTCTCGCGAGAGGGTTCCCTGGCTTGCGACAACCCGCCCTCCGGACGCCGGGTGCCGGTCGCCGAAGAGGGGGCGGCAACGGCCTTTGTGCCAGGGGCCGACGTGCCCGGACCGGCCACTTCGACCGGGGCGGCGGCGGACCCGGTGCCGGGCGGATATTTCGTCTCGGTCGGCAGCTTCGGGGACGACGGCAGTTCCGACACGGCCGAGGCGAAGCTGCGCGCGCTTGGCTACGGCGTGGTGCGGGGCAGGGTGCGGGGCGGCACCCAGACCGAGATCACCGTTTTCGTCGGCCCGTTCCAGGACGCAAACACCGCTTCCGAAGCGCGGCAGGCGTTGCACGGCAATGGCTTTCCCGATGCGATCGTGACAGAGCCCTGAGGCCCCGATCACCTGCCCGGACTACCCGTCGCAGATGCCCTGCAGTGCGACCCAGGCTTCGTCGGGGATCATGGGCGAAGGCGCCAGGCCCTTGTAGGGATCGCCCGCCGCAAGCCCGGCCGTCGTCTTGCCTTCCGGGTCCATAGCCAGCGCATAGGGTGTGGCGGGGATCTGCGCCGCTTCGAAGGCGGCCAAGACCTGCGCGTCGGGCAGGGCTTCGGGGGCAGACCGCAGCAGCGTCTCGCCATAGCCGGTCAGCGCCGCATCGGGCAGGCCCGCCGTGGTCAGAAGTTGCAGCGTTGCCCGCAGGCCCGCATATTCCAGCATCGGGATGATCGGGTCGCGGGCCTTTGCCCGCAGGCGTTCCACCAAGGCCGCTCCGGCCACGGCTTCGGGACCATTCGCCTGCTCGATCAGCCGGCGCGGCAGGACGATCAGGTCGCCTGGCAGATGCAATGGCCGTTCGACGCCTTCGGGCATGACATACAGGATCGGCGTGTCGACCGGCCCGAAGACCCGTTCGGACAAGGTCGCCAGCGCCTGCAGGCCAAGCTGGTTCTGGCAGTTCGCCCCGGTCACGCGCGCCAGATCGTCCAGCGCCCGCTGCCCCAGATCAGCGCGCTGCGTCGGCGGCACGACCGAAGCGGTGTGCCGCACCAGCGCGCCCGGCAGCCAGAGGATCCCGACCGCAATCACGGCAAGCGCCGTTCCCGACAGCAGCACGCCGCGCAGCCGCCCCGGTCGCGCCGTTGCCGCCTGCACCGCGTGACGCACGGCGCCAAGGGCTGCGATCATTTCGGGGTCGGTCAGTTCCAGACTTTCGCTCGCATCCGGGCCGGGCGCATAGACCGGAGGCTCCACACCCTTGTTGATCCGCTCGATGGCAGGCAGCGACCAATGGCTGATGGC
>Ga0308009_10000696_pt1 | contig 22592 bp, 22 predicted proteins | sample Neamet127_FD_203134 | JGI IMG/M metagenome (GOLD analysis project Ga0308009, IMG submission 203134) | Marine microbial communities from water near the shore, Antarctic Ocean - #127 | ecosystem: Environmental > Aquatic > Marine > Unclassified | place: Southern Ocean | collected 2014-07-24
CTCGCAACGCGGTGGCCGCGGCGCCGCGCCTTGTCGCGAAGCTCCGGCGGCAAGCGGCCCACCAGAATCGAAATAAAGATGATGTTGTCGATGCCCAGCACGATCTCGAGGGCTGTGAGCATCGCAAAGGCTATCCAGATATTGGGGTCGAGAAGGAGGTCCATAGGTGTGTGTCTGTCAGCAGGATTGCCGCGAGCGCAAAATCGCGCTGGATGGGAAACGGAGATGAAGACGCGGAAAGCCCGCGTCGGCGTTCACAGGAGAACGCTGGAAAGGCGTGGGGGGTGTAGCGGCCCGTCAAGAAACAGCCGCAGAGGAACCGCAAGATCACGCACGTCGTAAACCGCCGCCGTGGTGTCGGCAGGCAGCGTCAGCGCCAGAGTACCCGACAATTCCGGCACTTCGGGCGGCACCTCGGCGAGCAGGGGATCGGCGCCGAGAAGATCAGCGTCATCCGCAAAACCTGTATCGGCCAGCACGGATGCAGTGGCAATTTGGGCGCTTTTGATATCGGTTTGCGCCGCACTCTGGGCGCGAAGAGAAACATTTTGCCCGCTGGACATCAAAAAGTATGCACAAACGAATAGGACGAACAGAACGAACACGCGAAACATGGATTGACGAGTGTAACTTTGAAATGGACAGGCCGCTTCAGCCAGAACATTTAAGCGCCCATAAGGGAACATGCCCCCCTCAAGGGGCAGAGAGTTAAGCGAAACGAACGAACGTGGAGCACTATTTCTAGGATCCCAAAAACTCACCCACCGGCTTCAAGTCATCCACCCGGTCACACACCGACTTAACCATCATCATGATCGGGATGCCCAGCAACAAGCCCCACACCCCCCAGAGCCAGCCCCAGGCCAGCAGCGCCACAAACACCGCCACCGGGCTCAGTCGGCTGGCGCGGCTGGTCAACCAGGGCGTGATGATGTTGCCAACAATGGTGTGGATGACCAGCGAGGCGCCGCCCACCAGTACCGCCATGTTGAGCGAGCCGAACTGCAGGAAACCCACCAGCGCCGAGGCCACCGCCGTGATCAGGGAGCCCACATAAGGCACGAGGTTGAGGACGCCGGCGGCAATGCCCCAGACGGGCGCATTGTCCAGTCCGATGGCCCACAGGGCCAGCCAGGTCAACACGCCGACCAGCGCGCTGGTCAGCAACTGCACCTGCAGGTAACGCTGGATTTGTCCGGTGATTTCGTGCAGGGCCTGCAGCGTGATCTTCTTGTCGCTTAAATTCGGGCCGGCCAGCTTGAGCATCTTGCGGCGAAAGGTGTCGCCCGACAGCATGAGAAAGTAGGTCAGGAAGATCACCACGGTGATCTGGCCAATCAGCGCGATCAAACCAATGGTGCCACTCCAGAGATAGTTCTTGACGTTGAAGTTGGCCTTCTCGACCACCACACGGGTCACACCACGGGTAGTGGCGCCGGGCGCAGCGCCTTCCTGGGCTGCCTGTTCGATCTGCGATGCCGCCTTCTGCACGGTGTCCAGGGTGCTGCTGGATTTTCCGCCGCTGCGCTTGAGGGCATTGCGGAATTTTTGCGCTGCCACTGGCAGCGACTCCACCATCGCCGCCGCCTCATCGCTGAGTGCATAGGTTGTGGTGCCCATGGCGCCGAGAATCGACAACAGCAACACCGCCGCGCCCAGCCAGCGCGGCACACGCCTCGCCTCCAGCCAATTGACGACCGGAGAAAACGCGTAGCTGAAAAGAATGCTCAGCATCACCGGAATGAAAACAGCCTTGGCCCAATGCAGCACAAACAGCAGTCCGAGACCGGCCAGCACCATCAGCGACATGCTGCGGATGTCCACCGGCATGTGCAGCAGCAGGCGTTCCGGCTCCGGAAAAGTCGTCACCTCAGGCGCTGCGTCGGGCAGATGGTTGTCATTCACGGTGGGTTTCCTCGTCGGTGCCCGCAGGCAGCGAATTCATCGTCGAACGTTCATTTCAACAGGCGCGGACCGGGGCCGGTGTAGGACGCCTGCGCGGGAAGCTGAGGGGGACGCGCCGGTATCAACCGGCGATGGCTTCACGCACCGCGCTGAGCTGGCGCCGCGACACCGCCAGCAACTCATCAATGCCATTGAGCCGCACCGCCCAGCCTTCCCCCTCTTCCGGGTCAAAGTGTTTTTCCAGCGCACGCACCGCACGCCGCGCCACCAGCGCATTGCGGTGGATGCGCATGAACTGCGGGTAACGCTCTTCCAGCTCATTGAGGCTGCCGTCGAGGATGTAGCTTTTGACGGCTGTCCGTACCGTGATGTATTTGAGCTCGGCCTTGAGGTACAACACCTCGACCAGCGGCACGCGCTCGGTCCGGCCACGGTCCTGGATGATCAGGCATTCTTCAGTCAAATCGACCTGCAGTCCTTTACCAGCCTGCACAAGCCGCTCTACTTTTTGTAGCGCCTGCTGCAAGCGTTCAAGCCGCACCGGTTTGGTCAGGTAGTCCACGGCTTCGATCTCGAAAGCCTGCACCGCGTGTTCCGAATGCGCTGTGACGAACACCACCGCCGGCGGCTGCGGTAGCTGAGCAATGGTCTGGGCCAGCGTGATGCCGTCGGCACCGGGCATACGAATGTCGAGCAGCACCACGTCAAACACCTCGCGGCGCAGCGCGTCCATGGCCTGCACCGCATGCGCCGCTTCGGCGGCCACGCTAGCGCCAGGGGCCGTGCAGTCGCCGAGCAAGGTGCGCAGGCGCGAGCGCGCCAATGCCTCATCGTCCACGATCAAGGCCCTGAGGGTTGTGCTCATAGGGGAATCTCCAGCCTCACCTGAAACATGCCGTCCCTGAACACGGTCTTGAACTGCGCCTGCACATCGTGCAGCAGCGCCAGGCGCTCGCGCACATTGGCCAGCGCCAGCCCGTGTCCGCGTTCACCGACGCCGGCCGGCGTTGAATTGGTGACCTTGATCACCACCATGCTGCCGCGCCGTACCGCCGATATTTTCACCTGCGCACCAACGGCACTGGGCTCGACGCCGTGACGCACGGCGTTCTCGACCAGAGGCTGCAGCAGCAGCGGCGGCAGTTTGGCGGGGTTCGCTTCCGGGTCGAGGTTCCACTGCACCTGCAGGCGCTCACCAAAACGGATCTGCTCGATCGCCATATAGCGTTGCGCCAGTTCAATCTCCTGCCCCAGCGTGACGGACTCGGTGGCATCGGCCAGCGCGTGGCGAAACAGCTCACTGAGGTCTTCCAGCACCGACTCGGCCTTGGCCGGTTCGGCGCGCACCAGTGCAATGGCGCTGTTGAGCGTGTTGAACAGAAAGTGCGGCCGGATACGAGACTGCAGCTCGGCCAGCCGCGCCGCCGTGGCCGCAGGCGTGCGGGCCTTGGCGCGCCAGACCAGCCCGGCGACCAACACCGACGAAAGCAGCGCGCCGGCAGCAGCGCTGGCAGCCCAGGGAACAGGCTCCAGCAAGCCCATCATGCCCAGCAGGCCGCAGCCATACAGGCCCGCCAGCGCACCCAGGGCAATGCCGGCGGCCCACTGCCACGGCGTGCCCAGGCGCGCGAGGTAGCGTTTGAGCACGCAGGCCACAATCAGCCAGGCCAGCGTTGCGGGCAAGACACCGCCGGTCAGCAGCGAAAAGCGCAACAGCCAGTCCACGAAGCGGGCCGCGCTGAACATCGCGCCCACGCCCACCGCCGCCTCGGTAAACAGCACGGCGCGCAGCACCACGCCGACATTGCAGGCGTCGAACACGATCACGCGGGCCGGCAAGCGGACAGGCTCGTCGCCGGGCTGGCTGATGCCGCCCAGCATGGTGGATTCGCCAAAGGAGGAAAGATCGGGCTTGAACTGCATGGTAAAGGGTCACTGGCTCCGTGTCCGGTCCTGCGCGCGGCCTGCTTGGCGCCCCGCCACGGGCTTTTCTGGCACGCAGATAAAATCAGACTCATGAGTATTGCACCGGCCAGCCGCTTAAAACCGGCGTCAGACCCGTACTTTCCCCAATAATGTTGTCACCGCGAGACGCCATCGCTGGCGCCAGACGGTCCTTCAAAGAAAGCCTCCTGTGAGTCAACTCGACAAAAAATCCCAAGCCTGGTCCGCCCTGTTCTCCGAACCCATGAGCGACCTGGTCAAGCGTTACACTGCCAGCGTGTTTTTTGACAAGCGCCTGTGGCAAGCGGACATTGCCGGTTCGCTGGCGCATGCCGAGATGCTGGCGGCGCAAAAAATCCTGGGGGCCGCCGACCATGCGGCCATCCAGCAGGGGCTCGCGCAGATCACCACGGACATTGAATCCGGCGCCTTTGAATGGAAGCTGGACCTGGAAGACGTGCACCTGAACATCGAAGCACGCCTGACCCAACTGGTGGGCGACGCCGGCAAGCGCCTGCACACCGGCCGCAGCCGCAACGACCAGGTCGCCACCGACGTGCGCCTGTGGCTGCGCGGCGAGATCGACCTGATCAACGCACTGCTGGCCGACCTGCAGAAAGCGCTGGTCGACATCGCCGAAAAAAACGTCGAGGTGATCCTGCCCGGCTTCACGCATCTGCAGGTGGCCCAGCCGGTCAGCTTTGGCCACCACATGCTGGCCTACGTCGAGATGTTTGCGCGTGATGCCGAGCGCCTGCAGGACGTGCGCAAACGCGTCAACCGCCTGCCGCTGGGCGCGGCTGCGCTGGCCGGCACCAGCTACCCGCTGGACCGTGAACGTGTGGCCAGAACCCTGGGCATGGTGGATGCGCAGGGCCAGCCCCAGGTCTGCCAGAACAGCCTGGACGCCGTCAGCGACCGCGACTTTGCGATTGAGTTCACGGCAGCCGCATCGCTGGCCATGGTGCACATCAGCCGCATGAGCGAAGAACTGATTTTGTGGATGAGCCAGAACTTCGGCTTCATCGAGATTGCCGACCGCTTCACCACCGGCTCGTCCATCATGCCGCAGAAGAAAAACCCCGATGTGCCTGAGCTGGCGCGCGGCAAAACCGGCCGGGTGGTCGGGCATCTGATGGGGCTGATCACCCTGATGAAAGGCCAGCCGCTGGCCTACAACAAGGACAACCAGGAAGACAAGGAGCCGCTGTTTGACACGGTGGACACACTGAAAGACACGCTGCGCATTTTTGCCGAGATGGTGGGCGGCATCACCGTCAAACCCGAAGCCATGGAACGTGCCGCCCTCAAGGGTTATGCCACCGCGACCGACCTGGCCGACTACATGGTCAAAAAGGGCTTGCCCTTCCGCGACGCGCATGAGGCCGTGGCCCACGCGGTGAAAGCTGCCATTTCACACGGCGTTGATCTGTCAGAGCTGCCACTGGCGGTGCTGCAGCAGTTCAACCCGAAAATCGGGAAAGACGTGTACGACGTGTTGAGCCTGCGCGGCTCGCTGAACGCACGCAACACCCTGGGCGGCACCGCGCCGGCGCAGGTGCGGGCCCAGATTGCGCGGCACCGGGCACGGCTGGCCTAAGCCCCGGCTAAGGTGTGCTTAATAGACTGAGCGGCTGCAAAGGACACCACAATGCGACTGCTGCTGGTAGAGGACGACGCCATGATCGGCGAGGCGGTGCTTTATGCGCTGCGAAGCGCCCACTATGCGGTGGACTGGGTGCGCGACGGTGCCATGGCCGATACCGCCCTGCGCAGCGAGCAGTACGACCTGATGCTGCTGGACTTGGGCCTGCCTAAACGCGACGGGCTGGACGTGCTGCGGCAATTGCGCGCGCGGCGCAACACCACGCCGGTGCTGGTGGCCACCGCGCGGGATGCGGTCGGCGACCGCATCGCCGGGCTGGACGCCGGTGCCGACGACTATGTGGTCAAACCTTATGACACCGACGAGTTGCTGGCGCGCATACGCGCGCTGATACGCAGAAGCGCAGGCCGGGCCGAGCCGGCGTTTGAACACAAAGGCGTCAGCCTGAACCCTGCCACCCATGAAGCCAGCCTGCACGGCAAGCCGGTGTCGCTCTCGGCGCGTGAATGGTCGGTGCTGGAGCCGCTGCTGGCGCGGCCCGGCACGGTGCTGTCGCGCGCGCAGCTTGAGGAAAAACTTTTTAGCTGGAAAGACGACGTGAGCAGCAATGCGGTCGAGGTCTATATTCACGGCGTGCGCAAAAAACTCGGCAACGACATCATCCAGACCGTGCGCGGCCTCGGTTACCTGGTGCCCAAACAATGAGCACACCGACTGGCGTGGGGACCCATTCCTTGAAAGCTCGGCTGCTGTGGTTCGTGCTTGCGGCGATTCTTCTGGGCGCGGTGTTGCAGGCCACCACCGCCTACCGCAGCGCTTTGCAGCAGGCCGACGCCCTATTCGACGACCATTTGCGACAGGTGGCGCGTTCGCTGCGCGGCGGCATTCCGCTGGGCGCCGCGCTGCCAGACGCCGAGGACGAGGCAGGCTTTGACCTCTATGTGCAGATCTGGGGCCAGGACGGCACACAAATCTTCCGCTCCACCCGTTCGGCGCTGCCGCCGCGCGCGGTGCTGGGGTTTTCCGATGTGGAGGCCCACGGCAAACATTACCGGGTGTATTCGCTGCAAACGTCCTTTCAGACCGTGCAGATCGCGCAGGACCTGGACGCCCGCACCGCGCGTGCCCGCGCGCTGGCAGCGCGAGCGGTGTTGCCATTCGCGCTGCTGACACCGCTGCTGATGCTGGCGGTCTGGTGGGTCATCAGACGTTCACTGGCGCCTGTCGAGCGCGCGCGGCGCCAGCTCGCGCAGCGCGCAGCCGACGATTTTTCGCCGCTGGCCGGCGTTGGCTTGCCCGACGAGGTGCGGCCACTGGTCCATGAACTGAACCTGCTGTTCGGCCGGGTGCGCGGCGCCTTTGATGCCCAGAAAAATTTTGTCGCCGACGCGGCGCATGAGCTGCGCTCGCCGCTGACCGCGCTCAAGCTGCAGGCACAGGCCTTGCGCGCCCATGCCCCCACCAACGACACCCTGGCCGAGCGCGAAGCCGGCATTCAGCGCCTGAACCTGGGTATAGACCGCGCGATCCGGCTGGTCGAGCAACTGCTGGTGCTGGCCCGCGAAGAGGCCGGTTCGGCGCCGGCGGGCGAAGCTATCGATTTGCGCGATGTCGTCAGGCTCGCCGTGGCCGACGTGTTGCCGCAGGCTCGGCTCAAGCAGATTGATCTGGGCCTGACGGACGATCATGCGGACACCCTGGCGCGGGTCCAGGGCGAGCCCGAAGCGCTGCGGGTGTTGTTGCGCAACCTGCTGGACAACGCCGTCAAATACACACCTGCCGCAGGCCGCGTTGATGTGTCGGTGGCTGTGGCGCAAGGCCGGCCGCTGCTGCGGGTCGACGACAGCGGGCCAGGCATTGCGGCGGAAGACCGCGAGCGTGTCTTCGACCGCTTTTACCGCGCCAGCGGCGCCGCCGCCGAGACCGGCAGCGGGCTGGGCCTGGCCATCGTCCAGGTGATCGCGGCTCGCCATGGCGCGACACTGAAACTGACGCACTCCGAACGCCTGGGCGGGCTGCGGGTCAGCGTGTCTTTTCCGTCGATACCTTCATCCGCCTGAATACCGCTATTTATTTCATAGCTGCTTACGCCCGCCCCATAAGGACTACAGACTGATTTCATACCTGACTCGTAACTACTCAGTTCGTCTGGACTGGTTTTACTCCCTCTCCCTGGGAGAGGGCGGGGGTGAGGGCTGGCGGTCTGTGTGTAGAGCTATCGTATGTTGTGGCTTGCGGGCCCCCTCACCCCAACCCTCTCCCAGAGGGCGAGGGGGCAAGAAAAGCGTGCCGCGTGCCGCATGCAGCAAGCTGAGTAGTTACCTGACTCCGGACCACCTTCCTTTCAAGAGGGGCCGCGGGTCCGGCTCCGCCGGCCCGCAGGCGCAGCGGCCCCCTCGGGGGGCAGCGCAGTACGCGAAGCGACAAGCGTGGGGGCTCAATTTAAGCTTCACCTAAGCCTGCGGCCGCATCCTTGTCTGTACCGGCACCACTGTGTGCCCCACTAAGGAAACCCGTCATGACATTTGCAGCACTGAAAAACACCCGCCTCGTGGTTGCCCTGCTGGCCGCCGGCGCCATTGGCGGCGCCGGCGTCAGCGCCTTCAACACCATGCATCCGGCAGCCATCGCGGCAGCGCCGCCAGCCCTCGTTGCTGCCGCGCCGGGATCGTCCATCGCCCTTCCCGACTTCTCGCAGATCACCGAGCGTTACGGCCCGGCCGTGGTCAACATCAGCGTCACCGGCTCTACCCGCGTCAGCAATGAGTCGCCGCTTTCCCAGGGCGACGACGAAGGCGCCTCGGGCGATCCCTTCGCCGAGCTCTTCAAACGCTTCCAGCAAGGCCAGGGCCGGCCCGGCGGCCCGCAGCAGGAAACACCAACACGTGGCCAGGGCTCGGGCTTCATCGTCAGCGCCGACGGCGTCATCCTGACCAACGCCCATGTGGTGCGCGGCGCGAAGGAAGTCACCGTCAAGCTGACCGACCGCCGCGAGTTTCGCGCCAAAGTTCTCGGGGCCGACCCCAAGACCGATGTGGCGGTGCTGAAAATCGAAGCCGGCAACCTGCCGGTGGTCACGCTCGGCAAAACCAGCGAGCTCAAGGTTGGCGAATGGGTGCTGGCCATCGGTTCGCCCTTCGGCTTTGAAAACACGGTCACCGCCGGCGTCGTCAGCGCCAAGGGCCGTTCGCTGCCCGACGACAGCAGCGTGCCCTTCATCCAGACCGACGTGGCCATCAACCCCGGCAACTCGGGCGGCCCACTGTTCAATGCGCGCGGCGAGGTGGTGGGCATCAACTCGCAGATCTACAGCCGCAGCGGCGGTTACCAGGGCGTGTCGTTTGCGATTCCCATCGACGTGGCGGGCCGCATCAAGAACCAGATCGTCGCCACCGGCAAGGTCGAGCATGCCCGCCTGGGCGTGATGGTGCAGGAGGTCAACCAGGCCTTCGCCAATTCCTTCAAGCTCGACAAACCCGAGGGCGCGCTGGTCTCCAGTGTTGAAAAGGGTGGCCCGGCCGACCAGGCCGGCCTGCAGTCGGGCGACGTGATCCGCAAAGCCAACGGCCAGCCCATCGTGTCCTCCGGCGACCTGCCGGCGGTGATTGGCCTGGCGTCACCTGGCGACACCCTCAAGCTTGAAGTCTGGCGTCAGGGTGCAGCCAAAGAACTGACGGCCAAGCTGGGCAGTGCCGACCAGAAGGCCGCGCAGGCCGCTGGCCCGAAAGACAGCGCCGCGCAGGGCAAATTGGGTCTGGCCTTGCGCCCGCTGCAGCCCGACGAACAGCAGCAAGCCGGTGTCGACAGCGGCCTGCTGGTGCAGCAGGCCAGCGGTCCCGCCGCGCAGGCTGGTGTGCAAGCTGGCGACGTACTGGTGTCCATCAACGGCACACCGGTGCGCAACATCGAGCAGGTGCGCGCCATGGTGGCGAAATCCGGCAAGTCGGTGGCGCTGCTGATCCTGCGCGGCGACAGCAAGATTTTTGTGCCGCTCAATCTCGGTTGACACCGGGGCATGCTGGGAACCAACAAGCGGGCTGCGGCCCGCTTTTTTTGCGGCACAGCGGCAAGGCCCCGCACATCAAAATAATTTCATGCCGGCGGTGGCGTAATTCACGCTGCGTGGTGCACATCCAGCTACCATGTTGTGCATAACAGGAGACCCCATGCCCGTGATCACCACCATCGAAGACTTGCGCGTCCTCGCCAAAAAGCGCGTGCCGCGCATGTTTTACGACTACGCCGACTCGGGCTCATGGACAGAGAGCACCTACCGCGCCAACAGCAGCGACTTCCAGGCCATCAAGCTGCGCCAGCGTGTGGCGGTCAACATGGAAAACCGCAGCACCTCCACGCAAATGATCGGGCAGAAAGTAGCCATGCCGGTGGCGATTGCGCCGACCGGCCTGACCGGCATGCAGCATGCCGACGGCGAGATTCTTGGCGCGCGCGCGGCGAAAAAATTCGGCATCCCGTTCACGCTCTCGACCATGAGCATCTGCTCAATCGAGGACATCGCGCAGGCCACCGACCGCCACCCCTTCTGGTTCCAGCTGTATGTGATGAAGGACCGCGGTTTCATCGAACGCCTGATTGACCGCGCCAAGGCTGCCAACTGTTCGGCGCTGGTGCTCACGCTGGACCTGCAAATCCTCGGCCAGCGCCACAAGGACCTCAAGAACGGCCTGTCGGCGCCGCCCAAACTGACCGTCGCCAACATCCTCAACCTGATGACCAAACCGCGCTGGTGCCTGGGCATGGCCGGTACCTCGCGCCGGCAGTTCGGCAATATCGTGGGCCACGTGCAGGGCGTGGACAACATGGGTTCGCTGTCGGAATGGACGGCCAAGCAGTTCGACCCTGGCCTGAACTGGGGCGACGTGGAGTGGATCAAGAAACGCTGGGGCGGCAAGCTGATCCTCAAGGGCATCCAGGACATCGAGGACGCCAGGCTGGCGGTCGATTCAGGTGCCGATGCGTTGATCGTCTCGAATCACGGTGGCCGCCAGCTCGATGGTGCCGAGTCGTCGATACGCGCCCTGCCGGCTATCGTCGAAGCCGTGGGCCAGCGCATCGAGGTGCACATGGACGGCGGCATCCGCAGCGGCCAGGACGTGCTCAAGGCGCGCGCGCTGGGCGCCAAAGGCACCTACATCGGGCGCTCATTCCTCTACGGCCTGGGCGCCATGGGTGAGGAAGGCGTGACCAGGGCGCTGCAGATCATTCACCGTGAACTGGATTTGACGATGGCCTTTTGCGGCCACACCAACATCGAGACGGTGGACAGGGGTATTCTGCTGCCGGGCACTTTTCCAACCTGACCCGGCCGGGCTTCGGGCTGGGGATTGCCCCGATGACAGGCCTCCCGCAAAGAAATAAGCTTGCTTATTAGTTGTTGAGAAGCATTTTTCATGAATTCCCCCCAGGAGCCTCCGGTCGATACCCCACCAGTGCGCCGTTTCAAGGACCCCGCTTACGTCGAGGTCGCGCCAACGCTGGCCGGGCTGCGCCAGCGCATCGACACGCTGGACGAGCAGATCGTCGCGCTGCTGGCCGAACGCGCGCTGTGTGTGCGTGACGCCACCCGCTTCAAGCGCGACAGCTTTCAGGTGGCCGCGCCGGCACGCCAGGCCCAGGTGTTTGCGCGAGTGCGTGCCCTGGCCGCAGCGCATGAGGCCGCCTTCCCGGGCTTCTCCGACATCGTCGAGTCCACCTACCGCACCCTGGTCGCCGGCTACATCGCTGGCGAAGGGGATTTTTTTCATGCCACTGAACTGATCACACCATGAACACCTTCACCGCCCCCCGTTTTCCCGTCACCCGCCTGCTGGCACGTTGTGCCGTGGCGGCCACTGTTGCGTTGGCCACTGCTGGCGCCATGGCACAGCAAGCGTGGCCAAACAAGCCCGTGCGCATCATCGTGCCTTACGGTGCGGGCTCGTCGCCCGACGTGATTGCACGCATCGTGGCCGAAAAACTTTCGCCGCGCCTGGGCCAGCCGGTCATCATTGAAAACCGCGCCGGTGGCGGCGGCAACAACGGCACCGGCATGGTCGCCAAGGCGGCCGGCGACGGCTACACCTATGTCATCAGCACCAACGGTCCGCTGGTCTACAACACCGTGCTGTATAAAAAGCTGCCCTACGACCCGTTCACCGAGCTGCGCCCGGTGGTGCTGGCTGGCGGCCAGGCCAATATCTGTGCGGTGCGCTCGGATTCCGGTATCACCACGCTCCAGGAGCTGGTCGCCGCGATGAAGAAGGAGCCCGGCAAGTTCAACTTCTCGTCCACCGGCGTCGGCAGCCTGTCGCAGTTGGGCGTGGAGCTGCTCAAGGTCAAGACCGACACCTTTGCCGTGCATATTCCCTATGCCTCCTCGCCGCTGGCGATCCTGGCCATCCTGCAGGGCGACGTGCAGTTTGCCTGCGTGCCGGCGGTGGCGGTGATCCCGCAGGTCAAGGCCGGCAAGATGCGCACGCTGGCCGTGTCCACGGCTAAACGCAGCCAGCTCACGCCCGACATCCCGACCATGAAGGAAGCCGGTCTGCCCGAAATTGAAAACCTCGCCTGGATGGCTATCATGGCACCGGCCACCACGCCCAACGACATCGTGCAGCGCATGAACACCGAGATCAACGCGGTGCTGGCCATGCCCGAGGTTAAAGAAAAACTGCATGCGCAGTACATGGAGCCGATAGGTGGCTCCGAGCAGGACCTGCAGCGCTTCATGCAGCAGGAACTGCGCGTGATGACTCCCATCATCAAGCGCACCGGCATTTCGATTGAATGATCGAATGATCATCGGATGATCATCGTTTGAGGCGGACATGATCGCCCTGCGCATCGAGCGCAGTGCCGCCACCGCGTCGCAGGCCAGTCAGGCGCTGGCGCTGCTGGAGCAGCAGCCCGGCATCTACTTCGGCGTGGACGCGGGCATCAGCGGCCTGCACCCGCTGCAGGCCACGCTGCTGACCAGCCCGGCGCTGGCCCTGCATCTTTGCGGCGACGGACTGTCGGTCGAAGCACGCACCGGCTTCGGCCACCGCCTGCTGGCGCAGCCTGCACTCGCCAACTGGCAGGCCGGACTGACACGCGGCCCCGACGCCTGCACACTCACCGCGCTGCGCGGTTTTCTGGCTTGCTTCGCGCCTTCGCCCGATGTTTTGCTGCTGGGTGCGCTGCCCTTTTCGGCACATTGCCTGGCGACGGGCGGCGCACAGGCCGAGGCCTTGGGCGTTCTTTTTTTTGGCGAGCAACTGTTCCGGCGCGATGCGGCGGGCGCCTGGCAGTTGCTGCACTTGAGCCTGGCCGGCGCCACGGCTGAAGACGCAGCCGCTCCATCTGCGGCCGTGTCCGCGCCGGTATCCAGCGGGCCGGAACCGCAGGACGATCACCCGCCCGGCGGCTACGCCGAGATGGTGCAGCGCGCGCTGGCCCGCCTGGAGGGCAGCGCACTGGTGTCGCTGACACTGAGTCAGAGTTACCGGCGCCGCGTGCAGATGCCGGCGGTACAGGCTTTCGAGCGGCTGCGCGCAGCCAACCCGGCACCCGCCAGTTTTTTTGTCAACGACGGTAGCGGCCTGCGCCTGTTCGGCGCCTCACCCGACCTGCAGCTTGTCATCCACTCGGGCACGGTGCAAAGCCTGCCGGTGTGCGGCACGGTGGCGCGCCGGCCCGGTGCCACCGGCGAAGCCGAGTCGCTGCGCGAACTGCTCAATGAAGACGTGGACGCGGCCTCGCTCGCGGTCTGCACCGACGCGCTGCGCAACGATCTGGCGCCGCTGTGCGTGCCCGGCTCGCTGCAACTGCTGAACCGGCGCCACCCGATGTCGCTAGCCACGGTGGTGCATGCGGTGGACCGGCTCGAAGGAAAACTGCGCGAAGGCGCCGATGCCTGGGACGCCATAGCCGCCACGGCCGCGCCGGTGATGGTGACCGGCACGCCGCGCAAGCAGGCGCTGCAGGCCATAGCCCAGCTTGAAGCCAGCCCGCGCGGCTGGTACGGCGGGCTGGTGGTGCAGGTCGCCAGCAACGGTGACGCGCTGGCGGGCACCATTTTGCGCGCGGCAGCGGTAAGTAATGGGGTGGCCGAAGTGCGTACCGGCGGCGACCTGATGGCCGACTCCTCGCCCGAGCGCGAGGAGCAGGAGTCGCGGCTCAAAACACGCTCACTGTGGCGCGCCTTTGGTCTGGAAGCAGGCGTCGAGCTCGATGGGGTGCTTGAAAAGATCGGTATTCCCGGCCAGGTCCATATGATCGACGCGGCCGATCCATTTGCCGAGTCCATGCGTGACTGCCTGCTGGGTCTGGACATGACCCTGAGCGCTGATGCGCCCTGTGCCTTGCTGCTGGGGCCGGGCGAGGCGCCCGAGGGCCCGCCGCAGCATCTGGTTGCCGTGGGCGACGCGGCGTTGCGTCTGCTGGGCCGCAACGGGTGGCACGTGTGCGCCAGCCGGCCGGAACACGGGCGCACCCTGCGCTGCCAGGCGACGGCCGCCGCCCCCTGGCCTCACGCCGGCGAATTCACCGCCGCACGGTATGCCAGTTATGCGCTCCAGGCGGGCGACATGCCAACCGGATGGCAGACCTGGGCGCTGGATACACAAGGCCAACCGGTTGCGCTGGCCCATGCCGGCAGGCGGCTGGTGTGCCTGTTGTTTCGCCCCGACTCCATGCTGTCGGATCCCCAGGCGCGGCAGGTGCTGCGCGCGGCGCTGGCCTTTGCGGCCGCGCCAGTGGACACCACCGACCGCTGATCGGGCTATGCTTGCCGGGTGAGCAAGTCACCCTCTTCTTCCGCACCGAAACTGCGGCGCATCGCCCACCTCGACATGGACGCATTTTTTGCGTCCATCGAGTTGCTGCGTTACCCGCAGCTCAAGGGCCTGCCGGTGGTCATAGGCGGCGGGCGCCGCAAGGTTGACGAGGCGATACATGCCGATACCGAGCGCGCGCTGCGCTTCATCCCGGTTGCCGAATTCCCGCTGCTCAAGGATTACGTGGGCCGGGGCGTCATCACCACCGCCACCTACGCAGCGCGGCAGTTTGGCGTGGGTTCTGCCATGGGCATGATGAAGGCCGCCAAACTCTGCCCGCAGGCCATCGTGCTGCCGGTGGACTTTGACGAGGTGCGCAAATACTCGCGCCTGTTCAAAAGCACCATCATGGAGATCGCGCCGCAGATGCAGGACCGCGGCGTGGACGAGGTCTATATCGACTTCACCGACGTGCCTGGCGGTCAGCGCGAGGGCGGGCGGGTGCTGGCGCGGCTGATTCAGAAAGCGATCTTTGAGGCCACCGGCCTGACCTGCTCCATCGGCGTCGCGCCGAACCGGCTGCTGGCCAAGATGGCCAGCGAGTTCAACAAGCCCAACGGCATCTCGATTGTTCACGATGCCGACCTGCAGGACAAAATCTGGCCGCTCAACGTGCGCAAGATCAACGGCATCGGTCCCAAGGCTGGCGAAAAACTGGCCAAGCTGCACATCCACACCATTGGTGAGCTGGCCGCGCAGGACGCGGGCTGGCTGGTCGGCAACTTCGGCAAGGCCACCGGCGCCTGGATGCACGCCGTGGCCTGGGGCCGCGATGACAGCCCGGTGGTGACCGAGAGCGAGCCGGTCAGCATGAGCCGCGAGACCACCTTCGAGCGCGACCTGCACGCGGTGCACGACAAGGCGGCGCTGGGCGCCATCTTCACCGACCTGTGCACGCGTTTGGCCGACGATTTGCAGCGCAAGGGTTATGTCGCCAAAACCATAGGCATCAAGCTGCGTTATGACGACTTCAAAATCGCCACGCGTGATCAAACAGCGGCGTTGTATACCTCCGACGCCAAAACCATTCGCAAAATGGCCGGCCAGTGCCTGAAGCGGGTGCCTTTGAATCAGCGCTTGCGCCTGCTGGGCGTGCGGGCTGCAAACCTGGCAAAAGCCGGTGAAGCCCTGGTTGATGAACCAAATTGGCCTCCCGCCCATACCCAGCAAGCGCAAATAGCTATTAATTTGATAGCAACAGAGCAGCTTTTCTGAAGATCGTCTGAAACCCTGCTGGAAGACGTATCTATTTAAGCGTCGCCAGATAAGCAATCAGGTCGGCCCGCTCCTGCGCATCGTCCACCTGGAAGCCCATGCGCTGGCCGGCCACCAATTCTTCCGGGTCTTCCAGCCAGACATTCAGGGTTTGCGGCGTCCAGCGCAGGCGCGACTGGGCCAGTTCGTCGGAATATTTATAACCCTTGAGGCCACCGACCCGGCGGCCCATCACGCCCCGGTGCGCCGGGCCGATCTTGTTACTGTCCACCGCATGGCAGGCGGTGCAGCGGGTCTGGTAAAGCGCCATACCGCGCTGCACGTCGCCAGCCGCTGGTGTGCGCCACTCACGCGCGCCCGTTTTTTGCGCCCAGCCAGAACCGGCCGTCAATGCCAATACCAGCATCCAAGCCGCCTTCATGCCTTGATCGCCACAACAGGCTTAGCCAGAACAAATGAGCATGGGTCAGATAGGCGCGGCATGAGGTTCTCCTGAAAATAGGACCTGGAAAGTCGGTGATCTACCTCGAAACATACGTGATGCAAGCGGCTGCAGATTCACCCGGCGCTCTCAAGATGTAACGCAGATAGTCGCAAAAAGAGTCACTTTTTTTGAATCCAGGGCCAATTAAAGCCCGTATCGATTCAGTACATCTGATTACATTTTCCACCCCTTGATCTTTACGCCACAAAAAGGAGCGCCCCATGAAGCTTGAATTTACCCCCCACCTCGTCGCCGCCTGCACCGCCATGATTTGCGCCGGTGCCAGCGTCTCCGCCCATGCCGATACCGGCAAACTGTTGCTCACCGGCGGCGTCAGCAGCATCGACGGCGCGGCTGGCGGCGGCCTGACCCCGTGGGCGGTGATCGGCAGCAACGCCACCGAAGGTGAAGTCGGCGCCACAGCTTTTGTGACCACTGCCCGCACCAAGGACTACGGCCTGAATGTTGTCGGCGCATCCGTCGGTATCCATGACCGTTATGAGTTGTCGATTGCCCAGCAGGACTTCAAGACCGGCGTCACCGGTACCGGGCTGGGCTTGCCAGGCCTGCGCCTGAAACAGACCATTGTGGGCGCCAAGGTGCGCGTCGCGGGCGACGCGGTGCTGGACGCCGATACCCTGATGCCGCAAATAGCCGTCGGCGTCGAATTCAAGAACCTGGGCTCCACCGGCCTGGACGGCACCCTGCGCACACTGGGCGCCAAACGAGACGGCGTGGACCTGTACGTGAGCGCCACCAAGCTGTTCCTGGGCCAAAGCCTGCTGGTCAACGGCACCTTGCGTGCCACCAAAGCCAACCAGAATGGTCTGCTCGGTTTTGGCGCCACCCTGGGCGGCGGCAGCAACAACAGCTACAGCCTGCAGCCCGAATTCTCGGTCGCCTACCTGATCAGCAAGAACGTGGCCATCGGCGCCGAATACCGCTTCATGCGCAACAAGCTGGAGACCGCTGGCCGCGCCGCCGGGCTGGGCAACGGCCTGCGCTCGGAAGACTGGAAAGACATCTTCATCGCCTGGGCACCCAACAAAAACGTCTCGGTCACGCTGGCCTATGTGGACCTGGGCGTGATCGTTCCGGCCACCACCGCCAGCCGCAAGCAAACGGGCTACTACCTGTCAGCCCAGGTCGCCTTCTGAGCGCCTGCTTCCTCGCACCTTCTTCAACACTTCAAGGAACTGACATGAAAAAAACCCTTCTCTCTCTCGTGCTGGCCGCATCCGGCCTGCTGATGGCTGGCGCGTCGTCGGCGCAAACCGCTTCCAATGACCAGCTCTACAAGGCTTTTGGCGAAAAAGCCGGCCTGGTGTCGCTGATGGACGACTTCATGGTCCGGCTGCTGGCCGACCCACGCACCGGCCCGCATTTCAAGCCGTCCAACCAGCAGCGCGTCAAAGAGCAACTGGTGGACCAGCTCTGCCAGCTCTCGGGTGGCCCCTGTGTCTACAAGGGCGCTGACATGAAAAGCGCGCACGCCAACCTCGACATCAAGAAGTCGGACTTCAACGCACTGGTCGAGGTGCTGCAGCAAAGCATGGACGCCAAAGGCATCCCTTTCCGCACGCAAAACCAGATGCTGGCGTTGCTGGCACCAATGCACCGCGATACCATCACCGTTCGCTGAACTACCACCTACCGGATTGCCCTACTCATGAAAAAAACCATCCTCTCCCTGGCGCTGACCGCTCTGACCGGCTGGGCCAGCGCCGGCAACTTGCAGGTGCTGGTGCTGGACAAAGAGGGCAAGCCGGTGCAAGACGCCGTGGTGGTGGTCATGCCTGCCAACAAGGGAACGCCCAAGACAGCGCTGCCGATGCAGGTGACCATCAGCCAGGAAAAAATGCGTTTCATTCCAGCGATCAGCGTGGTGGCGGTGGGGACCAAGGCCCTGTTTGTCAACAACGACCCCTGGGAGCACCATGTGCGGGCATCGGCAGCCGGTTTTGCCCAGTTCAACACCGCCAGCAGCGGTGGTTTTGAACTGCGGCTGGATGGAAAACCGGAGGGCAGGCCGGGCAAAACTGCCGAAGCGGTGTTTGAAAAAGCCGGTCCCGTGCTGCTGGGCTGCCATATCCACGGCTCCATGCGTGGCCATGTGTATGTCAGCGATTCGCCCTGGACCCTGCTGACCGGCGCCGATGGCACTGCCACTATCGAGCAGATTCCCGATGGCGCGGCACAGATCAAGGTCTGGCATGCGGACCAACTGCTCGACATCGCACCGCTGCAGACCACGGTCAGCGCCACACCGGGCAAGGCGACGATGCAGCTCACCGTGGTGCCGCGCCGACGCCGGATCTGAGCTTGGAGGGATGACCGGGCCAGACGCCATGTTGATACCCGCGCGGGGCCGTCCCAGGGGTGACTGGCTCGAACTGGCCCACTGATTTACATTGGCAGGCATGAACCCACTGACCTGCTTTACCCTCTCCACCACCGAGCACATTGCGCATCTGGTGCTCAATCGCCCCGCGGCGATGAACACCATGCACCCGACCTTCTGGCGTGAGCTTGACGCGGCGCTGACCCACATCAACCTGGCCGGCGAGGCGCGTGTGCTGCTGATCTCCAGCACCGGCAAACATTTCAGCGCCGGCATGGCGCTGGAGGCTTTCGGCGGCGCCATCAGCATGGACGACCAGAGCCCGGAAGGCCGCGCGGCCATGTTCGACCTGCTGGCCGGCATGCAGGCGACATTTACCAAGCTGGAGAGCCTGCGCATCCCGGTGATTGCGGCGATTCAGGGCGGCTGCATAGGCGGCGCGGTCGACATGGTGACCGCCTGCTGCATTCGTTACGCCACCGCCGATGCGTTTTTCTGCATCCAGGAAATCAACATCGGCATGGTCGCCGACGTCGGCACCCTTCAGCGCCTGCCCAAGCTGGTGCCGCTGGCCGTGGTCAAGGAGCTGGCCTACACGGGCCGCCGCCTGCCCGCGCAAAAGGCGCTGGCTTATGGGCTGGTCAACGAGGTGTTCGATTCCACTGAAGCCATGCTCGCCGGCGCGCTGCAGTGCGCCAAAGAGATCGCCAGCAAACCCCCGGTCGCCATCTGGGGCACCAAGCAGGCGATCCACTACACGCGTGACCACTCGGTGGACGATGCGCTCAAACAAATGGGCTGGCTGCAGGGCGCGATCTGGAGCAACCAGCATGTGCGCGAGGCGGTGACGGCGATGAAGGAAAAACGCGCCGGTGATTTTCCGGACCTGCTACCGCTCAAAAATTTTAATGAAATCGGGCTCTAGCCCATGGCTGGCGGGCGCAGGCAGCTATTGATTTAATAGCTAAGCGGGCGCCTGTGTTTCAGCGCACTGGCGCTGCAACTGGAACAGGTGTGAGCGAAAGGTAACGGCGTGATGCCACAAGGAGGACGTGTACACCGTCCGCGTGCCTGCATCTCCGGCTGACTCGGTCTGCACGGCGATGGCAATATGCTGGGTCACAGGGTCGGTGGACATCGTGAGATCGAGATCCATCAGCGGCACATCCACACTGGCCGGTTTCACATTTTCCCTTGAGGCCGTGAACCGGATCAGGCAATTTTCTACCAGCGATATGTTTTGCCTGACCTTGCGCGCCACCTCGGCGCTCATCTCGTTGAGTTGCGCTATGTGCTCGTCCGGACTCAGCAAGCCACCGTCTACCAGGTCCTCGGTGGGGTAGCCCTCACTGCAGCCCCACAGGCACAGCACCAATATCAGCGGCACCACCGTTGCGCCGTTGAAAAACCCGGACGTGTTTGCCTTCATCGCTTATTGCCGCGCCATCCGCACGTTGCCCGGCAGCGCCTGCGGGTGGCTGGTGCGAAACGGGTTGATGTCGAGCCCGCCGCGCCGCGTGTAACGCGCATAGACCGACAGCCGCAGCGGGCGGCAGCGGGTCCAGATGTCCATGAAGATGCGCTCCACACATTGCTCGTGAAACTCATTGTGGTTGCGGAAACTCACGATGTATTGCAGCAGGCCTTCCTGGTCGATGGGCGCGCCCGAATAACTGACCTGCACACTGCCCCAGTCGGGCTGGCCGGTGACCAGGCAGTTGCTTTTGAGCAGGTTGGACGTCAGGGTCTCGCTGACCGGCGGCTCTTCATGGTCGGCAAACAGCAGCTCGGGCGCCGGCGTGTAGTGCAGGCATTCCACGTCGAGCCGGTCCAGGTTCAGGCCGTCCAGCTCGTGCACCGGCTCCTGGTCAAACAGCTCCGGGCCCAGCGTCTTGACGCCGACACCCGCACCCACGGCAGCATTGAGGTCGGCGCGGATGCGCTCGCGCACTTCGCGCGCATCCAGAAAACGCGTGTTGTTGAAGCTGTTGAGGTAGAGCTTGAAGGACTTGCTCTCGACGATGTTGGGCGACTCGCAGGGCACGGTGATGTGGGCCAGCGCGACCTGTGGCTTGCCGCGCAGGTTGAGCCAGCTCAGCTCGAACACGGTCCACATGTCGGCGCCCATGAAAGGCAGGGTTTCGCCCAGACCGATTTCTGCACGCTTGGCGGCGCGCGGAATCGGAAACAACAGCGAGACGTCGTACTGATCAATGTAGGCAGCGCTCTTGCCCAGTTGGGATTGTTCTGGGCGGTTCATGCGTTGGCCTGAGTTGCTTGTGACGCGTTCAGATGGGGGATCAAGGGTTCAATAATACGCTGCACCACACCGGCCGGCAGGTCGTGGCCCATGCCCTCGATGCCGACCAGGGTGGCGCCGGGAATGCGCCGCGCCGTGTCTTCGCCGCAGGCAAACGGCACCAGCGGATCGGCCTTGCCATGGATCACCAATGTGGGCAGACGCAAGCCCGCCAGTTCGTCGGCGCGTCGGCTGTCGGCAACGATGGCCACCATCTGGCGCAACACGCCGGCCGGATTGAAGTTGCGCTGCGCAGCGGCAGTGATGCGTTCACGCAACTCGACGTCGTCGACCGGAAAGCCGGGGCTGCCAATCGCCTTGAAGAGTTTGACGTAATGGTCGGTCACCGACGACAGGTCCTTGCCGGCCGGGCGGCTCAGCAGCACCCGCATCACCTGCGGTTTGGCCTGCGGCAGGCCGCGTGCGCCGCTGGAGCTCATGATGCTGGTCAGGCTCTGCACGCGCTGCGGCGCAGCCAACGCCACGCGCTGCGCGATCATGCCGCCCATGCTGACACCGACCACATGGGCTTTTGCCACACTCAGTGTGTCAAGCACCGCCAGCGCATCGGACGCCATGTCGTGCAACGCATACGGCGCCTTCACGCCCAGTCCCAGCCGGTACCTGATGCTGGCCCACACCATGTTGGGCGTACCGAGGTGATCGAACTTCTGCGACAGGCCAATGTCGCGGTTGTCCAGCCGGACCACACGGTAACCGGCGTCCACCAGCGACTGCACCAGCGCCGGTGGCCAGGCCACGAGTTGCATGCCCAGACCCATGATGAGAAGGACCACGGGACGGCCCGTCGTTTCACCCGCATGACTGTCTTCAATTTCGATGTCGATGCCGTTTGCTCTCAATTTCATAAATTATGCACACCCCTGTCGGACGCTCACTGCGTGTAGCGCCTTCTCCCCTTGCAGGGGACGGCGCCTGCGGACTGGCAAAGCCAGTTCCGCGGCCCCCGCTGAGAAGGCTTGTTAAACAAATTCACGTTCACGCAGCCATTTGGTCGCAATCCATTTTTCGCCCGCCAGCACCGGCATGCCGCCATGCAGGGTCTGGCTGCAGGGGTGGGCCTGGCTGTAGCTGAAAAACACCGCGCTGCCGCGCCGTGGCACCACCTGCAGGCGCAGGTCGGGAAACACCGTGGCGCCGCCTTGGTCCGGCTCCTGCAAATACATGATCAGCGTGGCCACGCGCTGGCCGCCGCGCGCCAGGAGGGACGCCGTGCCCGATTCAGCCGGGTCAAAATAATCGTAGTGCGGCTTGTACTCGGTGCCCGGACCATAACGCAGCACCTGCAGGCCTTCACCGTTTTCGACCGGCCAGCCCAGCAGCTTTGCAATACGCGTCTCGATGGCCGCGACCACGGTATTTTCGCCGCGCGTGAAAAACATGCCATCGCTGGTGCGGTCGGCATGCACTTCGTCACCGCCGGTCTCCAGCGCCACCGTGAGCGAGCGCTGCAGCCGTGGTTTGGCCGCCGCTATCAGCGCCAGGCATTCCTCGTCGTCAAGCAAATCCTCCAGCACCAGCAGGTCGGGCGAGCGCATCACGCTGCTGATGGCCACCTGTTTGTCGCCGGCATCGAGTCGCAGGCTGGAACTGGCTGCGGCCGGCCAGGGCACGGGTACAGCCGGCGGCGGCGTTTCCGTCAAAGCTTCGCTCGCCACCTGATGGCTCCAGCCGGCCGAGAGCATGGCCTGCAACACCGCGTCATGTCCATGGCCGTCGGCCGTCTGCGATGCAATCCATTGGCGCAGCTCGCGCGTGATGGCCTGGTGCTCGGCGGTGGTCGCAGGTGTTGGCAAGGCGGCTTCTTCCTTGGAAAATTCTGTCTCAGGCCGCCAGTTTGCGCCGGAACACCAGCCGGTCCGGCGCGGACACGGCGGGCTCGAAGTGATAGCCTTCGGCGTCAAAACTTTCCAGTTTTTTGACACTGGCAATTTTTTTCTCGATCGCATAACGCACCATCA
>Ga0308009_10000699_pt1 | contig 22552 bp, 19 predicted proteins | sample Neamet127_FD_203134 | JGI IMG/M metagenome (GOLD analysis project Ga0308009, IMG submission 203134) | Marine microbial communities from water near the shore, Antarctic Ocean - #127 | ecosystem: Environmental > Aquatic > Marine > Unclassified | place: Southern Ocean | collected 2014-07-24
GGGGTCATCGGTGAACTCGGGTTTTAGGTCAGCGATCAGGTTCTCGGCGAGTTCTTTGTAACGTGGGTCGTCGGGAAGTTTTAGGTATTCATCCCAGACTTCCTGCGACCAATCGGCTCTGCCTAGTTCGCGGCCGAGTAGGTAGTTGAAGTCATACTTCGGCGCTTGCGAGTAGGTGTCATAGGTTCGCTTAAAGCGTAGATTGTTCGGGTTCGCCGTGTTCTCATAGGCGATCGGGCTTTCTAGACCAAACGGTATGCGATGCGTGATTAGCATGCCGATACTGGCACGAACCGGTGTGCGCTGATCTGTCGCCTTGGGTAGTTGGTTGGTCTCGATGCGCGAGTTCGTGAAGTTCTTGATCAGGTCCTGGTCCATGTCGCTACGTGTCGTAAAGTCGAGCAGGGTGCCATTGAACTGGGAGTACGCCGACTCGCGAAAATAGTAGGAGCCGTTTAGAGGTTCATAGTCATCCCGAAAAACGACGACCGCTACGGGCGCCTCTTTGTCATCTGCGTTGTTTTCGCTATCTCTGAATGGGTTCTCACGCTGGGCGCCATTGCCAGCTTGCTCTTTTCCTGTTAGCCCTAGATCGTCTGTTAGCTGTGGTGTCGGTAGTCCAAACAGTCGGACATAAAACAGCAGCGAGAAGCATAGGATCCCGAGAACGGTAAAGTGATAGGGCAGGCGACGATGGTTATTCTCGATCATCAGCAGAGCAGCGAGGGAAAGGACCGCGCCACATCCGAATGCCATTAGTATCGAAGACGGATCAATGCCTCGGGTCAACGCATAGTCGCCGATAAGGAAGGGGCGGTGGATCATGCCATTGCGATGTGCGGACAAGGTTATAACAAAGGCGATAGCTACGAAGAGTATTTCAATGACGGCGCCATAGCTTGTGCGTTGTGCGAGGATGCGCAAGCAAACTGTGAGAGAGGCGCTGATTGCAAACCACTTGATGAACTCGCCGGAGTTGAAGGCAAACATTGGATTGGTAATTTCCGAGATCACAGTTGTGCTGGTTACCAACGATGCGAGTAACAAACCTAAGAGCAGGAAGCTGAGGCTCATTAGATTGATGGTGAAGGTGCGTAGTCGCTTTAAGGGGGACCGATGAATGCCAAGGTCGATCAGATAGCAGGCGAACAGGCAGCCGATGAAGGAGGCGACGGAACCGCTGACAACGGTTAGGGACAGGCTTAGTACCCAATAGCTACTGGCTATAATTGCCGCGCGCATACTAGTCGGTAAGAAATGCTGTGTCTTTGCTACCTTGTTGCTTGCTCTTTTCAGCGTCATTGTAATTGCTCGATTTATAACTGCTTAACAATCAATAAGTTATACTTTTCTAAGATTCTGGTCGAAACTGAGCCCCGCTTTTCTGTCCACAACTATGGTTGATTCTACTAGTTGCCCGAGAGCGGTCAATAACTTAAGCAAATCAGCTCTAGAGCCTCCAAACTCGCTATCTTTCCCGCCAGCTGGATCATCTTGCAGTAAGAGACGTTGCCATAGTTTTAGCTGCTCGGTCTCGTTGAATCCATCGGTTGCAAGTACTAGGGAGAAACGACCGGGAAAACGAGAGATTGTTTTCTTCAGTTGTTCAAACCAAGGGGCGAATTCAGCTGCCCCAAATACGATGCAGTGCGTACCGGCCTGGCCGGCGCTCTTTGTTAGGAATTCATCTAGACCATAGCCTAGTGTTCTATCGATTGCCCTGGATTTCGCAATGGCATCTAGCGCGGCGGGAAGTGCGTTCACAGGAGTCTCGGAGCCATCGGCTGAGAAAGCCCAGTCGTCACCTAAAGCACCTGTCTCCAATGCAACACGAGCAACAGCAGCAGCAGCTTCATCATTGTCGCTGCTCAATAGATAGGCGACAGTGCGATTGCTGTGGAAGACGCTCTTCTCGGCGAGCCTAACGTTCAGTTGTCGGTTGCGTGCATACACCTTCCACATGATATTGCGCACCGAGTCCCCTGGCACGTAGGGGCGAATTTCCATGCGATCGCCATCGGGATCTCCAGATGGATTTGGTATGCCATCCTCAGCGGTTAACGAGCGCAGAAGCGGAAGAGTTTTTACAGTGTTGGTTTTTGGCAATGCGCTGCAGGAGATATCCTGTTTCTGCTGCCAGGAATAACGACAGAAACCGAGCACATCGGAAACTGTAAACAGGCGCGTAACGTGTTCTGTCTTACAGCGCTTCTCTGGCACGATTTCTTCGAGAAGCTTGCCATCGGCTGCGACACGAATTTGTGTCTCCACGAAGTCGGGGTAGATTACTCGCCAGCTGAGTTTGACCAAGGGGAAGTAATTCAGTGCTGGAAGCAGAAAGCCGGTTTCATTTGGGTAGCCAGCTTCGACCTTTATCGGCTCGCTGCTATTGGCGAGTTGATCAAGGCTTATCCGCACTCGGCGTTGAATGAAGACGCCGCTGACTATAGAACAGAATAGGCTAAATATTAGGATAGTCAGGGCGCAAATAGCCAAAGAGAAAACGACTAGGTCCATGGCGCCATAGCCGTACACGCGCAGGGCATAGGCTGTTAATAGCAGTGTAATTAATCCCTGCAGCGTGAGGGGAAACAGTGCGATCAAGCGCCTGCTCAGAGATATCAGCAATGAACTGTTTGGATTAAATTGAATTCTAAGTCCGGATTGCATAGCTAGTTTGCGAGTTAGGTGAGCATGATTGCGTGATGCTTAGCTAGGAGCGCTGGCTAAACCCGTTGAATAGGACCAGAACGCCTCGGTTAATCTTACACAGAATAGCGGCAACTATAGCTCTAACACTCAGAGTTAGACAGCAACCGTGACTACTTGTTGCAACTTTCCTGGTGTCGTTGCTTAGCCTTGTAAATTCCTTGAAATTAGCGATTAACTCGATTCTCTATCAACTCATCGACCACGTCTGGGTCGGCAAGCGTTGAGGTGTCGCCTAGGTTCTCGAGCTCGTCCGAGGCAATCTTGCGCAGGATGCGACGCATGATCTTTCCCGAACGCGTCTTGGGCAATCCGGGCGCGAATTGAATAATCTCTGGCCTGGCAAAGGCGCCGATTTCTTTGGCAACAAATTTGAGTAGTTCTGCGCGCAGCGCCTCTGAAGCCTCGCAGCCGGTCATGAGGCTGACATAGGCATAGATGCCCTGTCCCTTAATATCGTGTGGATAGCCGACGACTGCGGCCTCGGCAACGGATGGGTGCAGTACCAGTGCGCTCTCGATCTCGGCGGTTCCAAGTCGGTGGCCAGATACGTTAATCACGTCGTCAACGCGGCCCGTTACCCAGTAATAGCCATCGGCATCGCGTCGGGCGCTGTCGCCAGTGAAGTAGTAGCCGGGATAGGTCGTGAAATAGGTGTCGATGCAGCGCTGATGGTCGCCGTATACGCTTCTAATTTGGCTGGGCCAGCTGTTACAGAGTACGAGATTGCCTGTAGCCGCGCCTTCTAACTCTTTGCCATCAGCATCGAGTAATGCCGCCTCGACTCCAAAGAACGGTGTTGAGGCAGAGCCAGGTTTTAAGTCAGTTACACCGGGTATGGGTGTGATCATGATTCCGCCGGTCTCGGTTTGCCACCAGGTGTCGACGATAGGGCAGCGTGCATCACCTACAACATGGTAGTACCACTCCCAGGCTTCTGGATTTATGGGTTCGCCTACTGAACCTAACAACCGTAATGAGGATCGCGAAGTTTTCTTAACTGGTTCGTCGCCAGCTGACATCAGTGCACGAATAGCAGTAGGTGCCGTATAGAAAATATTTACTTGATGCTTGTCGATGACTTGCCAGAAGCGCGAGGCATCTGGATAAGTAGGCACACCTTCGAACATTAGCGTTACTGCGCCGTTCGCGAGTGGGCCGTATACGATATAAGAGTGCCCAGTGACCCAGCCCACATCGGCCGTACACCAATAGACGTCGCCCTCGTGATAATCGAAGACGTATTTGTGGGTAATGGTAGCGCCGAGCAGATATCCGGCGGTCGTATGTAAAACGCCCTTCGGCTTGCCGGTTGAGCCGGAGGTATACAGGATAAACAGTGGGTCTTCCGCGTCCATGAGCTCAGGTTCGCATTCATTGTCTGCGGCCTCGGTGGCTTTGTGATAGCAAACATCGCGTTCTTCGTGCCAAGGAACTTCGATATTGGTGCGGCGTACAACGAAAACGGAGTGCACATTCGGGCAATGCTCGAGCGCCTCATCGACATTAGCCTTCAAGGAAATCGTCCGCCCACCGCGTACACCTTCGTCGGCAGTGATGACGCTCTGGCAGTCAGAGTCTAAAATTCTGTCTTTAATAGATTCAGCAGAGAAGCCGCCAAACACGACGGAGTGCACGGCGCCGATGCGTGCGCAGGCGAGCATCGCGTACGCTGCCTCAGGAACCATTGGCATATAGATGCAGACGCGGTCGCCCTTGCTGACACCTCTGGCCTTAAGAGCGTTAGCGAGCTTGCTAACTTCCTGATGCAATTCGCGATACGTTATCTTTTTGTCGAGCGCGGGATCGTCGCCTTCCCAGATGATCGCAGTTTGTTCGCCGCGTTGCTCCAGATGCCTGTCGATGCAGTTATATGCAACGTTTAATTTAGCTCCCTCAAACCACTTCGTGTCGGCCTTAGCAAATCCACCACTGGTGACTTTCTTCCAGGGTTCATGCCAGTGCAACAAATTTCCAGCCTGTTCAGCCCAGAAGTCTTCGGGTGCATCTATGGAATGCTGGTACATCGTCTGGAAGCTGTCTTTGTTCAGATAAGTGTTGCTAGATCCGGCATCTGAAACTGGATAGATCTTGTCTTCTGACATGAGGTATTTCCTTATCTGCTAATGGCTAGCTGTGCTAACGCTGTTGAGTATGGCGCTAAGGCCTGCAAAATAATTGGCCAATTAGTATGCCTTAAAGCAACTTCACGGGCAACTGGCAAACTGCTGCAGCCCTTTATTCGCGCGGTTCGAGGAGGTAAAGAGCTTGATTTCGAGTGTCTAGCTGAGTTGAAAGCGGATGTTGTCGATCAGACGGCTTTTGCCAACGAAGACGGCGCCAAGAATCGCGATATGCTGTGTATCTGTGGAGGGGGGTTGTAGTGACTCGGCATCGCAAATCTGGAAGTAGTCAGGCTCTAAAGAAGCCTTCTTAAGTTCTGTTCTAGCCTTTTTCTCGAGTTGCTGGAAATCGGTATTGCCTTGCTGAATAGCCTCGGCACAACTGCGCAGGCATTTATATAAACTTGCTGCTTTTTCTTTGTTCTGCTTACTTAAATAATTGTTGCGAGAACTCATGGCGAGGCCGCTCTCCTCGCGATGCGTCTCTACGCCGTGAATAGCAATTTCAAGTGCGAGATCCTGCGTGAGTTTTCGAATGACTAAAAACTGTTGGTAGTCTTTTAGTCCGAAGAAGGAGGCGTCTGGCTGAACAATATTAAATAGTTTTGTTACGACAGTGGCTACGCCTTCGAAATGTCCTGGTCGGCTAGTGCTGCAGAAGTTTTCAGTTAGACCTGGCACGTTAACCGAGGTTTGCTGTTCTAGGTCGTCGCCATAGATTTCCTGAACAGAGGGGAGAAACAGACAATCACACTTCTCCCTACGTAGACTTTCACGATCGGCCTCGAGGGTTCGCGGATAGGCGCCTAGATCCTCTTTCTCTCCAAACTGCAGAGGATTGACGAAGATGCTACAGACGATGAAGTCGTAGCGATCTCTGGCTTGTCGTATTAGCTGCAGATGGCCCTCGTGTAGATTGCCCATAGTCGGAACAAGCGCAATAGATTTTCCCTGCGACCTCGCAGTCTTAAGGATTTGTCGGAGGTCCTTGATTTTTTCCTGGGTTTGCATAGCTGTACTTGTTAAGAGTAGCTTAAGAGTGGCTAGTTAAAGCAATGCTCGTCGGCAGGGAACGACTGAGACTTCACCGCTTGCACATAGTCTTCGATGGCGCCGGGAATTCCATTCTTTGAATCGAGCAAGAAGTTCTTCACAAATTTAGGTGAGATCACAGAGACGCCCAATACGTCATGCAAGACCATAATTTGCCCTGTTGTGTCAGGTCCGGCCCCTATGCCGATTACTGGAATGTCTAATGAATCGGTAACTGTCTTGCCTAAACTACGCGGCACACACTCGAGCAGCAGGGTACTGGCACCGGCGTCTTCTAAGAGTTTCGCTTCTGCGATTATGGCATCAGCCTGTTCGGTATCGCGCCCCTGAACGTGGAAGCCACCGATTCGATTGACGGATTGAGGTGTTAGGCCCATGTGCGCGCAGACGGGAATGCCGCGCTCGGCCAATAATCTGGTTGTGTTCTCGATCCATGCACCTCCCTCGAGCTTCACCATGTGCGCACCAGCGCGCATTAGTGCGGCAGCATTCTCTAGGGTTTGAGTCTCGGAGGCATAGCTCATGAAGGGCAGATCGGCTACCAGCAGAGCGCCTTTGTTGCCACGCTTGACGCATTGCATGTGATAGATCATGTCGTCCATCGTTACAGGAAGCGTGCTGTCATGACCTTGTAGCACCATGCCTAATGAATCACCAACAAGAATTACTTCGACTCCAGCATCGCCAAGGATCGCGGCGAAGCAAGCGTCGTAGGCAGTCATGCAGGCGAATTTCTCGCCGCGCTTCTTGATTTTGAATAGCGTGGTGAGAGTGATATTTTTGCTGTGTGTGTGTGTACTCATGGCTGCTTCTACTTGCTAAATCTGCTGGATCAGTCGGGAAGAGGATAGTAAGGCTAGAGGTAGGAGTATTCAAGCCAAACTTGTTCCCATTTCCTGATCTGGATGAAACCATAGTATCCTGCTTTCTATGGATTATAAGTTATCTCTAAATGTTCGATGCCCTCTTGACCTGTTAGAGGTTTGCCCGTCATACGCGCAAACTCCGATTGTGGAAATCTCTGCGCTCAATAATATTCGACTATTAATTAAAGACGAAACAAACCGCATGGGACTTGGCTCTTTTAAAGCCTTAGGTGGAATTTATGCGGTGGCCAAGTTTCTGCTTGAGCAATGGCAAGAAGAGAATGGTAGTGAATTGCCAGTTCGGCGACTAACTGATCTGGAAGTTCGAGGTTGGAGCAATAAGTTCACTTTCGTTTGTGCAAGCGCAGGCAATCACGGAATTGCCGTGGCAAAAGGCGCTGAACTATTCAATGCAAATTCTCGAGTTCACATTGCAGACTCTGTTCCAGCGTCTTTCGCGCAGAGGCTTACAGCGTTAGGCGCGGTGGTGATTCGCTCCGGCGAAACATACGAGGAGAGTATGTTCGTGGCCATGAATGATAATTCAAATGGAGAGATATTACTCGCTGATAGCTCCTGGACGGGGTATTACCACCTACCCATGTTAGTTATGGAAGGATATACGGTTATCGCTGAGGAAATGCGGCAAGTATTTTTACTTAACGACAGCTGGCCGACGCATGTATTTCTTCAAGCTGGAGTTGGCGGACTGGCAGCGAGCATGGCTTTTGAGATTCGCAAAAACTGGAAAAAACAACCTAAAATCATTGTAGTGGAGCCCGATGCCGCGCCTTGTCTTTTTGAGAGCCACAAGCTAAGACGCACCACTACAGTCAGTGGTCCAATTTCTTCCATGGGCAGGTTGGACTGCAAGGAGCCCTCACTTATTGCATTCAATATACTCAAGGAGCTCGCTGATGATTTCGTCTGCGTGAGCGATGACGATGCACTTACAGCCGTGAATTTTTTGGCCCAGAATGAACTCGCTACCACCCCATCAGGCGCTGCTGGCTTAGCTGCAATATTGTCAAACGCTAAGTTGGATATCGCGATCCCTGATAACTCAATTTGTCTAGTAATCGCTACCGAAGGTAGTATCTATGCAAATGAGTTCAGTGGACCCAAGCCTGATTGAGTAGATAAAATTTCGAAATCTGGTAAATCAAAACCCAGAGCGCCCCTCCATTGGCTATGCACGTATTTTCTAAATAATGACCGTCAGTATTGAAAACATCACACCAAAAGCAGCAACAAGTTGAACAACATCTACAGCAATTATATCTCACCTCCGAAATTTCAAATCTAATTATTTTTTAAATTCGACTTTAGTATATGGAGGCTGGTACAACAATGATTAAGAGGTGCGGAAAGGCCGCCCCGGGGGTGGGTTGACTGGGCGGTTACTAGGAAACAGGGGGGTCTGGTAAAAGTAAATCTGAAATCATTTTATGGTAGGTAAGATGGCAGGTAAATACTATTATTTACTCTAAATTATTGATTTTAATATATATTCGACTCCGCTCTTGGGCGCCATTATATCAATTACGTAAAAAATTTTAAATCCGAACTCCCTGAATATTCTCCGAAAAATTTGATGAAATTTACTCTGGCCTCATTTTTAGATTCGCTTTTCCTACCGAGGCTTCCAGAAAAATACCTCCCAGTTACGCAGAGGTTCTGCCCCCTCGTAGAGTGAATCATCTATAGTTATTCCCGCCATGGCGGCCCATTGGCCCATCATGGCGATGCGCTCGTCACCGAAAATTTCGATGGCCTCCATCGTGAAAGTCGCTTCGCCAATCCGCAGCCATCCATCACCACCGTGGTCTCTCACTTGTTGAGCCCAGAAGGCTCCGTCAGGGTGGGTGGCAGTGATAACACCATCGGGTGTGCCGACCCAGGACAGATAGGTAACAAAAGGCGGAAATCCGGTTTGCTTCATGCGTATGGGGCCGGGAAAGCGCTCATTGAGCGGCGTGAAGTCATCCAAGGATGGAGTTGGTGTTCCTCCAATTATCACACCGGGCGCGCGAGCAAGGCCCTCGTTACCCAGATACGGCGCCGTGAACATCCAGCTGAGAACCCCAGTCAGTAATACCGCTGCGATCAAGACCCCAGCGAGCTTTCGTTTATTCATTGCGTATCCTCTCTGTCGATGTATAGGCAACGTTATCAGTATCAGCAAATAGGGACAAAGAATCAAATTAGTTCCGAATATGTGGTGTGAGCCTGCTATTTCCTCTTGAATAATGATTAAAACCGGCGTAATTTTGGGTGATAGATCCATTTACGGGTATGAAAAAAACAGCAAATATTGGAGATTCGAGTGAACATTAGAATTCATGCCAAACTGATCCTAGCACTAGCCAGCATTGTGGCTGCTCCCCTAATCTCGGCACAAGATGATGGCTTCCCGCGTACCGAGTATGGCCAGCCTGATCTGCAGGGCACCTATACGTTTCGAACGCTGACACCACTGAATCGTCCACGAGAACTGGAAGACTTCGAGGTGCTTACCCCTGAACAGGCCAAGGAGTGGGAGGAGTTCGAAAATCGCCGCCAGAACCGAGACCTAATTATTGACTCGGTAGGTGGGGCTGGATATCCACCGGGTGTTATCTCCTATAATAATTTCTGGTATGAGCGAGGTGTGCAGACAATCGCCGATCGCCGAACTTCACTTATTTATGATCCGCCGACTGGCAGGCGACCGGCAGTTAATGCTAAGGGTCAAGAGCGCCGTGCTGCCTATGGGCAAATGGTGTTCGAGAGTGCAGGTCCAGAAGGCCGTACCGCAGTTGACCGCTGCCTTGTGGGATTCAATGCTGGTCCACCGATGATTCCCAGCGCCTACAATAACAATGTTCAGCTCGTGCAGACGGAAGACCATATTGTAATCTTGAACGAAATGGTTCACACCGCGCGCATAATTAGACTGGATAGTGAACACCACACGAAACAGCTTAAGTGGGAAGGGGATTCTGTCGCTCACTGGGAAGGCGATACCCTTGTTGTTCATACTCAAAATTACTATCACGACTATAACTACGCCGGCATGTCTGCTCAGGCACAGATAACCGAACGCTTCAGCAGAATAGATGCAGATACTTTGGACTACGATTTTACGGTTGAAGACTCTCAGTCATGGGACGAGACCTGGTCTGGAAAATTTCCGCTGCGCCGCGCGGGTGACCCACTGTATGAATACGCCTGTCACGAGGGTAATCACGGATTGGTTGGTATTCTTGCAGGCTGGAGACGCTATGAATCCATGGGACTCAATGGCGACGGCTCGCCTCTGTCTGAAACCGGCACGGTCGCTACGGAAGAGTGAAGAAAGCCGGCGAGGAATTTAAATTCAGACAGGATTCAGCGTAATTTTATCGATTGCCATAGCAAACTTTATGGCAGACTTTGATCTGGCTACTGTTCAGGTTTACGCTGTTTCTTTCCTTTCGCAATTTCCATCGCGAAGGCGTCGAGCTTTGGTTCCCAGAGTTGCCGAAATCGATTTAGCCAAAGATGGGTCTCTTGGAAAGCCTTCTCTTCAATTGAGTAAATCCGTCGAACACCGTCCTTTCTTGAATTCGCAAAATTTGAATCGCGGAGGATTTTAAGATGTTGGGATACTGCACCCTGAGTAATGGAAAATTCTTTTTGAATGATGTTTGCGAGGGCACCTGATCCCTGCTCATCTTCAACTAAGAGTTCAAGAATGCGCCTTCGTACCGGATCACCGAGAACATCGAATGCATGCATCAAGAAGTCTCTGAGTTATCGCCGGTAAAGAAAGCGGTTATTTTTTTGGCTGCTTCCAGCGCTTCTTTAGCCTCGGTACCTGAGGCAATAGACGCTCTGCCCCAATCTTCGCTGCTTTTTGCAACGAAAGCTCTACCCTCAGGCGACGACGAAAATTGTCCTTTATCCATCATCGGCACATTCGGATTTATTAAATGATGATCAAGCCCAATTAGTCCCGTCTCCCAGCCCACGCCAGTAGCGCCTGGGCCAAATTGGGTCCAGAATTCTGAAACCAAGGCAGTATGGATAAGAGTCAGCTGGGTATTGTTCTCTCCAGCCTCGCTAAGCCGAACTTCCAGCCAGCTGATATCGTCTTGCCACTCCCACGTAACAGAAAGATAGGTAGGGGGTTTACATTCCTTGATTTCACCACCTGCATTGCCTTCGAATTGATAGCGACCGCCTAAGTTGAGATCGCCAGAAACGGGCAAGAACCACCGCGGTATTCGCTCACTGTTGGTTAGCGCGCTCCAAAGACCTGCAATTACCGTTGGGTAGCTTCGAACGAGAGTAACTGCCTTTGCGGCTTTCCCATCACGTGCGACTGAGCTTACAGACCTTTGGACTGCACGAAAATGATGTTCAATATCGAAATTCATATTACTCTCTATTTAGTTTTAACTAATATAGTAGAAGCTTAACTATGAGTCAATACCGTAGCTGTGGAAATAGGATAGTTCCGCCAAAAACAGGCGTTAATGATATACACAACGGCTATAGGTATTTTGGCCTGCTTTGTACACCTGTCAGTTCAACGGACCCAGCGGTGAGGGTTCGCAGTTCGGCCGCTGAATAGTCCACATAGCATGGCCAATTTTCCACTCGCCTTCAATTTGTATCAGGTTTAGTACATCGATTCCACAATGGGAGAATTCGCCGTTAATGTGAAAATCATAGGGTGCCCAGAATACAGCGAGAACATCCGATATAAGCAACTCGTCGTCCCAATAGCGCTCGGTAAGTTGGGTGTCGGAGCCAAAATTCTCAGCGGCGAACCAACTTCTTGCTGCGAACTCATAGTCCCCAGCGGTATTTTCTCTGATGTTTAATATCTGCGCACCTTCAACTTCAAGGCTTGCTAGCAACTCACCATCGCCTGTATTAATGCTTTCAAAGAAGTTGTCTATCACCAGCTTCACGGCGGCATACTCTGGATGTGATTGCTGGGCATTGCTAGCCAAACTTGCGAATAGCAATAAGGCGATTCCTATAACTTTGCTAATGATTTTCAATTCTGTTTTGTAATATTTCATGTCGAGTTCTCATCACGTTTTTATTAATAACATTGAATCATTATCAAGAGCAGGGCGCCAATAGCGTCTCTCTCTTTTACTAAGTACCTGATTGCGGCGCTTCCAGCCAGAAGCAGTCATACATATAACCCAGCAGCATTACCTGAGGACCAGGCCCACTGGAAATTGAAGCCGCCAAGGTGACCACTGACATCAAGCACTTCGCCGATAAAGAACAATCCCGGTTGTTGCATGGCCTCCATCGTTTTGGAGCTGATGCCATCGGTATCAACGCCGCCCAAGGTCACTTCAGCGGTGCGATAACCTTCGGTGGCTGATGGCTTTAATGTCCACTGATTGAGCTGTTCGCCAATGGACTTGAGTTGTTGGTCGGCAAATTCAGCCAAGCTTGTTTCTGCCTGTTTAGGCCACCATAGCTTCTGTAACTCTGCTACCAGTGCCTTGCTCAGCTTTTGCTGTAAGACCGTTTTTAGAAGGCTTTTACCTTTCTCAAGTTTCATCTCACATAGCCATTGATCTGCCAGTATGCCGGGTAACAGATTGAGTGATATCGAATCGCCGGGATGCCAGAAACTGGAGATCTGTAGTATTGCGGGTCCACTGATTCCCCGATGGGTAAATAACAGACTTTCACTGAACTTTTGTTCGTTGCAGCTGACTTCAACTTCTGCTGATAATCCCGCAATGCGTTCGCAGACTGCTTTAAAGTTATCGCTGAACATAAAAGGCACCAGCCCTGCCCGGCGCTCGGTAAGCTTTAGGGAAAATTGCCGGGCAATTTCATAGCCCATGTCACTGCCACCCAGACTTGGAATTGACAGTGCACCGGTGGCAACGACGAGAGATTCGCAGGAGAGGCTATGGATTTCTTTCGGTTCATTTTTGCCCCGCGCAAACTCTAGCTGATAGCGATCTGCCGTTGTATCTTCTTGTGCATTAATCGGGGAATGCAGCGCAGTGATGCTTTTGATTTCACAATGGCTCCAAATTGTCACGCCAGCCTGCTCACATTCGTTCTGGAGCATTGCCAGAACTTGCTTAGCCGAATCCTTACAGAACAGTTGCTGGTGTTTGCGCTCTTCATATTCGATGTCATGTTGCTCAACCAGCTTTATAAAGTCCCACTGGGTATAGCGCTTGAGTGCAGATTTGCAGAAGTGTGGGTTGGCGGATAGGAAGTTTTCAGGCTCGATACTGTAGTTGGTAAAGTTGCAGCGCCCGCCGCCAGACATTAGGATCTTCTTGCCAATCTTGTTGGCTTTTTCCAGTACCAGCACCTGCCGGCCACGTTTGGCAGCTGTCAGTGCGCACATTAAACCTGCCGCTCCCCCGCCGAGCACAATTACATCACCCATGTTTGGGTCCGGTCCCTTTGCTTAATATTTGGATGAAGAGACTAACATGCGCGCTATATAGCTTCATTGATCGTCGTTAGCTCCATATCGATCATGTAGTGCGCAGTTTAGATGCTGATGGGGACGCGAAACTCGATAATACGATGATGAGAAATAAACCCGACACTACTAATAGCTTTCTGTGTGCCCGCGCTGCCTTTCTCTGTCGAGCATATTGGTCGTAGCTGCTTTGCACAAGCGTACGCTATAAGCTGCTGTACTGGTTATCGCACCCTGTATTTCACACGCTATACTGCCATGGCCATTAGCGCCTACTCCTTCTTAGGCATACTTTTTTATCATGTCTAATAGCTTGCCCTGAGATATAGCCAAGGACTTCGCCAATTTACCGACTTGCTCCAAATGTTGTGTTAACTCTTCGCGCTGAAGCTTCTCGAAATCTAGTGAGCCATTCACCCAGCTGCCTTTACCCTGTTGGGTGGAAATCACACCTTTGCGCTCCAACTCTAGGTATGCCCGCTTGACGGTAATAAGGCTGACCTTTATCTCGGTTGCCATCTGCCGAATGGACGGCAATGGAGTATTGGGCGGACAATCTCCTATCGCGATGCGCTGGATAATTTGCTCCATGATCTGTTGATACATGGGCCGTTTATTGGTTTGGGAGAACATAAAATCTGAATTCATATACATAGTATATACAGATGGCCTAGCAAGACAATGCCTATCATTGGCAATAGGAATATGCCGGCAATGAATAATTAGCTCTAAATAAGCGAGGGTCGAGGATTGAAGTAGTGCGTTCCTGCACCGGCAGACACTATGCGCTTAACAAGCTGCTGATAGTCATCTTCGCTGTTGGCAAGATCTATGTCTTCGCTGTTTACGATCAGCAGCGGCGACTTATCATAGTAATGAAAAAATTCGGCATATGCTTCGTTCAAATTCTGCAGATAGGAAAGTTCGATGAGCTGCTCGGATTCGACTGCACGTTTCTGAATTCTATCTAGCAGTACATTGGTGGGTGCTTGCAGATAGATAACCAGATCGGGCGCAGGCGCATCTATGGTGAGATGGCGATAGACGTTCAGATAGAGCTCGAACTCATCCGGTTCTAGATTTTGCTGCGCGAACAGTTGGTCTTTGTCAATTAGAAAGTCTGCCACTCGCACCGGTTCGAACATGTCGTTCTGACGAAGATCTTGTATCTGTTGTGCGCGCTGGAAGAGGAAGAACAGTTGAGTGGATAGCGCGTGCTGTTTAGGGTTCTGATAGAAGCGATCGAGGAATGGGTTCTCCTCGCTTTTTTCGAGCAGTAATTCGTAGTTAAAAGAATCGGCTAGTCGCTTAGTGAGAGTTGTCTTGCCGACTCCAATGGGGCCTTCAACTGCAATATAGCCCGGAGCAGCCTTGCTGAAATCGCTCTGTGTCATAGTAGAATCACGTTTCCTGAATTAGAGGCACCTAACTTTCAGTCTTTGGCCTACGTCGACGACGTCTCTTCTTTGATGGATCGGACTCAATGCTTGCGCGCTGAATGATCTGACTTGTATCGCCAAGCTGGAATTGCGTCCACCATTCCCCGCGGCCGCCTAAGTCTTCACCAGCCTCTTCACGTAGCAATAGGAAATCGTATGCTGCCCTGAATCGTGGGTGGCTGAATGAGCCTTCGATGCTGCGCTTATTGTCACGCATGAGCCGTGATTGTAGTTCCCATATTTCCTTTGCGGCGATAGTGAAGCGCTTGGGCACAGCCGTGTATTGGATCTGTTCCATCAGCACTTCCTGTACTGCCTGTTGGAATAGCTGATGCTGATTGCCTTCGTCCGATTTCTGCGCCTCTAAGCGAAGCTGCAACACTGGCCAGAGTAGGGCTGCGAAGAGAAATGCTGGAGTTACCGATTTGCCTTCAGCAAGGCGTCCGTCTGTATTTCTAAGTGCCAGCTCTACCAGCTTGCAAGGCGGGCCGGAGAGTTTATCCAGTGCGCGGAGGGTAGGTGCGAAGAGATAGACGCCAGGCCGGTAGCGGCGAAGCAATTCGAATGTTTTCTCGGCATCGCCACCAGTCATCAATTTGATCGTTTCATCGAAGAGTCTTGCCGTAGAGATAGATTCTAGCAGATGAGCCAATTCATTGATGGGCTTCTCTGTTTTCTCTTCGATGGTGAAGCCAAGCTTCGCTGCAAAACGAATTGCGCGCAGCATTCTTACGGGATCTTCTTTATAGCGCTCAGCGGGATCGCCTATCATGCGAATCTGCTTAGACTCCAAATCGTCTAGGCCGGTACTGAAGTCGAGGATGCGGAACTTGTCTATTGTGTAGTAGAGAGCATTGATGGTGAAGTCCCGACGTAGGGCGTCTTCGTCAATGTTGCCGTAGACATTGTCCCTTAGGATCATTCCAGCGGTTGAATGGGCAGATTCTTGGTTCTGAATGCGCCGCCTAGGTACATTGTCGTCAATTTTATTTTCCGAATCATGAGGTGCGCGAAATGTTGTAACCTCAATGATCTCTCGGCCAAAGCGCAGATGAATTATTTTGAAGCGGCGCCCGATGATTCGAGCATTTCTAAACAGGGACTTGAGTTGCTCCGGCGACGCATCGGTGGCTATGTCGAAGTCCTTAGGGCTTTTGCCGAGCAATAAGTCGCGCACTCCGCCGCCTACTAGAAATCCATGGTATCCAGCTTCTGCGAGCTTGTAGAGAACCTTTACGGCATTCGGTGATATATGTTTGCGTGAGATCGGATGATTATCACGTTCTAAAACGGTTGCGTTCTCGATACCTACGAGATCAGTACCTGGCGTAGATTGATTCATTGTTGGTCGCACTCCGGTGCGCTGTTGTGTAGCGAAGCGAAGCTTGGTCTGGGATGGTTAGAGGAGTTGATCACGGCTTATTTTCTTTAGTGGCACCAATGCAAAGTACGAGATTACAGGAGAGTAGTGTGCGTCGGCTGTAAAAGCCCCTCAAATGAATTGGAATTCGGATTGTAAGCATCAATAAGCATGATACACGGAACGGGAGAAAACTGCAGGCACGGCGCAGCCAGAATAGGAAGTATGAAGGAATTGGGTATTTTGAAGGATATAATTAGGGGGGTGAATACCACCCCCCCCACTTGGAAGCTAGATTTTGTTATTGTTATTGTTATTTACTAATTTATTATTCTTATTAAGTGAGCACCCAAATCGGTACTGCATAAGTATTAAGGTGGTAATTATGAAGTTAGATGACAAACGTCAAATTCAGACTACAACCCGACCTTTTTATTATTTAGTGCACTAACCTTAGTTTTTTAACTTAGTAATGCTATTTTTATTTTTATTAAGATTTATTATTATTGTTTATTGTTATTATTATGCTTTTATATACAGCACTTACTGTGCCAAGAAGACTAATTTGTTATTTATCAGTGACTTAGTCTTTTAGAAGCTAGTGATCAAATCTTAAATTCCCACTTTTGTTACGGATATTCCCTGATTGGGTGGGTAAAAGGGTAGCAGTAACAAATTACACTCCAGCCCACGTGCAAAGCTCAGGCTGGCGGTATGCTCATTACTTCGGGTTATAGCAGCCGGCAGGAGTAAGTCCGGTGCTGTTCGAGGGGAGCAGTTGACGCGAAGTAAATGTCGATGTCAGTGACTTTTTTAGTCTCTTTCTAGAATTAGTGCTTCTTCTTTCGGGGAATGCCGAAGCGCTGGCGACGCTCCCAAAGACACTTGCGACTTATGCCCAATTTCTTCGCGAGCTGGGTCTCATTCATGGCGTCTTGGTGCTCAAGAACGAAGCGCTGGAAGTAGTCTTCTAATGAGAGCTCCTCGATTGGCTGGGGAGTATTCTGTAGGTTCTGTAATTCCGACTTCTGATTTGGCGTCGGTTTCTCTTCGTCGTCTATAGCAAGAAGCTCTTCTGAGATTTCCAATTCTTCGGCCAGCACAACAGCGCGTTCTATCGCATTTTCCAGCTCACGTACATTTCCCGGCCAGCCATAATTGAATATGGCGCGTCTAGCACCGTCGCTCATTTTGAGCATCTTTGTTTTAAGGCGCTTACAGGTGCGTTGTAGAATGGCTTCACCTAATTCTAATATATCGTCACCGCGGTTTCTAAGCGGCGGGATCAAGAGTGTCATCACATTGATGCGGTAATAGAGGTCTTCACGAAAGTGTCCATCTACTACCAATTGCTTGAGGTCGCGATGGGTAGCAACGACTAGGCGCACGTCGACTTTCTTTGACTGCACAGAGCCGACCTTGCGAATCTCATTTTCTTGCAGAACTCTTAGCAGTCTGGCCTGAGCTTCGAGCGGTAGCTCGCCAATTTCATCTAGGAATAGCGTGCTGTCATTAGCGGCTTCGACTAAACCTGTTCTGGTTGCAGTGGCGCCGGTAAAGGCTCCCTTCTCGTGGCCGAATAGTTCAGACTCAATTAGGTTTTCTGGAATCGCTGCGCAATTTACAGATATCATTTCCTCTGCGTGGCGATTGCTCAAGTTGTGAATCGCTCTAGCAACGAGTTCTTTTCCCGTTCCCGATTCTCCATTGATTAGGACGGTAGAATTGGTAAGGGCAACTTTACGAATTCTTCGAAACAGTTCCATCATCTGCGGGCAACTACCGATCATTCCATGAACGGGAGGTTCAAATTCTGGAGGCGCTTTAATAGATTGACGTGGCGCTTTAGCGTGTTCGCGAATTACTTTGGCTACGGACGCAATTAGTTCTTTGTGTTCAAATGGTTTGGCGATGTAGTCGACGGCGCCAAGTTTCATCGAATCGATGGCTGAGCGAATACTTGAGTAGCTGGTCATGATTAGAACCGGCGTGGTGGTTGCCTTAATCAGATCGGTACCAGGTGCGCCCGGCAGTCGCAAGTCGCTGATTATCACGTCGAAGTCGTCCATGTCGAAATTGTCTATCGACTCTTTGACGGTTCCCGCTTCGCTGACTTTGTATTCGTGGCGTTCTAGTAATCGCTTCAAGGCAGTTCGAATAACTACTTCATCTTCCACTACTAAAACTTGTTGCATCGCTGTCATGTGATTACTTAATTCGGTTGTTGATATTGGTTCAATAATCCGTCTGCGCTAGTGCGTGGCGGAATCGCTATGGTAGCAAGGAAATCGCAGTAATACCCGCGTGCCGCCTGTGTCTTCGTTTGCGGGGCTGATTATATCAATATCACCACCTAAGTCTTCAATTATGCTGAAAACGAGGGAGAGCCCTAAACCAGTGCCTTCTCCCGCCTCTTTGGTTGTGAAGAAGGGGTCGAAGACGCGATCCTTTATCGCTAGGGGAATGCCGATTCCTTCGTCGATAACAGCGATTTCGACTGTCTCGCCTAATACTCGTGTCTGCAAGAGGACTTCGCCATTTGCTTGACTTGCATCTCGAGCGTTGTTGATTAGGTTAATTAACACCTGCAAGAGGCGCTGCGAGTCGCCGAGAACTTTCGCATCAGGGTCGCAGTCGATGCGCAGGTTTAATTCTTTGCTCTTTCTATCCAGGGATACCAGAGTCTGAGCCTGTGTCATGCATTCGCTAATAGTTACTATTTCACTTTCGTATTGAGTCTTGTTTGTACCTGCGTGCGCAAAGTTGACCAAGGATTGTAGAATCGTCGATGTGCGGTCGGTTTGTTCGATAATTTGCTCGGCAAGGTTGAGCAATTCTTTGTTGTCGTATTCGTCTCGAATGGTTTGTGCGAGGCAGGCAATGCCGGTGATCGGGTTTCCAATCTCATGAGCTACGCCTGCAGCCAGCCTACCGATGGAGGCAAGTCTTTCACTGTGTGTAAGACCCGCTTCGAGAATTTCCATTTCGGTAATGTCTTCCAGAAGAATGATTACGCCTTCGTGAATGGAATCTGGGTCGCTGGTTTGTTCTATTAGAGCCTTGTGGAGGTTGACCGTCCGCTTCTGGTCATCTAATTCGAATGCATACTTATAGGCATGACTGGCGTCGTCATCGATAAAGTTTGCGAACAGACTTAGCCAAGGTTCCGAGAGATCGATAAGTTGAGAGCCAACGACATCGGCACTATCCAGCTGAGTAAACTGCTCCATCGCTCGATTCCACATGATGACTTCATTGTCGGTACTGAGTGAACAGACACCTAAGGGTAGATCAAGCAGGATCTGACGATGGTAGCGTCTCAGATTGTCGAGATCTGCCGCCATGCCAGACAGATTACTGCGATAGGCTTCGATACGACTCTCGATTACATTAAGATCCGAGCTGCGGTGCTGGGAGACGATGCTATAAGGAAGGTAGCCATCGATAATCTTTCGTGCAATCGAGGGGCCGAGTAAGCCCGATAGATTAGCTTCCAGTTTATCGCGCAGTTGTTGCATAGCGTACGGCCGCCGATCATTCTCGCCAATGTTTAAATCCTTTAATGCCAGGCTCACTTCTCGGTTTGCGGTTTTCTCGCCTAGAGGCTTGCTGAGGCTTTTAATAAAGTCGCGCGGTGATTTAGCCACCAGACCACTGCGCTTGCGGCGCTTAATTGTATCGAGCGTGCAAATATCGGCAGAGCTTCGTTCTGCGTCGCTGCTCGTGCTGAAGAGTGAGACGGCTAAGAATAGCGCGCAGTTGCTAATGAGTGAGAGGGCGGTTATCTCACGCCAATTGACCGAAACTAACGCAAGGGGGTCCGTGTCGGATAACAGCGGTAGCATTAGAAATAGAAACCAGATAAGCACGCCAGTGCCCAGCCCCCATAGGAATCCTTTTTTATTTGCCGCTGGCCAGTAAAGAATCGCGACTATGCCCGGCATAAATTGCAGGCATGCGGTGAACGCGACAATACCGATCACCTGAATGCTTATTTGCTCGCTAGGTAGGTAATGGAAGAGAAAGCCTAGCCATATAATTGCGGTTATAAGGGTGCGGCGCTTCCAGAGTAGCCAGCGATAAATGTCCTCATTCGCCTTCGGTTGATAGATGGGAAGTATCAAATGGTTCAGGCACATATTTGAGAGCGCGAGCGTTATAACGATGATCAGCCCGCTCGCGGCGGACAATCCACCTAGATAGGCGAGTAGGCTGATCATAGGAGCATCGTAGGCGGCACCGATAACTACCGGGAAGTATTCCACCTGCACACTGCTGCGTGACTGTAGGCCGGCCCAGAGAATGGGAAGGACTGGTAGGCTAAGCAGTAAGAAATACAGAGGCAATCCCCAGCTCGCAAACGAGAGGGCTCGCTGACCATTATTGCCATTAAAGGTTACGTAGAACATATGTGGCATCGCGACCGCAGCAGTGAAGAACAGTAGCGTCATAACATGGAACGAAGAGAAGTAGTCGGTGTTCTTTAGACTTGCTATAAGCTCAGGTTGCTCCTGTAACCATTGATCGAGTCCACTGAAACTGCCGAAGGCGCCATACACCGCGAACGCCCCGACAACGAGGAACGCTATCAGCTTCACTAGCGATTCGAAGGCAATCGCCATGACTAGGCCATCGTACTGTGTCCGTCCAGCCCTTCTAGAAGTGCCGAACAGAATCGAAAATAGAGTAATTATCACGCAGAAGCCGAGTGCGAAGAAGCTTTGCCCCGCCTCAGGTGAAAGCAAAAATGCTGTGTCTGAAACTGCTCTTATCTGCAGTGCTATAAGGGGAATAACGGCGATCAGGATGACGAGGGTGGAAACTGTGCCCGCCCAAGGCGAACGGTAGCGAAATGCCACTAGATCAGCTAGTGAGCTCAGCTGGTAGGTGCGAGTCAGTTCTAGTAGGGGGCGCAATAACAAAGGTGAAAGTAGAAATGCCAGCGAGATGCCGATAGAGCCAGCGAGATAACCATAGCCATCACGCAGGGCGTTGCCGATGGAGGTATAGTAAGCCCAGACGCTGGCGAATACGCCGAGAGAGAGCACGTAAACGATCGGATGGCGAACGATTTTTTCGGGAATCCAGCCGCGCTCCGTCACGAAGGCGATGCCGAACAATAGCCCGAGATAGCCGCTGCCGAGAGCGACGATTGTACTTACTTCAAAATTCATCGGAATCCTGTTCTCGATGAGACCAGCTCGCGACAAGGATTACTATGAAGCCCAAAAAGAACGGGCGATACCAGCCGCCAGCGCTCTGGTTGATCCAATCTACGCTAAGTAAGAACAGCAGATAGATTATTAGTAACAGGACCAAGATTGATCGAGGTATATACACAGGTATTCCTTCATAGTGATAACGCTTGCTAGATGTTATAAGGAGCGTCTGGTCAAGTCTATGGCTATGAGGGTCAAGCAATCGACTCGCTACTACAGTGGTAGGTTGCCGACTTTTGCTACCCATTGACTCTCCCAACTGCCTATAGCCCACTGCAACTGAGACTTGGGGCTCTCTTTTTCTATTTCTGTCGGTGGTGCTTGGCCAAGAAAAGTCAGTGCCTTGTATATTGCCTGGGATGCTCTATCAGTTTCAATCGATGGTGCAAAAGACTGTTTGCTGAGTTTCTGCCCCTTTTCATCGACGATGATCGGGATGTGGGCGTAGCTCATTTCTTGGTAATTGAGGGCTCTTTGCAAATAGATTTGTCGCGGGGTTGAGTCGAGCAGATCCCAGCCCCTCACTACATGAGTTATATTCTGAAATTCATCGTCGACAACGACAGCTAGCTGATAGGCAAATAGCTCGTCCTTTCGACGAATTACGAAATCGCCAACTTCGGATTCTAGTTGTTGGGCGAAGTGCCCTTGAATCTCATCATCGAAGCCTATTTCTAGCGCGTCAGTTTTTAAGCGCAGCGCATAGGGCGTCTCTGGTGGGGCGCCCCGTTCACGACAGGAGCCATTGTAGACCAACCCCATTTCCCTGATCTGCGGCCGAGTGCAATCGCAGGGATAGCACAGGCCCTTCTCTTGAAGCTGATCCATGACCTCTTCATATGCATCCAAGCGTGAGCTCTGATAGAGCACTTCATCATCCCAATCCATGCCAAGGTCTTGAAGCTGTTGCAGGATAAGCTCGGCGCTGCCGGCGGGCTCCCTAGGCGGGTCTAAGTCTTCTACACGCATTAGCCATTTACCTTGGTTTGCACGCGCATCGAGGAAGCTCGCTAACGCGGCAAGCAGCGAGCCGAAATGTAGGGGGCCTGTGGGCGAGGGGGCGAAGCGACCGATGTAGCCCTGTCTCGACTCTGTATCGATTTGTGTAGCTGTTGGTTTTTGCATATTGAGTGCCAGTCTAATACGGATAGGGCCCGTATTTCTCTTTCTCAATTAGGAAGGCAGAAAATGGCTGGTTCTGAGGCGGCTCGTCGGTGAGATTGGTCACATGCGCTGTTTCTTGGAGCAGCGCATGCGACTGCGGCTACACAATAGTAGCTTAGCTACCGAGTTGCTTTTCTTTAATCTCGTCTAGAGTCTTACAATCGATGCACT
>Ga0308009_10000700_pt1 | contig 22547 bp, 20 predicted proteins | sample Neamet127_FD_203134 | JGI IMG/M metagenome (GOLD analysis project Ga0308009, IMG submission 203134) | Marine microbial communities from water near the shore, Antarctic Ocean - #127 | ecosystem: Environmental > Aquatic > Marine > Unclassified | place: Southern Ocean | collected 2014-07-24
GTACTTTCGACAGGATACACACAATTAAGACAAGCTGGATTTTATACTGGGGCGTCAATTGGTACACCTATATTTACAGTATCAAGTAACGGTAGTTCAGGAACTATGTTTGCCCAGCTAGGAATTCTTCTAGGCGAAAATATAATACCATATGACGGCCCAGCACCACAAATTGGTTCTCCGTTGACTCAAGCTAACATACCTACTGGTTCTCAGGTAACTGGTATTGTTGATAATTCAGCAGGAGGCGGCACGTATATATCTCCATTAACTTTTAGTAATACTCTCGCTGGACAAAACCAAATGGTATTTCAAAGCGGAACTGGAGTTTTAGAAAATTTAGCCATAGACCGAGGCGATGGCAATGCAATATATATTACAGATATTACAGGTAACACTGCAACATTTAATAGCAACTTTACGTCACTTATTTCAGGAAATCGAAATTCGTATACGAATATATTCCCTGGACTGCAGGCGTCCAATGGCTCTTTAGCAGAATTTGATATTTCTCATGCTAGTGATTCTAGTGGACTTTATGTATTAGATAGAGTTGAAAATGACGGTATTAACTACGGAACTGGCGATACTATTAAAATATTAGGCACCCAATTAGGTGGAACAACTCCTGGAAATGACGCAATTATTACTGTTACTAGCGTTGGAAGTGCTGACTCGATAGCCTCGGCAACTATATCAGGAACATATTTTGATAATGATATATATTTGACTGCTCAAACTGCTACGTTTAGTGGCGCAGCCGGAACAAATGCCCAGTTTACTGCTACATTCTTAAATAATGTATATACCGATGTGACTATAAACACACTTGCTCAAGGAGCAGGATTTAAAGTAGGCGATGTTGTTGTTGTGCCTGGTAATGCAATTCAAGCAGGCGAAACTGGCATAACAAGAAATTTATATGTATCCGTAGACGCAATAGAAACTACCGGTGGCCAAGCAATAGAAACTCAATTGCAAAGTGGCGGAACATCTGGTTATTCTAATGCTACTAATGTAGCAACAACAGGTGGTACAGGCACCGGCTTAACTCTCAACACTACAATTACTGGTGGAGTTATTACTGGAGTTGTTATAAACAATGCTGGATCTGGATATACGCAATTTGATGTCGTAACAGTTACTGGAGGAGATGGTACTGCAACTGTAAGATTATCGTATGTAAAATCTATCGGCGCTATTAACACATTTACATATGAAGGATTAGCTCCAAATTTAAATAGAACGTTTACCAATGTAACTTATACGTCTACTACGACCGCAGGTACTGGTGCCGCTATTAATGTCCAAGTGCTAGGCGATGCATATACAGCAACATTTACAAATGAAGGCGCAAACTATCAGCCCACAGAACAATTTACAATTGCAGGTACACAATTAGGTGGAGCAACCCCTGCAAATGATATGACAATTGTAATTGATAATGTAGGAGGTACAGGTAATGTTACAGTTATTACCGGATCTGGCTTAGGTGTTAACGGAAACACTAACACCACAGTAAATGGAGCAAATAGAACTCCATCAGGTGCAACTTTTAATATCAGTCAAAATACTGATAATACATTTAATGTTGATGTAGCTAACCTAGGTACTGGCTACAATGCAGGAATGACATTATCTGTAACAGGGACACTGTTCGGCGGCGTTTCGCCAGCCAACGATGTAACTATTACAATTGGAACAGTTAACAGTTTAGTTGCAGGAGCAATTGCAACAACTTCTAGCAGTGGAACTGGGTATGAACCAGTAGGAACATACATAGACATAGTAGGTATTAATATTCCTTCAATCGGTACAGGCGCTCAAATTTCCATTCTTCGTAATGGAGGAAACTATGAAAATCTTGTTTTCACTACTGCTGGCGTAGATTATAAAGTCGGTGATCGACTTCAAGTACCAGGCGGAGCACTTGACGGAGTGTCGCCACTAAACGATTTAGATATATCAATAACAGCCGTAGGCGCAGCTGGCAATATTGTAACTGCGAATGAATCCTTTACAGAAGCAGCTTCTGGTGTAGAGATTGATTTAATCTCTACAGTTACAATGACAGAATCAACTACAGGTGCCATAACAATAGATCAACCAATTACATATAGTGCTATTGCTACATTGCAAGCAGAATTTACTACAGCACATGGTCTAGTACCAGGTGATACATTTATTACTAGTATTACTAGTGACGACGACACAAACAACCACAACTTAGCAGCAGGCTCTTATATTGCTACTGAAATACCAACAACAACTAGTTTACGATTCCAAGCAAGAACAGTTGGTGCAATTACATCCGATGCAAGTGCCAATCAAATAGTTGGAGCAGTATTTCCAAGACCAGATAGCTTCTTTATTCACAGACCATTTGACGGTGGAGTGCAATTAGGCACAGGCGGTCCGCAACACGGAGCACAGGCAATACGTCAAAGTAAAAAGTATATTAGATATCAGTCAGGTAAAGGTATTATGTATACTACTGGTGCATTATTTGCTCCAAGTTACGACATACAGAGTGTAACTGCATCTGGCATTGAGGTTGGAGCAGAAATTACAATTACTACAGATGATAATGATCATGGTGTACAAATAGGCGGCGTAATTAGATTACTAGGTGTAGAAACACCAGGCTATAACAGTGGTAACGAAACTGCTGTTCCTCCTAAGTTTGATTATGAAGTTACAGAGGTTGTAAACGAACGTACATTTAAAGTACTATCAAAGCGCAGATTAGGGTCAACAACGGCTGTACTAGGATTTGGCGCACAAATGAGTGTTGTATCTTGGCATGGCGCTACAGTACGCTCAGGCATCTTTGATGACCAAAACGGAATCTTCTGGGAGTTTGATGGCACACAAGTTAACGTAGTACAGCGTACTGGCACACATCAAGTAGCAGGTACTATTGCTATAGAAGTTGATAAAAACTTAGTAACAGGAACTAACACTAGATTTAGAGACCAGCTTAAAGCAGGCGACAGAATTGTTATTAGAGGCATGACGCATGTTGTAAGTCACGTTATTGACCAAACTAACATGACTGTTACTCCAGACTTTAGAGGTGTAACAAACGTTACTGGTGCTAAAGCAATGATAGTATCTGACAAGCGTACTAAACAAGCAGACTTTAACTTAGATAGACTAGACGGCACAGGACCAAGTGGTTACGATATTGATATTGCTAAAATGCAAATGATTGGTATTCAGTACAGTTGGTATGGAGCTGGTTTTATTGACTATATGCTACGTGGAGCAGATGGTAACTTTGTATTTGCACACAGAATGCGTAATTCAAACGTAAACACAGAAGCATTTATGAGATCAGGCAACTTGCCTGTACGTTACGAAGTTACTAATGAAGGCCCCAACGGCAGACTTGCAGCTGACATGACAACCAGTCAGACAACTATATTGCTAGATGCTGCTGAAGGCAAGTTTTTCCCAACATATGGAACAGTTTATATTGATAATGAAATTATTCAATTTACAGGAAGAACAGACAATACACTAACTGGTTGCACGAGAGCAGCAGCATTTACTAACTTCCAAGGCGGCTCAGTAAGAAGTTACACAGCAGGAGCAGCAGCAACACACGTAACAAAAACAGGTGTTATATTAATATCACAAACAATTACCCCGTTAATTAGTCACTGGGGTTCTGCAATGATAACGGATGGCGGCTTTGATGAAGATAGAGGTTACATCTTCTCATATGCAGAAACAGGCATTACAGTTAGTACTACTCGAAATACTGCATTTATGATTCGATTATCTCCTAGTGTTTCAAACGCTATTGTTGGAGACCTAGGTGAAAGAGAACTACTAAACCGTGCGCAATTATTACTGCAAGGACTTGAAATTACTTCAGAAGCTAGCGCAGGTGGTATTGTTGTCCAGGGTGTACTTAATCCACAAAATTATCCAATAGATCCAGGCAGTGTAAGTTGGCAGGAACTAAGCGGTGTTGCACAAGGCGGACAGCCTAGTTTTGCTCAAATTGCTCCAGGCGGCGGAACACAGTGGTCAGATGGCGGTGCAGCAGCGACTTCCACACTTACTGCACAGTCTAATTTAACTGGTACTGCAATTAGTAACGACTACAATAGCCGAAAATCAAGTGGTCTCTGGATGCGTTGGGAAGATATCGGCGGTAACGGCGGCATTGGTCCTGACTCAGTAGGCATACAGGTAGGTGATGCAGTATCAGGTGCTGGCATACAGTCTGGCACAATAGTAAATTCTATAGGCAGTCCAAGTCAGTACAACGGCCAATTAGAATCTAGAGTTGATATATCGAAACGTACAACTTCTAACCAAGCAGCAGGAACAGTTTATACGTTTACTCGTGACACTACAGTAATAAACGGTAGTTTTGCATATTTAGATTATAACCAATGGAATGCTTCTGGTCTCGTTGCTGGCAACGCTATTGGCACAGGCAGTACAGTTACTTTCCCAGCTAGTAGTGAAATATCATTAGTAGAAGATATAACGTTTGCTGGAACGAGTTATTATAAAATATCATTTAATAACTCGTTCACAGGAACGCTAACGCAAGGTTCCGGCACCATAGTATTCGCAGTTATTGACCCTCCGTTTGCACGACCAGGTGAAACTGTGTTCTCATTCATTGCTGTGCCTGGAGAAAGATCTACACTAGACTTATCGCAGTTGAAAGAACTTACTAATACGCCACTAGGTGGCAGAGGAACATTCCCAAATGGTCCAGACGTATTAGCTATTAACGTTTATAAGATTAGTGGTACTGATGTTGCAGCTAACATCATTCTGAAATGGGGTGAAGCGCAGGCTTAATGCGCTTCTATCCAATCTGCAAAAGAACTAAGATCATCAAATACGATGGTCTTTTTCTTTATGTCACGGTAGGTAAATTTGTTTAATTGTTGTTCAGTTTCTAATCCGAATCCTGTACGAACTAGTATAGGCGTTGCACCTATTTTATAAGCAGCTTTTAAATCACTTAGTTTGTCGCCTACATAATAACCTTTGTTAAACTTAATATGCTGATGTTCTTTTTGACATCTTTTAAACATACCTAAATTAGGTTTAGCATACATATCGCTCTTATGACTACTTGCGCTATAATAGATTGCATCAATGCTTGGGCATCCTGCTTTACCTAATAGTTCTAACATATATTGATGTAATGCATCGACATCTTCTTCAGTAAACAATCCGTGTTCAATGCCGCCTTGATTTGTAATAACTGCAATTTTATGTCCAAGTTTACGGAGTTTAGCAACTGCTTCTAAACTACCTTCGATAGGTTCAAAATCAGTACCTTTGTAAGTATAAGTTCCGCGATCAACATTAATAACTCCATCACGATCGAGCCCAATTACACACTTAGGTGCAATATAACCTTCAGCTGACAGTGGATCTTCGCCCCAATAAATATCAACCATCTTGATCTTCCGGATTTAGATCAGGTTCGTATTGAGTTTTTTGACTATCACCTGGGGCAACTCGATAATTATCCTCTACACTGTCAGCAGTACTAACTTCGGTGATACTAGAACCTTCTTGTAAGCAGATTAATTGATGAGGTTGTAATGGAGGATTATGCCATACATCGCCTTCTTTTAAATTCTTTTCATATAATGCTGCATTAGAAGTATCAATCCAGCGCACTTTGAATAGTCCAGTATTTACAAACCAAGTTTCTTCTTTTTCTCGATGAAAGTGCATACTAAATTTAGCATTTGCTTTTTCAAAGAACATAATTTTACCGCAGTACTTGTCAGTAGATGCCCAAATTAATTCGTAGCCCCACCCCTTAGGTACAACTCCATTAAGTCTAGTTGGTTCGTTATTTTCCATTATTGTAATCCTCTATTAGAGTCATTCTGCAAACGTTGGATTAAAAATATTCCAACTCATTGTAATTCTTTCAACATCGCTTTTAAAAGGATACACTTGATGCCGTAGAGCATTAGGAAATAGATAAAATTTACCTGTTACTGGAACAACCTTAAATGATCCCGAACCCCACTCTCCGTGTATCCATTCTAACTGTCCTGGACATCGTATATTTGTTTTAATTGGATATGTCTCTGATTCTTTAGATATTTCTTCTGGAACACTTACCATAATAATACCACTAAGAACTCCAGCATGTTTATGTATAGGAGTAAATTCATTTGCTCGCATATAATTAAGCCAAGGACCTCTACCAACGTTATATGATAATGTTTCCCAGTTGGGTTCATCTGGTAAATCAAGTCCCCCTCTATTTTTAGTTAGATCATAACTTCTTGTATAATCAGATTTCATATAATTTTTAATATGTGGATTTAATAAATCCATAAAATAGTTAGCCCGGGAATCGTCGTATGGTAGTTCTAACTGCTTTTCCATATTTCCGACTAAATTATTATTGTCTATTAGTTTACCACTAGATGATTTTTCTGCATAATCTTGTATCCATGCTAATTGTTCAGTGGTTAATTCTGCTTCGTATATTGACGGTCCGAACGGAATAATTATGTTATAGTCGTTTGTCATTGATATAATCCTCTATCTTAGTCCACTGCATGTCTACTACACTATTTAAATTAGTTAAGTCTGCACAGGTGTACTTTTGGTACTGTGACTTTATGTTTTCTGGAATCGGTATATATTCTATAGATGCTCCATGCTTGTTAGCAATAGTCTGCGCCACAGTTTCAAAGCTTACAGGATTGCCTGTGCCTACATTGAATATACCTGATTGATCAACGTCAAACATTTTTTCATGTAGTTTGCATATATCATCTACACACACAAAGTCTCTAAGATAATTATTGCTATCTTCAAACACTTTAATTACGCCATTTTCTTTTGCTTGGCTTGTAAACTTAGTGTACGGACTTGCTTGGGCGCCTTTGTCTTCCTCGCCTTTGCCGTAAACATTAAAGTAACGGAAGCCTTGTATTTTAATATCAAATTCATCTATGTACTGATTTAAAAATCTATCAAACAAATATTTTGACCACGCATACGGACTTTGTGGCAGTAATGGACCGTCTTCAGTAAAATGTGTAGTTGGCCCGTAAACACTTGCACTAGATGCATATTGTAAATTAGTACCAAAGTTTTCGCATACTTGTGCAAGTTTTAAAGTAAACTCAAAGTTTTGTTCTAGTATTTGATTTACATCAGTATATGTAGTTGAACTAATAGCACCTAAATGTATACACCAATCATAATCTTCTGTGCTAGGTAGTATACCAGGTTGCCATTCCCACCCTTCAACTTCGTGGCCTTGCTGTTGCAAATAACTTGCAACATTCTTGCCAATAAATCCTTCGTTTCCTGTAACTAATATTCTCATTTAACTGGAACTCCGTCCTTATCGTAAGGAAACGTATTAACTATAGACATTCTTTCCTCCCAATGATTTCTGTATGTAATATCCTGCTCGTCCATTAATGCATGCCAGTGTTTATCATCGCGACACGGAATATAATTTAGATTAATTACAACTCTACGTTGCTTATCTGTACAACTAGCGCCACTATGTGAAATATTTGCAGGAAAAATAACTAGTCTATTTTCAATACTTTCAACTTTGTCACCATCCTCAAATAAAGTATAACCATCATTAGTGTTTAAATAAAAAACAGCAGTTAATGCACCTGGTACAATAACATCATTATGTAATCCATGAACTAAATTTTCTGGAGTGTGTGTTAACAAGTTAGCTTTAATTTTTAGTATTGATTGTGGTTGTATAATTTGTAATAACGGATAAACAAGCTGATAATCGTCTGGATCATCTACAAAAGGACCTTCGTGTATTGGATGTACAAATTGAAAGCTGCTGATGTCTTCTATTATGTTAATAACGGTATCATTAAAATACCATCTGTAGTCTGTACCTAACATGTAATCCTGTATTTTTTTAAATATATCAGGATGTAATACATTGTCGATGATAACCTTTTTAGTCATTTGCTTGCCTCTATAATCTGTGTTGTCGAATACCCTTCAATTGTGGGTACAAGATGTACATTAGCCAAATCATGACCTACAACCTGTTCTACTGTGTAATCGCCGCCCTTTACAATAACATGCGGAGTTATCTCTTTAATTAATCTGTACGGAGTGTCTTCGTCGAATACAATTACTTCGTCTACCCAAGGTAATAATTCTAATTGCTTTTTACGTTTGTTTACGTTATTAATAGGACGCTTAGGACCTTTAAATCGTCTAACACTTTCATCCGAATTTATACCTACTATTAGTTTTCCGCCTAGTGATTTTGCTTCAGCTAGCAGCTCAAAGTGACCCGTGTGTAGTATATCAAAGCATCCGTTAGTAAACACTATGCGTTCTTCGAGATCACTTACTGTAAGCGTGTGTGTACCTACATGTTTAACTGCTTCTCTAGAACCTTTAACAGCAATTTCTATACAACGCTTGTAATTGTATTGCTTTGTTAAGCCATACACAAATGCTGCTAAAAAACAATCGCCTGCGCCTGTAACATCGCTTACTTCTACATCTTCAACAGGCACATTATATACTTCATCCTCAATACTTGCAACAACATTGCCACCAGCATTGGTTGTAATAATATTACCTTGCCAATCATTAAATCCAAACTTAGTAAATTCGCTGTTGTTAGGTTTTACTAACCATGCGCCTTTATAATGATTTGCATGTTCCTTAGGATCTACAATTACTTTACAACCAAATGCATTTAGGTGTTCAATTATATCAAGTGACTCATCTAGTACACCTTTATTATAATCACTTAATATAACATAGTCGTATTTTGTAAAATCAGTTGCTTGTACAGCGTCTAATACTGCGGCACTGTCTGCATGTTTATCATCGTCAATGCGTGTAACATAATGTCCATCGCAAATTACTCTAGTTTTAATGCTACTAGGTTGTTCGGTTTTAAATAGTGTTACATCAATGCTTAGGCTTTTTAAGTTTTCGTAAACAAGTCCAGCACCTCCAATTGTCCAAACTTCCTTTTGGTATTTAACAATTGGCACAGGAGCCTCAGGACTTAATCGTTCTGAAGTTCCATAGATATATTTGTCGATTATTACATCGCCGAGAACTAATACTTTCATAATGTTATTATACTATCTTTTAGGTTATTTGTCAAGTAAATTAATTGTTTGGAAAACAGTTTCTAATTTAGTTAAGTTAACTTTACTTTGAAGTGTGTTGCGCAATCCGTGATGTAATGGTTTTGGCCATTTAGTAAAACTACACCATGCATAACCATTGTGTTCGATATTAAGTTTAGGAATAAATTCTTCTTGTACTACACACAAATAAGTATGGAAATAAAATTTACTATCAGGGGATATAAAGCTTTCTAAAGGAAGTGTCTTTTTAATATCAGGAAGTTGGCCGATTTCTTCTTGGATTTCTCGCTGTAACCCTTCCCACGGAGTTTCGGCACCTTCGTTAGTGCCGCCGACAAGTCCCCACAGATTATTACGCTTACCTTGCGCTCTGTGAAGGAATAAAAATCTATTTGTATCTAAGGTGTAAAACAGTGCTCCACTGCAAATAATCATATTGTTCATACATATAATTAGCCTGCTAGTTCAACTCGCCATGTTCCAACTGGATAATCGCCATCAATACTTAATAACCATTCGTTATTATTAAACCTATATTGCACACTTGTATTTAAATTAGTAGTGTATGTAACTGCTGTTGCAGCACTTGCATCAAACACAATATTCCATTTAGTACCGTTCCATTCAATAATATCATTTGCACTTGCAACTGTTGCACTTGTATCTGTGTTTTGCCACGCAACTGGTGATTGAGTAGCAGTAGCATCTCCGACGTCATTTAATAGTAATAAGCGTACTCCACTTGTTTTAATTGCACTAGGGTTGTAATTAGTTGGATCAATAATATAGTCAATGCTAGTCCTGCCTACTATTACAGTGTCGCTTGGAAAACTGTCAGAATCCCAGTTCAATAATATCTTGCCTTCATCAAACGGACTTAGTGTAAACGTGCCTGTAACCGTGCTTGCATTGTCTTGGCTAGTAAAGTATACACGACTTACATCGGCTGCATACATACCTGGAAGTGCTTCGAAGATTTCTCTCCAATTTTTATTACCAACTATTCCATTTGAGAACAATTGTACAGAATTTCCATCAACAAATGCACCCCATGTAGCGTAATTAACATTTGCCATTTGTTTTGCCGTATCAGATTGCGCTACTCTGCCAAAATCACCTTCGGCAACTCCTGCCCTTGGCACATCATCGTATGCATTTAGTACAGGCTTGCTTACACCGCCTTCGATTGTTCCTAAAGTTTCGTCAAACATACTTGTAATAATATTTGTAATAACACCCATCTTGCGCACTTTAGTAGGCGGACTAATATATATAGGAATACTAAATGTAATTGTACAAATATCTATTTCACTATCAATACCAACAGGAACACTTCTGCTAGACCATGTTACGTTTTCTAAATTAACAACACTAATACTAGTCCAATCAATAAAGTTATCAGTAGTTTGCATTTCTAAACTTGGATTAAACAATACAAGTATTTGCTCTAACAACTGTAATTTCTGATCAGTGTTTGATGTCCATATGTCTGCATTTAATCGCATCATATACGGAGTAGGAATTAACCGTTCAACTGTATAGTTCTTGCCTTGGGTATTTAAATACTCTCCGGCATCTGTATCGTATGCACGTTCTCTAATATTAGTTTTACGTGTATATGTTGAGTCAGTTAATCTGTCTTTGTCTAACTCTAATCCTGTTAAGTAAACAGCAATACGAGGCGCACTAGGCAACTTGTTTTCTGAGTTATCTCTAATAATGTTTGCTACTTGGCGAGTTAAATCACCATAAGTAACAGGCACTTCTTTCTGCACACCTTTTCCGTCTTGTACAGGAAAGTTTGCTAAAATACGCATCATCTGCGTAAGGTATCTTCTTACTTGTCCATCATAAAAATGTTGCATTATGTATTATCCGCTCTTGGTTTAAGTGCTTTAGAAAGACTTTGTCTTTCAGTGACTGTTTCGCCATCGATGGTACTAGTTTTAGTATTGTTAATAAAGCTAGATTTCTGTGTTTGTCTCTCAAGTGTATTACTTAGTGACATTCTAATATCGTCTTGTACTTTAACCCAACGTGAGCCGTCATAACGGAACATTCTATTTGGCAAAAAGTCTGTGCGTAGAAAAAAGTCACCGTCTTCATTATTAGTTGGAAATTGTATTCCGAATCCAAACGGGGCGCCATTAGGTGCTATATCGCCTGTGCCTACTAAGTATCCTGAATAACCAGCTCTGTCAGGCTTGGCACTAACTGCATCGACCCCTAATAAATTACTTACATCTATATCAGTATCGTCTACCGATTGCAATGCAATACTACCATCATCATTTGTAGCAATAGAGTAATAATGGTTTATATCATATCCACTCTTAGGAGCATCTGCTTCTGCTTGTGCAACTACAGCATTAGAAATTTGCATTTCTTTTTCATAGGTTGAAAGCATATCACGTAATGTGTCGTTGCTACCTTCTTCTGCTGGTAAGTCTAATATTTCGCTGTATTCTTGTCCATCGTATATTTGCTTTAATTTTAAGCGATATAAGTGTGGAAACCAAGTTTGACTAAATCCTTCTGCTGCACGATTAACATCTTCCACAACGTAAAAGCGTTTAAGTGCAACTTTATAATCATTAAGAGCATATTCATCTTTTAGGTGCGGCAATTCAATTACATCGCCACTCATGATCTTTCTGCCTAATGTTTTAACACTGCTATTCATATGAATGGTTAACATCAGTGTATCATTACTTAGGAACAATCCAAACTGTGATAAATCAAAGTCAATGTCTTGAACGTTGTAAATGCCACGCATACTATATACGTCTGGATCATACTTCCTATCTCTATTTTCTAAAAATAGTAAGTCTTGTATATTAGTTTCTTTTACAGCATCGTATGTAGGTTGATCAGCAGTGCCTGAACCTACATCAGGATTTTCTGCACCGAGAAACTTATGAATGTTAATATCAGTTCCGCCGATAGTAAACATTTCCAGGATTTGCTTGTCCAAGAAATAATAATCATTACCGCGTTCCGGTTTGTATAGTGATAAGCGAGGGATAACCATTCTCCTATTGTTATACATATTTATCGTGAACGATAAATACTAATGGAGAACTTCATAATGACATTAGCGACACAGAAACAAGAAGTATACGATTATGTTAACACATTCCTCGGTGGAGGCATGGTTGATGTTGAACTTGATCCTATACATTATCAAACTGGCTTAACAAAAGCATTAACACGTTATAGAATGCGAAGTGACCATGCAGTTGAAGAAAGCTATATGTTTTTAACAACTGTTATAGATCAAAACGATTATGTATTACCAAATGAAGTAATGGAAGTTCGTAAAATGTATCGCAGTAGTATTGGCTCACGTGCAGGCAGCGGATCGAGTGGCAGTGTATTTGAACCGTTTAATGCTGCATACACAAATACATATTTGTTGTCTGGCTCAAAGCTAGGTGGACTAGCAACATACGATATGTTTGCACAACACCAAGAACTAGTGGGCAGAATGTTTGGTAGCTTTATTGAATTTAAGTGGAATAATACAAGTAAAAGACTTACACTACTACAGCGTCCTAGAGCAGAAGAAGAACTATTACTTTACTGCTATAACTATCGCCCCGACAGCGAATTGCTAAATGACTATCTAGCAGTACAATGGATTAAAGATTATACATTAGCTAGTTGTAAGTATATGTTAGGCGAAGCACGTTCAAAGTTTGCTACAATTGCAGGTCCACAAGGCGGCTCAACGCTTAATGGCGACACGCTAAAAGCAGAAGCACAGACTGAGATGGAAAAACTAGAAGTTGAAGTATCAATGGCAGTCGCCGGTGGCGTAGGCTACGGCTTTACAATCGGCTAAAAACTACCAAAGTTTACGCTAACATTCTACTCTTGTTGTAAATACAAGTACAGTAGGAGAAGCTAATGTGTTCACCGTATGTAAGAAAAGAAGCTAACAGATACTTTTGGTTAGTTAAAGGTCACCTAATTCCAAAACAAGAATCCGATGAAACTGTTGAAAGCTATTATACTAGTTACTTTAAACGACTGTGGAATAACGAGTCTCAATGCTTAGATATATACGAACGTGGATTCGAAGCAGCATACAAAATAAGAGAAGCAGAAATATTAGATGAAGAAGTAGCAACTGTTGCTGTACTAGGCGGACACTACGATTAACGGTTGACATCGCATAATTTTTAATGTATAATATATTTAAACATTAGGAGATTTAGATGAACAAACCCAAGTTATTAGTAATAGGTCATGGACGACATGGTAAAGATACTGTGTGTGAAATGCTACGTGACCATTACGGATACACTTTTGAAAGCAGTTCAAAGTTTTGTAGTCTACAATTTATATACAATGATCTAAAGGACAAGTATGGATACGTTAATGAGGAAGAGTGTTATGCTGACAGGCATAATCACAGAGCAGAATGGTATAATGCTATTTGTGATTATAATGTTCCTGATGCAGCGACTCTAGGCAGAGAGATGTTTGAAGCTTACGATATTTATTGTGGGCTACGCAACAAACGTGAATTCTTTGCAATGCAGAACACTGGCGTATTTGATTACTGTATTTGGGTTGATCGCAGTATACATCTAGAAGCTGAATCTACTGACTCGATGAGCTTAGAGCAATGGATGTCTAATTTTACAATTGACAATAACGGCACATTAGAAGAGTTAAAGTTTAATTTAGACCAGTTAATGAGTTATTTAGAAGTCAGGAGTTAAATCTCCCTGTTTCCAGCGTATGCCTTCTTTTTGAGTAATGCGCTGGCAGTTGGCACATATTGTCTTTAAATTATTAGGACGACAATTCTTTAAATCACCGTCGATATGAAACACATTAAACTGTTCTTCATGCTTTGACTTAAAACTACACTTTTCACAAACACTTTTCTTTTCATAGCCGCGCTGTTTCCAAATCGGTATCCCGTGTCCCACACCATTTCGTAAACACGTTTCACATAGTCTGCGATAGTAAGTTTTATTATTCTTTTTATAGTTTATTGCTGCTGGACGTTGGCCACATGTGCATAAAGGTCTCATACTGTATTTAGCTCACCTTTTCGATACCTTTTTCGTAGGCATTCGATAGGTGTTTTATTCCGAATGTAATAAATACTGTATAGAGAACACTAACATCCAACAGGAGAAACAACATGGCATTAGTATCACCAGGCGTAGAAGTCAACGTAATCGACGAAAGCTTCTATACACCAGCAGCCGCTGGAACGGTACCTATGATCTTTGTTGCTACAGCTAGTAATAAAACTAAAAGTAGTGGCACAGGAACAGCAACAGGTACAATAAAAGCAAATGCGGGCAAACCATATTTGATCACTAGTCAGCGCGAGCTTGGTGAGACATTTGGCGATCCGTTATTTTACAGTGACAGCAACGGCAATATGATCCACGGCGGAGAGCTTAATGAATACGGTTTACAAACTGCTTATTCTGCATTAGGCGTTTCGAATCGTGCATATGTTGTTCGTGCAGACCTAGACACATCAGAACTTACTGCAAGTGCAACAGCACCAGGCGGCGCACCAGCTAATGGCGCATATTGGTTTGATACTTCGACTAGTAACTACGGTATCCTACAATGGAATGGCGCAGGCGTTAACGTTGTAGGCGGTCAAACATTTACAGCTCAAACTCCAAGAGTACTTACAGAAACAACTGACTTAGTTGGTAACGTTGCAGGCGGCGTACCAAAAGCATCAATTGGTGCAATTGGCGATTATGCAATTGACGCAAACGACACAATGAACCGTTTGTATTACAAGACACCGGGCTACGGTACAACTGCTCAACGAGCAACTAACGCAGGTACTTGGGTAGAAGTAGGCAGCAACGCTTGGAAAGCAAGCCACGCAGCAACACGCGGCACAACAGTAAATCCAGATCTAACAGCAAACGGTGCAGGCAGTCATTCAATTACTATTAACACTACTGATGTTCCATTTACTGGGGCTGAAACAACTGTTGCACAATATGTTGCAATTGTTAACGCAGCAGGTATTGCAGGTGTAACAGCAGCACAAGTTGATGGTTCGATTGAATTTTATGCAGACGCTACTAGTGATAGTGACGGCGCAGGCGCTGGCACAGCAAATGGTAGAATTGCACTTGCAGACGGAACTGGCACAGCATTGTTAGCAGCGTTAGGACTAGTTGCAGGTACGTACAGTTCGGCTAGAATAGAAGCAGCAGCACACACAGCAGTTCCTGCATTTAAAACAGCAGATACAAGTTCAGCACCAACAGGAAGTGTTTGGATTAAAACAACTACTCCAAATGGCGGAGCAAAACTAAGTGTTAAGCAGTACAACACAGCTACACAGCTATGGTCATCTGTAACAACACCAATTTATACTACTCCAGAAGGCGCACTTTTTGGACTTGATAAAACAGGTAATGGCACAAACTTACTAGCTGGCGCACTTTATGCAAAAGTTAATGTAAACGAGAGTGTTAATCCAATTGGAAACTATAAAGTTTATTCAAGAGCAGCAGCAGGAGCAACTATTGTTACAGGTTCAGTTATTGGTGCAGCAGGCGTTACAGCAGCTACTTATACTTTTACAGTATCAGAATCAAAAGCTAATGTAGTAGCAATGACAGCGGCTGTAACAGTAAGTGTTACAACACTTGGCTCGAGTGCAGACTCAGAATTACTAGCAGCAGCAATTAATGCTAAAGGTTTAGTTAATATTGTAGCACTAGTTGATGCAGCTAACAAAGTTGTAATTCAGCATAAACTAGGCGGAGAGATTAAGTTTGTTGATACAGATGATGGTCTAGCAGGATTTGGTTTTGCAGCAGCAACAGTAGCTAACTTATATGTTAGTCCAGATGCAACTGGTTTAGTAGCTTCAAACTGGAAGCCACTAGTATATACAGCATCAGGAACAGTTCCATTAAGTTTAGCAACAAGCAAGCAATTATGGTACAACAGTGTTACTGATGAAGTTGATATTTTAGTACATAACGGTGACGACTTTGTTGGACTTAACTACGTAGGAGCTTCTGGGTTAAGTACACCTTCAAGTCCATACACTGGCACTAGTCCAGATGGTCCACAAGTTGCAGCAACAGCACCAACTACACAGTCAGATCTAACTGCACTTGTAAATGGCGATATTTGGATTAGTACAGCAGACGTTGAAAACTATCCAGCAATTTACAGATGGAATTCAGCACTAGCAACACCAGCTTGGATACTACTTGATAAAGCAGACCAAACTACAGAAAATGGTGTACTATTTGCAGATGCACGTCAAGGCAACGATGGCGGAACAGCAACAGATGCACCAATTGCAACTATTGCAGAATTGCTTATAAGTGACTTTGTAGACACTGATGCTCCGGATCCAGCATTATATCCAAAAGGTATGTTGTTATGGAACTTGCGTAAGAGTGGATTTAACGTTAAGCGTTTTGAGCGCACTTACGTAGACGTAACTGCTAAAAACATTCGCCAAGGCGGTGTTGATGCAGGTGCTTCGATGGCAGCTTACTACCCACATCGTTGGGTTACTGATTCAGGTAATCAAGAAGACGGTTCAGGCAGCTTCGGACGTCATGCACAGCGTAAGAGTGTTGTACAAGCACTACAAGCACTTGTTAATAGCAACCAAGAAATACGTGACGAAGAAAGTCGTCAGTTTAACTTGTTAGCTGCTCCAGGTTATCCAGAGCTAATTGGTGAAATGATCACACTAAACTATGATAGACGCTTAACTGGGTTTGTTGTTGGTGATACACCATTCCGTTTAACACCAGATGCAACTTCATTAAATGAATGGGCAACTAACGTTAAACTAGCACTAGAAGATAACGACAATGGCGCAGTTAGCTACGACGAGTACATGGCTATGTATTATGGTTCAGGCTTTACAAGTGATAACGCAGGAAATAACATTGTTGTTCCAGCAAGTCATATGGCACTACGTACTATCATACTAAACGATCAGGTTGCTTTCCCTTGGTTTGCACCAGCAGGAACACGACGTGGTGGTGTAAGTAATGCTACAAGTTCAGGTTATATTACTAGCACAGGCGAATTTAAGTCAGTAGCATTAAACACTGGACAGCGTGATACACTTTATTCAAATGCAATTAATCCAATCACATTCATTAGTGGTGCAGGACTTGTAGTATTTGGACAAAAGACTCGTGCAAGAAATGCAAGTGCATTAGATCGTGTTAACGTAGCGCGTCTAACTGTATACTTACGTGGACAGCTAGAGTTGTTAGCCAAACCATACTTGTTTGAGCCAAATGACAAGATCACAAGAGATCAAGTTAAAGCAGCAGCTGATGCGCTATTACTAGAATTAGTAGCACTAAGAGCACTTTACGACTTCCTAGTTGTGTGTGATGAAAGTAACAACACACCAGCAAGAATAGACCGTAACGAGCTATACTTAGATATTGCTATTGAACCAGTAAAAGCTATTGAGTTTATATACATACCGCTTAGAATTAAGAACACAGGCGAAATTGCAGCACTAGGTTAATATGCGCATATAATGAACGGGGAAAGTTCCCCGTTCATTCAAGCATAAATACTGTATAGGAGAATACAAATGCCAATTACAACATTACAAAACATCAGTGTACCTACAGAAGGTGCTGGATCCAACTCATCATTATTGATGCCAAAGTTACAGTATCGCTTTAGAGTATTACTAGATAGTTTTGGTACTACTGGTGGTCCAGACGGTACAAGAGAAGTTTCAAGACAAGTAGTAGACGTAACTCGTCCAAACATTAGTTTTGAACAAATGACAATTGAAGCTTACAACAGCAGAACATATCTTGCAGGTAAGCACACATGGGAACCAATTACACTAACACTACGCGAAGATGCAAACAACAACGTACAAAAAGTTGTTGGACAGCAGCTACAAAAGCAGTTCGATTTCTTCGAACAGTCAAGTGCAGTGTCAAGTGGTACTTACAAGTTCCAAACTAGAATTGAAATTCTAGATGGTGGTAACGGCGCTAATGGAGCAAATGTAATTGATCGCTTCCAATTAGTTGGTTGTTATTTAGAATCTGCAAACTACAATTCACTAGCATATGCGACTAACGAAGCAGTAACAACTACACTAAGTATTCGTTACGACAACGCTATCCAGTTTGGATCAGACGAGTCGTTCGAAGGCATTGGCGAAGCAGTTACAAGAGCTGTAAACTCAGCTACTGGTGGAACCACAGTTACTGGCTAACACAGTTAGTTAAAGTTGGCACTTCATATAGAAAGCGAGGATTGTTAATTCAATTCTCGCTTTTCTTTATATACAAGGTTAATGCGGAAGGATAAATATTAGTATGAGTTTAAAAGATGCATTCCTATTTAATTTAACAGCAGACACAAGTTTACGTGACGCACGTCATGCAAACCAAATCTATACACAACATAATTTTGCTTTTGCTCCTAAAACAAAGTATATGTATCATGTTAGATTTGACCCTAATCAAGAAGTGGGCAATAATGCAAATTCAAACACATTTAGATTTCAAAAAGAATTAGGCGTACTTGTTAAATCAGCAGACTTGCCCAGCTTTAGAGCAAGCGTAGAAAACAAACAACAATATAATCGTAAGAAAAATGTACAAACTAGACTTGATTATCAAGACTGTAGAATTACATTTCATGATGATAACACTGGTGTTACAAGAGCATTATTAGAAGATTATTACCGATATTATTTCGCAGACGCTAATAAAACTACTACTGGTGACTACGGTGCATATGGGTCTCGCGACAAATACATGCTTAAAGTTCCAAACTACGGACTTAACAACGAAAAAACAACTCCATTCTTTAAAAGCATTACAATTTACCAACTAGCACGTAGGGATTGGGTAGCATACACATTAGTCAATCCGCTGTTAACTGCATGGGATCACGGAAGTGTTGAAAGTAGTAGCACAGACTTTAACGAAAATTCAATAAGTATTGCTTATGAAGCTGTACAATATAGTAGCGGCTCATCTATTTTTGAACCTCCTTCGGGGTTTGCAGATGCAAGTATAGGTTATGATGTAACTCCAAGTCCAAGTGGATACTTAGACAATTCGATGAACAGTAATATAGATACAAGTAAAGGGTTACTACCTGCACTAATTGGGTTAGGTACGTCAGCACTTTTAAACAAAGCATTCGGAAACAGAAACAGTTCTAGTAAAAATATTCTCAAGCAAGTTGCAACAGGAGTAATTGGCGGCTTGGTAACTAATATGTTATCGCAAAACAAATTGCCTATTTCGGACACAATGAACTTGCAATCTTCAAGCACATCGACTTCAAATAATAGTGGAACGTTATCTAACGCAGCAATAAGCGCAGCATTCGCGTCTCCTGCTAAAACTAGTCAAATTATGCCAGTAATGCTTGCTAGTGGATCGATACCTAATGTAAGTTTATCGGAATATAATAGTTCCACTACTGCACAAAAGGCAGCATACACTACACAAATAACAAGTAAGATTTCAAAAGGAGATCAGAAATTAACACAGCTTGCATCCAATGCAATTAACGGTTTAGGCGGAACTTAATTATGGAAAATAAAGATATAACTACAGAGTTTTTTAACAACTTTTATAATTTAGAAATTAGTTATAATGCTAGTGAAGTTGATGCTGTAATTGGGTATTTTCTTAAACGAGGATTTCAAAAAGTATCAGCAATTAATACAGCAAGTGTGTTACTACAGCAAGCTAAAATTGATGATTTAAATGTACAGGAATTAATAGATACACTTAAAGGTGTAACTGACGTACAACTAAGTCTTATCGTTGCACAAATACTTAACTTTAATAGAGAAAAAACTAGTGTATTAGGATTTAGAGATGAATCGTTACAGTTTGAATTATTTGATCAAAGAAACGTTGTAATATGATATGGGTCGATTTGCGCAAGGTAAATTTAATCTAAAAAATCCAAAAAAATACATAGGTAACAAAGTTCCTACATACCGTTCAGGGTGGGAATTTACCTTTATGAAATTTTGTGATGAACATCCTGCTATAGAACAATGGGCAAGTGAAGCTGTACGTATACCTTACCGCAACCCACTGACCGGTAAACAAACTGTATACGTACCTGATTTCTTTATTTCGTATGCAGATAAAAGCACTAAAAAACGTGTAGAGTTAATTGAAGTTAAACCTGCTAATCAAGCAATGCGAGAACGCCTTGGTAATAGCAAACACAATCAAGCACATTATGTAGTTAACCAAGCTAAGTGGGAAGCTGCAAGAGCATGGTGTAAACAAAAAGGAATACTATTCCGTATTGTTACTGAAGATGATATTTTTCACACTGGACGTAAAAGATAAATAATAGTAGCATATAATGGAAAGTTTAAATGACTAAAAAATTAGAAGACCTACTAAATTTACCTGACTCAAAAGAAATTATAAAAGAAGCACAATTTCAAGAAGCAGAACAAGCAAAGCATGAAATGGCAAATGTAGTTGAAACATTCCGTGACATAGAAGAGTTTGATAAAATTGCTAGTGCATTACCTGCTATAAAAGGCTTAGGTAAGATGGCAGACGACGAGCTTAATGAGATTGCCGACAAAGCAATGCAAGCATATGATGACTTAATGGATTTAGGTATGAATGTAGAAAGTCGTTACAGTGGCAGAGTATTTGAAACTGCCGGTGGACTGCTTAAAACTAGTTTAGATGCTAAAGTAGCTAAACTTAATAATAAATTAAAAGTAGTTGAGCTACAACTCAAAAAGCAAAAGCAGGACAACGACGGCAAAGTAAGCGGCGAAGGCGATATAGTCAACGGCGCTGGATATGTTGTTACTGATAGAAATAGCCTTTTAGAAAAGCTCAAAGGCTTGGATAAAGATAAATAATACATATAGAACAGGGATCATTGCGCAATGAGATCATTTACAACAGTACTAACAGAGTCTAAAAAGACTTATCAATTTAAAATTGGTGTTGCAGGACCTTTACCAGAAGGATTTGAAGACACAATAGAAACAATACTTAAGAAGTATGGAGCTAGTAATCTAACTTCCGGTAAGAAAACACCAATACAAGAACGTCCACTAGACTTTCCACAGTTAACAAATATGGAAGTTACATACTTTGAACTTAGTGTCGAATACCCAACCACACCGCAAGTATTACAAGCATACATTGGTAATTGCTGCGATATTGATCAAGCATACGTAATTGTACGCAATTTAGGTGATCCTAGAGAAGAGTATCAAGCAATCAAAGACGATGCACCATACGAAGCTATGTTAACTAAAGAAGACATGGAAGAATCTGATCCAGGCGCACAAGTTCATGTAGGTGGGAACAGAGTAATGAGTCTTTTAAAAGAACTAGAAACTGTGCGTAAAGAAAATGAACACAGTGGTGCTGAAGGCGCTCCAGTTGGAGAGTCAACAGACATTGGTGACACAGAAAATACTAAAGCAGTTGTAGGAGGCTGAAATTATGAATATGAAGAAATTAATTGAATCAATGGATCACATCGAAGAATGTGGAATGGCCGAAGGACCTATGGGAATGACGCCACCTGCAATGGCTCCAGAGATGGACAAAGGTAATCCAGTAACAGTAAACGTATCAATGAATGCAAGCGGCAAAGAACATGTAGCTGATTTGTTAGATATGATGAAAAACGCAGGTCTAGGCGATGCAGCTCCAGCAGGCGATGCAATGATGTCGCCACGTATGGATATGGAACGTTTGTCAGGCATTATGGGCAAGCCAGAACATGATCACGATGACGACAAAATGAATCTTCCTGCGGTTGCAGATTTAGACGGCGGCGAAGACGAATCATATGCTAGCGAGATGGAATTAGAAGGCGGATTAGAAGATGATCCGTGTCCAGCATGCGAAGGCGAAGGCTGCGACGAGTGCGACAATACCGGTATGGCAGGTGTCACAGGCGATATTGACAAATACGATGAAGATGATGAAGATGGTGATGAAGATGATGACGAGCATAAAGATGACGAGTTTACTGCAATGGATCAAGAAGATGATGACGAAGTAAATAAGCATTTTGAAGATATGGCCGACGAAGGTACTTACACTATTAAAGTTAAAGGCAAAGACATGGACAGTCAGATGGAGCTTGCAAGAATAGCATCTCTTTCAGGTGTAGCTGCTCCACAAGAGATGGAAACTGAAGCGTCAGGCGACTACGCTAATGAGCCAGACGAGCAGTATAGCGATTTAAGTGCTGTTATTCCAGATGGCGATGACTTACACAAAAAGAAAAAAACACACCCAGCAACAGCCGGCGGTGACAATCCAATGGCAGTTGAAAACATTAAAGCAGCATTGTATGCAGCATTAACTGAAAAGAAAATGTCTGAAGGTGAAGTACCAGCAGGACTAAAAGCATACCAAGCTAAAAAAG